>Ga0315289_10006168_pt1 | contig 17637 bp, 8 predicted proteins | sample YL17G11_40_MG_FD_203452 | JGI IMG/M metagenome (GOLD analysis project Ga0315289, IMG submission 203452) | Sediment microbial communities from Yellowstone Lake, YNP, Wyoming, USA - YL17G11_40 | ecosystem: Environmental > Aquatic > Freshwater > Lake > Sediment | place: USA: Wyoming | collected... | reverse complement strand
AATGCTTGCATCGGGGAGTTGCGGCGCGTAAACTGCCTTCCTTTTGGCGGCAGAAGGGTGCAGAAAAAGGGTGTTCAGGCGATAGGAGACAGGCGTGGCGAAACACTTTGCGGACCGGATGCTCGATGCCATTGAGGCGAAACAGGCGCCCCTGTGCGTCGGTCTGGACCCGATGTACGAGCGCCTGCCGAAACAGATCCGGGAGATTGCCTCCTCGAACCGGGCGGGCCTGGGGGAGCAGGCGGCCGCGGCACGGGAGTTCTGCCAGAGCGTCATTGACATCGTGGCCGGACAGGTGCCGTGCGTCAAACTCCAGAGCGCCTACTTCGAGCGTTGCGGGCCGAGCGGCGTGCGGGCGTATTTCGAGGTGGCGGACTACGCGCACGAGCAGGGCCTGCTGGTGATCGGCGACGTGAAGCGAGCGGACATCGGCTCGACGGCCGAGGCCTATGCCGTCGCGCACCTGGAGGAAGTTTTCATCGGCGAGGGGAAGGACGAGCGGACGGTCACGCTGGACGCGGCGACGGTGAACCCGTATTTCGGGAAGGACGGCGTGCAGCCGTTCATCGAGACGGCGAAGGCGGGCGGGCAGGGCGTCTTCGTGGTCGTGCGGACGACGAACCCGTCGGCGAAGGATTTCCAGGATTTCAAGGACGCGGAAGGACGCCGCGTCTTCGAGCGGATCGCCGAACGCGTCAACGACTGGGCCAACCAGGAAGGATGCCTGGGGGACTGCGGGTACAGCCTGGTGGGGGCGGTTGCGGCGGCCACCTATCCGGAAGACACCAAGTTGCTCCGCGCCTTGATGCCGAACAGCCTGTTCCTCGTGCCGGGGGTCGGAGCCCAGGGAGGCTCGGTCGACGATGCGACGCTGGCATTTCACGACGACGGATGGGGCGCGCTCGTCACGGTGTCGCGGAGCGTGATTTACGCCTGGGAGAGGCCGGAGTACCAGCACCTCGGCGAAGTGAACTGGGAGGAAGCGATCGAGGTGTCGGCGGTCGACATGAAGGCGGCGCTGGCGGAGGCGCTGGCCCGGCGTACGGCGACGGTCTAAGAGCCTATTCCAATATCCCCCCGTCGGCCCGAGGTTGAGCGAGCCGCCGGGTGGCGAGGCCGACGAGGGAGGCGATTCCATGTCAAGAATCGCCGACCGAGGAGAACGACGCCGGCCGGCGGCGCAGTCCCGGCGCGCCGGGAAAGCCAGGCGGGATATTGGGATAGGCTCTAAAGGCGGCGCGAACGGTTCGGATGCGTGGATGGAGGCCACCGGCAAGATCGCCCATCGTGGACCGCGGGGCCGGCCGAGGCCGGCGTCGGCGGTCCTCGCCCGCCCGGAAGGGTTGGCGGTGACGGTCATGGGTCTGGGGTTGTTCGGGGGCGGCGTCGGGGCCGCCTCTTATTTCGCGCGTCGCGGCGCCCACGTCACGGTGACGGACTTGAAGCAGGCGGAGGCGCTCGCGCCGAGCCTCGAGGCGCTCGAGGGCCTCGACATCACGTTCCATCTGGGCGGGCACCGGCCGGCCGACTTCACGGAGGCCGACCTCGTCGTGGTGAGTCCGGCGGTGCCGAAAACGTCGCCTTACCTGGCGATGGCCGCCGAAGCGGGCGTGCCGGTCACGAGCGAGATGAATCTGTTCGTCGCGTTGTGCCCCGCGCCGCTGGTCGGCGTGACGGGTTCGAGCGGGAAGAGCACGACGACGGCGCTTCTGGGGGAGATGCTGGCGCGGTTTCGCCCGACGCGCGTGGGCGGCAACATCGGCAAGAGCCTCCTGGACGAGGTGCACGAGATCGGGCCGGACGAGACCGTCGTCCTGGAACTTTCGAGTTTCCAACTGGAGGACCTGGCGGCCATCGAACGAAGCCCGCACGTGGCCGTGGTCACGTGCATCAGCCCGAACCACCTGGACCGGCACGGGACGATGGCGGCCTACGTCGCGGCGAAGAAGAACATCCTGCGGTTTCAGGGTCGGGAGGACGTGGCGATCCTCAATGCCGACGACGCCGAGGTTCGGACGTGGGACGCTCAGACCCGCGGCCGGGCGGTTTTCTATTCCGTCAAGGAGGCGCTGGACGACGGCGCTTTTCTGAAAGGAACGGAACTGGTGCTTCGGCTGGGAGGCACGGAGGAACGGGTAGACCTGGCGGGGCGCGTGCGGCTCCGTGGGCGGCACAACCTGGCGAACGTGCTGGCGGCGGCGACGGCGGCGCGGTGGCTGGGGGCGCCTTTGGAAGCGATCGCGTCGGCGGTGGAAGCGTTCCGGCCGCTCGCGCATCGCCTCCAGGTCATCGGCCGCGTGGGCGACGTCCTTTTCGTGGACGACTCGAAGGCGACGACGCCGGAGTCGGCCCGCGCCGGCATGGAGGCGTTTGACCGCGGCGTGGTTCTCATCGCCGGGGGGTACGACAAGCACGTGGACCCGGAGGTTCTTCTGAAGGCGATCCGGACGGGAACCCGGGCGGTGGTGCTGATGGGGGCGACGGCGGAGGCGCTCGCGCGGGCCCTCGAGGGGAACGGGCCGCCGGTCGAGCGGGCGAAAGACATGGACGACGCGGTGCGGCGGGCGGCGCGTCTGGCGAAGGCGGGCGACGTGGTGCTCCTCTCGCCGGGGCACGCCAGTTGGGACATGTTCGAGAATTATGAGCACCGGGGCGATGCGTTTCGGCGTGCGGCGGAGGCGCTCGGCCTCGAAGCGATGGCGGCGGAGAACGAACGGGAGGTCGGTTCGAGTGGACTTGCTGGAACGATTTGAGGATGCCGGGCACGACGGGCGGGACCTCAGGCCGCTGACCTTCTGGTCGTGGAACGATCGGCTGGAGGCGGAGGAGATCCGCCGGCAGGTGCGTGAGATGGCGAAGGGAGGCCTTGGCGGCCACTTCATGCACGCGCGCCAGGGTCTTGTGACGCCGTATCTGAGTCCGGAGTGGATGGCGGGCGTTCATGCGGCGGTGGAGGAGTGTCGGCACACGGGCGTCGCGCCGTGGCTGTACGACGAAGACTGCTGGCCGAGCGGCGCGTGCTCGGGGCGCGTGTACGCCGGACGCGAGGCGTTTCGCGACAAGCACCTGGTGTTCGAGGAGATCGAACCGGAGGGATGGGAGCCGACGGAGCGGACGGTGGCGGTGTTTGTGGGGAAGAAGGGGCGGGCCGGCGGCTACGAGGAGTTCCGGCGGGTGGACGATCCGCATCGCGTCTGCCACCTGCGCCGCAAAGCGGACGAAGCGGTTCTGCATTTCGTTTACCGGACGGGCGATTACGTGGATGTCCTTTGCCGGGAGGCCACCGAGGAATTTCTGAAGCGAACGCACGAGGCGTACCGGGAGTCGGTGGGGCGCGAGTTCGGCCGGCTGATCCCGGGCATCTTCACCGACGAGCCGCAGTACGGTCGCGGCGGTCACCAGGTGCCGTGGTCGCTGGAGTTGCCTCGGTTCTTCCAGCGTTCGTGCGGATACGATTTGGCGGACCGGTTGCCTGAACTGTTCTTCGCGGTGGGGGATTATCAGCAGGTGCGGTTCGATTTTTACGAGTCGCTGACGCGCCTGTTCCTGCTGGCTTGGACGCTGCCGGTTTATCAGTGGTGCGACCGAAACCATCTGACTCTCACGGGCCACCTGATGGGGGAGGACACGCTCCGGAGCCAGGTGGTGCACGTCGGGGCGGCCATGCCGCATTATGAATACATGCACATTCCCGGCATTGACCATCTGTACCGGCGGCTGGGGCGCCCCGTGCTCGTCAAACAGGTGTCGAGCGTGGCGGCGCAGTTGGGCCGTCGGCGGGTGCTGAGCGAGATGTTCGCCGGCTCGGGCTGGAACGTCAGTTTCGACGACCTGAGGTGGATCGCGGAGTGGCAGTTCGTGCTGGGCGTGAACCTGGTGTGCCAGCATCTTTCGTCGTTCACGCTGCGCGGTTGCCGCAAACGCGACTGGCCGCCCAGCCTGCATTACCATCAGCCCTGGTGGACGCACTATAGCCTTTGGAATGATTACATGTCGCGTCTACTGTCGGTGCTGACGGAAGGCGAGGCCGTCGCGGACGTGCTCGTGATTCATCCAATCTCCAGCGCGTGGGCCGAATACAGCCCGCTGGATACACGCGAAGTGGATGAACTGGACCGGCGACTCGCGGCGCTGGCGGATGCGGTGCTTGCGACGCACGCCGACTTCCATTTCGGGGACGAACTGATTCTGGAGCGGCACGGTCGGGCGGCGAAGGGAGAACTGGTGGTGGGCAAGGGCCGATACCGGGTGGTTATCGTGCCGGATGCCACCAACCTGCGGAGCAGCACGGTTCGGCTGCTGGAGCGGTTCAAGCGGTCGGGAGGGCGGATCGTTTTTGCGGGGCGGATTCCCGGCCACGTGGACGGCGAAGCGTCGGACGAAGTCGCCCGCCTGGCGAAGCGGTGCCTGCGGGCTGATCCGGCGAAGATTCGAGGCCGGGTTGCGCTTCGCCGGGCTGTCGCTCCGAAACTGGAAGTCCTCACGGGCGGCGGGAAAGATGCCGCTTCCATCCTCGCCCAATGGCGCGAGGTCGGCAAGGACCACGTTTTCTTCTTCCTCAACGTGGACCCCAAACGAACGGTGAAATCGCGACTGCGGCTGCCGGTGCCGGGGACGCCGATCCGCCTGGATCCCGAGACGGGCGCGTGCCTGCGCCTCAAGGCGCTGCGTCGCGGCCGGCAATCGACGGTCCCGTGGACGTTTGGGCCGCGAGAGAGCCTCCTGGTTCTGGTGAAGGCGGGGAAGAAGCAGGCGGAGATGCCGGTTGCGGCGTCGCCGCCCCGGGGGGGCCGGTCGATCCGCGGGCCTTGGCGCCTCTGGCGCCGCGACCCGAACGTTCTGGTGCTGGACACGGCAGCGTGGCGGACGGACGAGGGCGAATACTCCGAGCCGATGGCCATCATGGACATCGAACAGGAACTGGTGCGCCGGGGAGCGGCAGAGGTGGTGGTGCTGCGGCTCCAGTTCCAGTGCGCGATTCGCGATTTGAAAGGCCGGCGTTTCGAACTGGTTCTCGAGCAACCGGAGCGATACGAAATGTGGTACGCCGGCATGCGGGCGCCCGTGTCGGATGCGGGCCTGTGGTGGGACAGCGCGTTTCGGCGGATAGACGTAACGCCGTTCGTCCGCCGCGGGTTGAACGTCATCGAACTGAAAAGGCCTTGGGCGGTGAATCCGAAGACTCGGGGCGCGTTGTTCGATAAGAGCGGGGACTGGGAAAAGCGGACGGCATTCCCGGAAGTGGAACTGGAGGCGGCGTACCTGGTGGGGGATTTCGGCGTGCGTTTCACGGGCGGAAGCGCCCGGGGTCCGAACGGGAGCCGATGGCTCCGAGGCCGGCCGAAACTGGTGGACGAGCCCGTGTCGGCGGCAGGCACGGACCTGGTTCGTGCGGGGTACCCCTTCTACGCGGGCCGGATGACGCTCGAGCGGGAGATCCTGATTAACCGAGACCCGTCCCCTCAGGCGGTCCTGGAACTGCCGGCGTTCCAGGCGATCACGGCGACGGTGGCCGTCAATGGCCAGGAGGCGGGCACCGTCTGGAAACCGCCGCACGTCGTTCCCGTGGGCGGGCTTCTGACCCGTGGGCGGAATCACGTGGCCATCACACTGACGACGAGCCTCCGGAACGCCCTGGGTCCGCACCACCATGCGCGGGGCGAACTGTACGACGTTCGGCCGGCGTCCTTCGTGGGGACGAAGGGATGGTACGGGCGGTTCACGGGCCCGGTGAATGCGTACCGGGAGGCATACAATGTCGTGGATTTTGGTCTTGGCGGGAACGTGATCCTGCGCGCCTGATGGGTTCCCGACCGCGGCCCGTGCCACGCCGGGCGAGCGTCGCCGCGTCCTCCCGGCCGCGGCTCACCTTGTGAGCCGACCGCGGCCTCTCGACCATGCTCGGGCCGCCCTGAGCATGGTCGAAGGGCGGAAGCGGTCGGGCACGCACGATCCACCCTGGCCGGTGCCACGGGTAGGGAACGTGCCCGCCCGCTTGCGCGGGCGGCTCGAACGGCAAGGCCGCGCCGGCGGCGTTATTGGGTTCAAGAAGGGCTTGCGGAAACGCCGATTCCACGAAGAATAGAGGGTGCAGCGAGAGGTCGAGGCATGCCGGGATGCACGAGAGGTCCGGGCGGAAACCGGGATGCCTGTCGAGGCATTGAGCCCCCACATAGTCTTGACAGCCGCATGGGGGGCGGTAGAATGTTTTAGCGGGGCATGCGGGGGAAGAACCCGCTCGACTTTTCGGCCCGTGGGGCGGAGTACCACCAGGGCCGGATCATAGACAAAGGAGCCCAGAGGTGAGCGGACGACAACAGGATCCCTGCCGGGAGTCAAGTCGGGGCATCAGAGCCACCGGGCGGGTCGGGACGGTCTGGGTCCTTGCGGCGGCGGTTCTCCTCAGCGCCGGCTGCGCGCAGAACGAAATCGGACGATACAACTGGTGGCCGACCGTTGTGAACAACCCCTTGCGGGTGCGAAACCCGATCGTCAAGTCGGAGAACTACTGGGTCCAGCGTGACGTTGAGCCGGAAGAGGAATTTCCAGGACCTACGCCGGAAGACCTGAAACGGCCCCAGGAGGACTACATTCTGGGCGCGGGGGACTTGGTTGACGTGACCGTGTTTGAATTGCTTACCCCCGGCCAGCCATACATGGCGCGGCAGCGGATCAGCCAGACCGGCAAGATCACGCTTCCCTACCTCGGGACGATCCAATGCGGCGGCCTGACGGCGCGCGGGCTGGAAGAGAAACTGGCGGACATGCTGGAGCCGGACTTCCTGGTCGATCCGCAGGTGACAATCTTTGTCCAGGAGTATCGGAACCTGGAGGTTTCGCTGTTGAACGGCACGCCGCGTCCCGGCCGGTATGCGCTGGTGGGGCAGGACATGACGCTGTTGGAACTCCTTGCCCAGGCGGGTGGCGTGCTGCAGTTGGTGGAGGACTATGGGTTCGTCATCCGCCAGTACACGCCGGAGGAAGCGGATATTTTGATGCTTCAGGCGGGCACACCGCCTGAGGAAGAGGCAGCCGCGGTCGGCGCCCCGCCGCGGCGGGCGGCACCGGCGGCTGAGAAAGCGGGCGCGCCTGCTGCGCCGGAGGCTGCGCCTGCCGCTCCGGAGGCTGCGCCTGCCGCTCCGGAGGTTGCGCCTGCTGCGCCGGAGGCAGCGCCTGCTGCGCCGGAGGCAGCGCCTGCTGCGCCGGAGGCTGCGCCTGCTGCGCCGGAGGCTGCGCCTGCTGCGCCGGAGGGCGCGCCCGCTGCGCCGGAGGCTGCGCCTGCCGCGCCGGAGGCTGCGCCTGCTGCGCCGGAGGGCGCGCCCGCTGCGCCGGAGGCTGCGCCCGCGGCTGAGCCCAAGCCGGCCGCTGAAGGGGCGCCTGCACCGGAGGCCGAGGAGGCCCGCGCGGTCCTCCAGAAGATGGCCGAGGGCGAGATGCCGCAGGTGAAGCGGATCGAAGAGGCGGAGGCAAAGAACGCCGCGCCTGCGCCGGCCGCGCCAGAGGCCGAAAAGGCAGCGCCCGAACCTGCCGCCGTCCCGAGAGGCGACGAGGCCCTGGCGGCGGACGAGAAGAAACTCGGCCACTGGGTGTGGTCGGAGGGGCAGTGGGTGGAGATCAAGACGGAGCCGGCGGCGCCCGTGGTTCCGGAAGCCCCTGCGGGGGTGGAACCGACGGGCGTGGCGGCTGCTCCGGAAGGGGCGCCTGCGGCGGCGCCTGCGGCGCCGGCGGACCTGGCGGCGCTGCGGTTGGAGGCGAAACTTCGCCGCCTGGGCGTGGTCCAGGGTTCGGGGCAATTGAAGCGGATCATCCGCTTCGACGTTCAGGCGCTGCAAGGGGGCGACCCGACGCAGAACATGGTGCTGCGCGACGGAGACATCATCACGATACCTTCGCCGCCGGTCGGCGATTTTTACATGACGGGCTATGTGATGCGTCCGGGCGTGTACAGCCTGACGGGCCGCAAGATCACGCTGCTGCAGGCGATCGCGGCGGCGGGGGGTCTGACGGCCATCGCCGTCCCGTGGCGGACGGAAGTGGTGCGCCGCATCACGGAGGAAGAAGAAGAAATCATTTATGTGGACCTGTCGAAGGTCGCTCGCGGCGAGGTGCCGGACTTCTACGTCAAGCCGGAGGACATCATCCGCGTCGGGACGGACTGGGGGGCCATCCACAACGCCGTTATCCGAAACGCCTTCCGGGCGACGTACGGTGCCGGAGCTGTGTACGACATGAACTTTGCCGACTTCTACCCCTGGACCGACGCCATCAGCCCGATCTTTTGAGACGCCCTTCTGATCCGGGGTCGCATCAGTTGGCGTGGGCGGGCCGGGCGTTCACACACCGGACACCGGAAAGGAACCCGGTTGGCTGAGGCACGCGTAGCCAGGAGCGCTTTGACCGAGTGCGGTGAACCGCAGGGTCCCGCTCCGATGTGGGACTGGAACCGCGTGCTGACGCCGCGCGCCGTCCTGCTCATGCTCCCGGTGGCGGCGCTGGTTATCTGGGCTTACTGGCACCCGCTGGCGCGCTGGGAAGCCGTCTGGCGAGACCAGAGCGGCGCGTGGGGCCACGGGTATCTGATTCCGGTCATCGCCATTCTCATCGCCCACTACCGCCTTCAGGAACGGGCGCCCCAGCGCATGGAGCGATGCGCCTGGGGCCTCTTGTTCGTCTTGGCCGGCGTGGTGATTCGGATTCTATGGTACATGCTGAATCGGGTGTACCCGAGCGAGGTGACGTTCGTGCTCGTGGTGGCAGGGGTGATCCTGTGGTTGCTCGGTTGGGAGATGTTCCGTGCGCTGTGGGTGTCGGCAGCGTACCTGTTGCTGATGATCCCGTGGGACCCGAAGTATTACGAGGGGGTGGCGCTGCCGCTCCAGCGTCTTTCGGCCATGGCGACGGAGGCGATGTTGTGGCTGGTGGGGATGCCGGTCGAGCGCACCGACAACGTGCTGAACCTGGCCAGCGGGCCGCTGACGGTGGCGGGAGCGTGCAGCGGGCTGCACCTCTTGTTCGCGTTCGTGGCGTTGGGGGTGATGATGGCGTTCATTTATCGGCGACCGGTGTGGGAGCGGCTGCTGATTGTGGGTTCGTCGGTCCCGATAGCGGTGTTCTGCAACTTTGTGCGCGTGACGCTGATGGCGATAGCGAGCGATGCCATCTTTTTCCAGGCGCGGGCCGTGGCCGATGGCGCGCCCACCTGGGCCCCGTACGTGCCTCGCTTCCATGTTTGGGAGTGGTGGAATTGGCTGGGTCTCGTGTTGGTGGCGGCCGGCCTATATTCCCTGGTGACTGGGCGGCGGGAATTACCCTCCAGGCGGAGCATGATGCGGTGGGGGGGCGGTGTCGGCATGGCGGTCGGTCTGCTTGTGCTGGCTCGGGCGCTCAGCGAAGGCATCGGGTACACCCAGGCGGCAGACCTTGTAGATCTTCGAGAGCAGTTGCTCGACCCCAAGAGCGGCTTGCACCAGAGTTTCGGGTTTGCGATGTTGGGTCTGGCGTTTGTGCTCATGTGGGCGGAATTGAAGTTCATTGACCTGCTGTTTGTGTCCGATGAGGCGGAGGCGGGGGGGCCGGATTCTTCGAAATTGCAGGAAACGTCCGGTGCGGCCGCGACCTCGTCGTGGCGGGAACCCGACGCGTCATGAAAGAAACATCATCCACGGGCGGGAATGGTTGGGCGATAGCGACCTGCGTCGCGCTCGCGGCGGTGCTGGCGTTGGCGGTCTGCGGCGTTATTTCGGATCGACAGACGGCGGAGAAGGCGAAAGCAGAGGCGGCTGTGGCCAAGTCGACTTCGGCGTCGGGGGTCCAAGAGGCGGTGAATCGGGCGGCGGTGTTCCGGCTGCAGGTTCGGCTGGCGGTCGGGGCGGTGGCGGCGGCGCTGATCGCCGGGGGGGGCTTGGTTGCCGGAGTCGTGCTTCCGGGCCAGCGCAACGGGTGGTGGGGTTTGGCGGTGGTTCCGCTGACGTACAATCTGATGTACGCAAGTTCCCGGGTCTTTCTGGGAGAGATCCAGGTATGGGCGGTGGCGGCGTTGGCGGCGGCGTTGGCGGCGGCGGGGGGCTACGTATTCGTCGCCCGGCGTGTGGGAGCTCGGTTCCAGTACGGGCAATGTCTGGGGACTTTGGCGGTGGTGGCGTTGTTCCTGCAGGTGTGGGAGCCTCCGCCGCCGAGACCCGTTCCCATCCGCCAGTCGCTGGTACAGCATTTTCCGCGGACGCTGGCGGGTTGGCGTGGAATGCACGTCGCGCTGGACAAGGCGACCGAAAAACAACTGGGGGTGGACGAGTATCTGAACCTTCAGTTGGTGTCGCCGGAGAACGAGCGGGACGCCGGGGTCTTTATCACGTACAACGCCAACGCCTGGTCGAAGGTGCCTCATGTTCCCTGGGTATGTATGGAGAATGCCGGGTATACCAAGAAGCGTGGCGAAGTGCGGGACGTGATCATCGACGGGCTGGGCAATCGCGAGATTCAGGTGAATGTGCTCTTCTTTGAGCCGAAACGAGGCGTAACGCGGCCGCCGGCCCTGATGGTGCAATACTTTAGTGTTGGGGGCACGTATGCGACAAGCAGAGAGTTGGCGATCTGGTTTGGTGCGATGGGCAGCCGGGGACAGGAGGGCAGTTACCTCTCCCAAACCCAGGTGACGGTTTGGCTGAAGCCGGACGAGACGGAAGACCCGATGGCGAAGGACAGTGCGGTGTATCGGCAGGCACTGATGCTGTTGAATGAGATTGTTCCGCTCCTGGAAAAGGAGTATTATCCTGATCTGGGCGGAGCACAAGGAGGCTGAGTAACGATGGCGAGGCGCCTGAACAAGCGTGTGGTGGCGCGTCTGGCTTTCTTCATCGGGATTCCCCTGCTTCTGGTGGCCGGGGCCTTTCTGTATGTGGTGTTCACCGGGGGGTCGATTTTCGGCTGGGACCCCCGCCCGCACGTTCAGCGGGCCCAGGAATACGCCGACAAGGGAATGTGGCCCCAGGCGTGGATCAGCATCAAGACGGCCATGCGATATGGGGCCAAGCAAGATCCGAACGCTCAGTACCTGTACGGCCGCATTGCGTTGCATCAGAATCCGCCGGCGGTGCCTGTGGCGCGCGGGGCTTTTCAGAACGCGCTCACGCTGAAGCCGGACTTCTTCGAAGCCCAGCGCGATCTGGCCGAACTGCACGTCGGTTTCCGGTTTTGGCAGGAGGCCAAGAGGGACACGGAACGTCTCATCGAGATGGACCCATCCTTCGGGAAGGCCTACTTGTGGGCGGCCGTGGTGGACCTGGGGCTGGCTCAGAATGAGCCGATCTACGGCAAGCGGGTGCCTTTCTACGAGGCGGCGGCGGAGCGCCTCCGCACCGGCATCGAAAAGGCCCCCGACATGCTGGACCTCTACCGGTTCCTGGCGGGAACATACAAGGAATTGGACCAGACGGACAAGATTGATGAAGTGCTCGACCTGGCGATCGCCAACAATCCCGGGGTTCCGGAGCCCTACGTCCTGAAGGGAGGCCGGTTGAACGAACTCGGCCGACCGGACGAGGCGTCCAAAGTGCTTCAGGAAGGCCTGAAACGGGTAGGCGACAATTCAGTGCTGCTGATGGCGCTCGGCGAGGTCGCCATCCGCCGGGATCCCGAGGCCGCCAAGGATTTCTACTCTAGGGCGATCCAGATTGACCCGACGGCGGAAGGGGCCTATCTGCGTCTGTGCAGTCTGCATCGGATGGAGGGCGATTCCCCCGGGGCTCTGACGGTGGTTCAGCAGGGACTCGAGGCCGTGCCGGACTCGACCGCGTTGAAGGCTGAGGTGGCCGACATCTATCTGGAATCGCGCGACCTGAAAAAGGCCCAGGCGCTGATCGAAGAGATCAGCCGGGTGCTGCCGGACTCCGCGGAGGTGTGTTTCCTTCGCGGGAAGCGGGCGATGATGGATCTTCGGACGCGCCAGGCGATCGCCTATCTGGAACAGGCACGGAGCAAGAAACCGACGCCGCAGACGCTGCTGCTTCTCGGCCGGGCCTATCTGCTGGCCGGCGAAGTCGGCGCCGCGAAACGCGAACTGGAATCCCTGGTGACCTCGCAGCCGCAGTATGCCGCCGCTCGCCGGTCGTTGGCGGAGGTCCAGTTGCGATTGCGGGAGTACGATGACGCGGTCCGCAACGCCACCGCGGTTCTCCGGGCGAATCAAAACGACATGGGGATGCGCCTGCTGATTGCGGAAGCCCGGCTCGCGCAGGGCAAGCCGGACGCGGCGCTGAAGGAAGCGCAGGCGGCGGTGGAACAATCCAAGGACGACCCGCGCCCGCTCTTCCTGGCGGCCCGCATTTATCACAGCCTGAAGCAGGATGCGGAGGCCGAGGCGGCGCTGCGCCGCGCGCTCAACGTGGGGGAAAACAAAGAGCAGGCCTATCGGGAACTCATCACCTTCTACCGCGAAACGAACCAGGCCCAGAAGGCCGAGCAAACCCTGGAGGAGGTTCGCACCGTCCTGCCGAACAGCCCGGTGGGGCTGGCGGCGGAGAACCCGGAACAACTGGAAAAAGAACTGAAAGCACGGATCGAACAGGGCGGGTCGCGCATCAAGGACCTGACCCTGCTGGGTCGCTTGTACCTGATGACCGACCAGGCTGACAAAGGAGTCGAAACCCTTCAGAAAGTCCTGGACGAGGCGGAAGGCGGCTCGCCGGACTGGCGCGAGGCCTGGCAACTGTTGTTCATGCAGTACCTGGGGACGAACAAGTACGACAAGGCCTCGGACCTGACGAAGCGACTGAAGGAAGTGGATCCCCAGGCGACGGAACTGCTCTTTGCGGATCCTTTGATGGCGCTGAGTCAGGACCGCCTGGACGAGGCCGTCGAACAACTCACCCAGGTGGTCAAGGAGCACTGGACATTTTCGTCGGCCTATTACCTGTTGGGTCAGATTTTAGCGGCCGGGCGACGGTGGGAGGAGGCGGCGGCCCAGTTGCAGCGGGCTTTGGACCTTCGCCCGGACCTGGTGCCGGCCCGTATCCTGCTGGGTCGGCTGTATCTTCGGCAGGGAAATTACCAGGCGGTCTTGATCGAGGCGGGCGAGGCGCTGAAGTTTGTGCCCGGGTACGTGCCGGCCCTGGAACTCCAGGCGCTCGCGAACGCCGGCCAGAACCTGTGGGACGCCGCCGTGAAGGCCCGCGAGGAAATCGCCCGTATCGTGCCGACCGAGGTCGGGAACCTGGTCGAGTTGGCGGCCCTGCACCTGCAGCGAGGCGATTCGAAAGAGGCGGAGAGGGTGTTCCTCAAGGCTTACGGGGTCGCACCGGAGGACGCGCGGGTGGTGCTGCGGTTCGCCGAGTTCTACGCCCGGACGGACCGGCTTCAGAAAGGCCGGGAACTTGTCGACAAATATGTCAACGCCCATGCGAATGAGCCGGGGGCGAATATCCTGAGAGGAGAGTTTCTGGCGACGGCGGTAGGTCTGGAGTCGGCCAAGGCGGATTACGAGAAGGCGGCCGAACTCAGCCCGGAGGATGCGGAGCCTCTCGTCCTGCTGGGCGACCAGTATGCCAACCAGGGGCGGTGGAACGAAGCCGCCGATGCGTACGCCCGAGGCGCGAAGCGCACGAAGAACAGCGCGCTGGCCAAGAAACGCCTGGCCGATGTGTACATGCTGCAAATGAAACTGGATGAGGCGGAGGCGGTCATCCAGGAGGTCTTGAAGGCCGACCCGAAGGACGCGCAGGCGCTGGTGGTGGCCGGCCGCATCGCCAGCCGACGCCAAAACGTCGAGAAAGCCAAGGCACTGATGGAGAAAGCCTTGAGCGTGACGCCGAACTACGGCGAGGCGAAGTTCTGGTTGGCCGAACTGTATCGGTCCCTGGATCCGCAGCAATCCCTGGATCTGCTGCGCGAAATCGACCCGTCGGATGGATCGTTCGAAAAGGCGATGCTGCTGCGCTCGTTGATCAACTCGCAGCGGGGGCAGTTCGTAGAGGCGGCGACCGATCTGCAGCACCTGATAGACTTCCGGCCTGGGAGCGTGGCCGGCCACCGCGCTCTGGCCGACTTGTATATGACCACCAATGAGCCACGTCAGGCTTCCATGGTTCTCGAGCGGATCAGCCGGCAAACCAAGGACCCGGCCCTGCTGGTGGGCCTCGGAAATGCGCTCTTGGTGCAGAAGCGCTACGACGAGGCGCTCAAACGGTATGAAGAAGCCCGGGCGCAGCGGCCGGAATCCCCGGATGCCTTGATCGGCGAAGCGCGGTGTCTGGTGGCGCTCAACCGCAAGCCGGAGGCCTTGGAGCGCGTTCGTCACATGCTGGATCAGTTCCCGCACGAGACGTGGCCCCGCCTGGCGTTGGCGGCCCTTTACGAGGGGACGGGTGAACTGGACAAGGCGGTCGAATCGCTTCGGAAGGGGCTGCTGGATAGGCCGGATTGGGAGCAGGGGTACGTTCGGCTGGCGTCAATTCTGACGCGGATGGCCATGTCGGCGCAAGGCCCCGAGCGCGATCAACGCCGGGCCGAAGCACGCCAGGTGTTGATCGAAGGCCTGACTAAAGTGCCCAATAGCCTGGACATCCGGACCGCGTTGGCGGGAATGGAGATGACGGCCGGAAACCACGAGGTAGCCAAGCGAGTTTTGGACCCTGTCGCGGCAAAATTCGAGCAGGAATACAGCCTGGCACCGGAGGCTCTGGATAAACTCAGGCCTTTTGTTTCGGCGATTCACCTGTATACTCTGACCCTGTACTACTTGGGCCAAGTTGACGATGCTGTCCGGTGGGGAACGCGCTTGTGGAACCTGGATCCCCTGCATGCCGCCAATGCCAACAACCTGGCCTGGATCCTGGCGACGGAGCGGAAGGATTACCAACGGGCGAACGAACTGATCCGGCGAAGTTTGGATCTCGTTCCGAATGACCCGCAGGTGCTGGACACGGCGGGGTGGGTGGCGTTCTTACAGGACGACTACGATCGGGCAACGACCTACTTGCTGGAGAGTATCAACCGCCAGGATAACCCCGAGGCCCGGTACCATCTGGGCAGGGTCTATGAACAGCGCGTGCGGCCGGAAGAGGCGCTTCAGGAGTACGAGAAGGCCCTTGGAATGGGGCTTAGACAGAAGGAAGGACAGGACGCCCAGAGACGGATCGAGCAGTTGCGCAAACGGCCACCGGCATAGTACCGGCGGGGTGCCGTGCCGGTGGGGCCTTCGTAGGCCCGCCGGGGGACCTGCTCGCCGCGAGGAGCCATGAGATGAGTCAAACGCCACAGCAGCCGACGATGAGCCAACCCATGAGGGGCCTCTTGAGCGCCCACGACGTCCTGCGCATTCTTCGCAAGCGTCTCTGGCTGATTCTGGCCTGTTTCGTCGTTCTGGGTCTCGGGGGCGCAGGCGCGATCATCACGTGGCGCTACGTGGCCCCGCTTTACACGGCGACGGGCATTATTACGGTCGAGCCGGGTCAGGGCGGTAGGGGCGGCGAGATCGCCCCCCTGTATTCCGAGCAGGTGCCCTTCCAACTTTACACGCAATACGTCATGCGCCAGGTGATGGCTATCCGAAGCGATCGGGTCCTCAGCACCGCCCTGGAGAACCTTGGGCCCAACCAAACCATGTTCCGGGGACCGGATGCGGCCTATCGGCTGGCGGAAGAACTCGTCGTCCAGCATCTTACAGAGTCGGAGAACATTGCCATCAGCCTCACCGGCACGGACGCCACTCAGGTGAGGGATATCGTGCGGGAGGTGGCGCAGCGGTACATCGCCAACGTGGAGGACCAACGGAAAGCCGTTGACACGGAGCGGCAGGGCGACCTGCGAACCGAGCGAGACGATCTGCGGCGGGATCGGGATCGCGTCGCCAACGAATTGACTGAGTTGCGCCGCCAAGCCGACGCCGTCGTCCTCGACGAGCGGAACAGCGAGGAAATGGTGCGACTGGCGGCGCTTGCCCGCCAATTGGTCGACGTTCAGTTCGAGTTGGCCGGCGCCCGGGGCGCCTGGCTTCAGTTCCAGGAATTGCAGAAGGAGGCTGAGGATAAGAAGGATCGGAGACCCGTCCTCCTCGCCTTCCCCGAGATGATGCAGGGGTTGCGGCAGGACCCCCGAGTCCTCGCCCTGAGCCAGCAGGTGGCTCGCTACTCCCAGGAACTGGAGGGGCTCAAAGGCCGCTTCGGCGAGCGTCACGAGGCTGTCCGGCGAAGCCTGGTAGTGTTTCAAACGGCGCAGAATGACCTCGAGACCCAGCAGAACGCCGTCCTGGTCGAACTGGTTCAGCAGCAGGCGGCGGTGCTGCAAAACAATTACAACCGGGCCCGCGAGTCGGAAGCCGAACTGCTCGACAAGGTTGCTGAGGCCCGGTCGGCGGCCATTCGGCTCAGCCAGCGCGCCGCGGAATATCGCCAGCGCGAGGACGAGTTCCGCCGCCTTCAGGACTTGCTTCAGACGATCTCGGACGGGCTGTATCGGATGCGCATTGCCGCCGCACTGACACGGCTGAACATCCAGATCGCCCAGATGCCGAGCATTCCCTTCGACCCCACGGAACCGAGGACGATTCTTTATTCTGCGGCGGCCATCGTCTTCAGCCTCATGGTCGGCGTCGGTTTGAGTGTCGCGCTGGAACTGGTGGATACGCGGATCCGGACACCCGCCGAGGTGGCTCGCCAGGTCGGCGTGCCCCTTCTGGGATCCGTTCCCGACCTGGCCGAAGACGATCGGTTGTCGCTCGATACGAACGTGGCGCTGGTCAGCTACCGATCGCCCGAGTCGCTTCTGGCCGAAGCCTTCCGGCAATTGCGCACCAATTTGCTCTTCACCTCGGACCAGCCGATCAAGAGCGTGCTCATTACCAGTCCGAATCCGGGTGACGGCAAGTCGACGGTAGCGGCGAACATAGCCATCGCGATGGCGCGCAGCGGCAACAAGGTGCTTCTCGTCGAAGCGAACTTCCGTCGGCCCGCGCTGGCGCGGCTCTTCGACGTGCCCGACGCTCTCGGCCTGTCGAACGTCCTGGTTGGCATGAACTCCGCCTCGGAATCGATTCAGGCCACCGCGGTGGAGAACCTCGACCTCCTCGTCGGCGGCGCCACGCCGCCCAGCCCGGCTGACCTCCTGGGTTCCCCGGCCATGCGACGCTTCCTGGACGAACAGAAAAAGAATTACGATCGCGTGATCGTGGATGGAGCGCCTATCCTCGTGGTGGCGGACAGCCACTTGCTGGCCGAGATCGTTGACGGCGTCATCCTGGTTCTGCGGGCCAATGAGAATACGCGCGGCATGGCGCAGCGCGGAACGCGCATGATCTTGAGTCTGAAGGCCAAACTGCTCGGTGCGATTCTTAACGGCGTTCGGGCGACCAAGGGAGGCTACTTCCGCGAGGCCTACCAGGCCTACTACGATTACGCGGGATCCGGTTCGTCGGCCACGAGCGCCCGACCGAGCGCGACGCCGCCGCCGGAACAATAAGGCCACCGGTGAGCGCGCGGCGCTTCTTTGTGCCTTTCGAGCCGTCCCGCCGGGCGGCCGCGTTCCCCACCGCGGCATGTGCCACGGCCGATTGTGCATGCCCGACCGGACGCGACGAGGCCGCCGGAACAATAAGGCCACCGGTGAGCGAGCGGCAGGCCCGAGAGCGGTGGGCCGTTCGATGGCGGG
>Ga0315289_10006167_pt1 | contig 17641 bp, 5 predicted proteins | sample YL17G11_40_MG_FD_203452 | JGI IMG/M metagenome (GOLD analysis project Ga0315289, IMG submission 203452) | Sediment microbial communities from Yellowstone Lake, YNP, Wyoming, USA - YL17G11_40 | ecosystem: Environmental > Aquatic > Freshwater > Lake > Sediment | place: USA: Wyoming | collected... | reverse complement strand
AAAAATCTGTCGGACCATATGTTGAAAACACATTCATCTACACGCAGATTATAATTGGTCCTATCTTGACCTGTCAATTGACAGGTCAAAAATTAAAGATTTCGATAGGGCAAATCTTTAATCCCCCAAGACAGAGTTTTATTTTTGGCAAAACATTTAAATACTGGAATCAATATATGATTTATAATAAGTCTAACAATCAAATGTTTAAATAAATATATATTAGGGGGAATTAAATGAGTAGTTCAGCAGATATGCACACTGTTATGAAACTTAATATTTTACTTGTTGTGGCACTTCTCATCACGTCAGTAATTGGTGTGACTGCAACAATGCAAACACAGCACAATAACCGCGGTGCTAATCTAGATGTTACCTTGCTTGATGAGGGGTTCGAGGGAGGTGTGATGCCACCAACTGGATGGAATTTTAAAAAGGGTAATAATGATGGCAAATGGTGGAAGATTGTGACGTACCCGGTGCATACCGGGACGTTTGCCGCACAGTGTCCTGAGGAAGGGAATCAGCAGGATGAATGGTTGACTACCCCGAATATCAATTTAACATATTATTTAGGAGCAACTCTTGATTTTTGGTGCAATTCCTCTAATCCTATCGGTGGTACGCTGTGCGACGTGGTGGTGCGGGGGCCTCATGTCGTTGATACAACACTTTGGTCGGTACCATATGATTGGCTGACCAATGAATGGAGAAAAATTAATGTTGATCTTACTGGTTATGCTGGAAAAGTCATCAATGTCTCTTGGCATTACTATGGATCCTGGGGTAAGATGAACTTTAATTTAGATGATGTGGTGGTTACCGGGAAGCCGACAACCCCGCCGCCGAACCTTACTATTGGAAAGATTAAGGGAGGATTGATGAAGATTACAGCGGAGATTTTTAACATGAACAATGAAACCGGTGATGACGGGATTAACGTCACTTGGTGTATTAATGCGACAGGAAATGGTGCCCTTCAAAAACTTATCTTTATAACAAATGCAACACCGATACCGAAGATCGATCATAATGGCGGGAAAGTCGTCGTAACGTTGTCGAAAAAGACAGAACGCGACCATAAACAAATTGTAGGATTCGGAAAAATCCACGTTATCGTGGATGCAGATATCCCGGACAATCCGCGGGTTATCCCGGTTCAAAAAACAGTGGATGGCTTCGTGTTCATCATCTGGGTGTTCATCTTTCCCAATCAATAAAAATCTCTCTCAGGGTTATTATAATGCAAGTATAAAAAAATAAAAATGAAGAAACATGAAAATGAAAAGATATGGAGAAAGGAACCATGAAACGGAAAATGAAATTAGGCACGATAACCGCAGTGGTTATCGTAGGGCTGATGGTCGCTAGCGCGTTTATGAGCATAGCGACACGAACGACGATATCATCGTCGCTCAGTGAAAAAAAGCAAATAGCAGATACAGCCACCCACCCACAATTATCACTGTCGATGAAGTGCGGCGACGTTAACTACGATCATTCCGTAAATGTTAATGATGTAGTCTATCTCATAAACTATCTGTTTGTACCAGGTAGTCCAGAGCCAGTACCAATGAGATGTGTTGGGGATGCAAATGGCGACGGGGTTACAAACGTTAACGATGTGGTCTACCTCATCAACTACCTCTTCGTGCCTGGATCCCCTGGACCCCTTAGCTGCTGCAGCGGATGAGGTGCATAAAAATGAAAACAGATATGGAGAAAGGAATTATGAAACGGAAAATGAAATTAGGTTCGATAACCGCGGTGGTTGTCGTAGGGCTAATGATCGCTAGCGCGTTTACGAGCATGGCGGCAATACGAACGCCGACGTCACCGTCGCCCGGAAATGTAAAAGAAGAAACTTCTAATGTACAACTGGACCCGTCATCGATCAGTAACAGCCAAATGCAAATTATAGAAAAAATTATAGCGGGACACCGGTCTGATACCCAAGTGAAATCCACGTTAGTGAAAAGTATGGATAGCACGAGCCCGGCATTGGTGACACATGCGGTAAAGGTGACCAGTCACGCAGTAGCAACGATCGATGATCAGTCGTCTGCACCATCTAGCAAGGACGATGTTGCAAGCTCTCAAGATCAATCGGTTGGAGACCGCGCAGAGACATTCCGATATGAACAAGCTCCAGCAGTCGCAGATAATAGCGCAGGAAACTTTGTCTTGGCGCATCACCTTCTTAATGACACCTACCCCTCCAATCCTAGTAAAAATAAGTATGGAGTGTTAGCGATCTACGGTGCGGACAACTACGGGCAAACCATTGACTCTTGGTCTGATCCTTACATCCCGAAGTATGTACCACTTTACGCCAATAATGGCTCACAACCAATACCATGGGGTAATAGTAGCATTAGTTACGGGGGTGTAAACGAAACCGGTGTAGACCAATACTATGGTTTCGTCGCGGAGAGAAATAACCCCTACACATTAGGCGCCTGGCAGGAAAGCGGAAAGATCACTATCTACCGGATTTTAGGAAACCCGAAAAATATCAATACCGACAGCACCATATTCAGGTACCGCCCCTGGTTCGGCTTCATGCAAGGAATGGGAACAGGGACGTATACAGGCGTATCAATGACTGCGATCGGAAGCAGCCCCGGGTTGCGTTTCCCCTTCAACAATACCCATTGGGTCTTCTGGTCGAACGGCACCCATAAGCCATACAGCTATGGTGGCGGTGTGGGCGGTGGTGGTGAACCATTCGGTTTAATCGCCTATACGGTACAGAGAGATTCAGCTGATCCAGGATCACCGTACGAAGCCCATATCGGACATCCATGTGAAATTAATGCGTCAACCAGTCCCACACCGTTTCCACCCACCGGAAAAGGTGTCAACGCCTACATGGTGACCTGGTCGTGGACGCCTCCCATTGCGAACTGTACAAGCGCTTCCGCGGCTATCGATGAAAAAAACAAATGGGCGTATTTCGCCTTTGATCCAAAAAATGGTACCAAGCCACGCACAGGTGCGTTCGGTTACATTGGTGATATGTTAAAACAAATGTACTGTTATCAGACCAGCCCCCTGTCATTCGACCCAAGTATAGTTGATGCTACCTATACATGGACTATTGGGACGACTTATGACATTCAGCACCCGTCGATTGCCGGTTACAATGGCGCTGTCGTCGCTGCAAACGAACTTCGTAACATAACCACTAATGAAAGATACCTCACTCTCTGGTACAATACCTTCTACAACGGGTCTACCTGGGGCACCGGCTCTACCGGTACTCCGCCAAATGTAGGATTTACCACCGTCGGTACTTGGAACCTTTCCACTGCTACAGAGGACATTAACGTCATGTATCCCCATGTGCAACACTATGAGGGCAATACCTTCTACATGCTTTTCATCCGCGATTTCCCTGGTACCGCAAATGACGAGCTCGACTTAGCTATCACCTATGATGGCGGAGCAACCTGGGGACCTGCAGAAGGCTGGATCCAATATTGGATAATAGCGGGGGGTGCAGCCAATTCCTACACACCGGTCATAGAGGGCGCCTGCCTTGCGGTTGGTGACAACACGTATGCTTGGGAATGGGACAATACTACATATAATCCTGATCGCCGTTTCGTCCTTATGGATTACAGGACTGGAGTTATCACTGGTAACGTCACAAAAATGAATAATGTACCTGTTTCAGGTGCAACCGTCGATGTCTACAACAAAGACCGAGCTTCAGATGGTAATGGATACGCAGAACGACTTGGTCCCGTCACCACCAATGCAGACGGATACTTCATAAAGAAGTGTTTATTCGGCATCGAATTCTGGCAAGGATCAAACATGAGCATCATCGCAAGCAGCAATGCACTCTCTATTGTGAATGTCACCCCCCAGATCAAGTGGGACCCAGTCGATTACGTGAACAGCCTACCCAGCAACCTCAAGCTTGGTACCTACTATCGTGACCTCACGAACTTCCCGTTTTACTGGGCATATCACGGCAACGAAACCTCGGGAGAGTATGAGGTAACTGATACTGGTGCAGCAACCGCTCAAATGATACTCAACTACGTGTGGTGGAATCAAACACTCAATAAGGTAACACCGATGAAATACCCTGACCAGGTAGCACTCTTCAACACATTCAACACCCAGGGTGGAACCTACCTCAGCGGAGATGAAATGCAGGGCGGTCTGAACGCCAACGCACCCACACCATACAGTAAGTACGGATACTTCTTCGACCACCGCGCCAACGTCAACCAAAACAAAGTCATCCAGCAAATCTGCGTCTGGGTTGACTACGACGTATCGAAATTCAACGGTGCAGGTACACAATGGCCGAAACCAGGATTCCCCAACCGCGTCCCCGTCGCAGTACCACTCAGTGGATCCTACGAGAACTGGGTCGCAATCCGCGGTATTCACACAAACGCTAGCGCTTGGGACACATTCCCGACCTTACAGACAGTGACCGTCTACGGATTCTGGATCAACGATCCGAACTATAATCCAGCTAAAAACTACTCCGGACTACCTGGTAAAACCTATATGACCATCGCCACGTTCCTCACGAAGTTCTTACCCGTCAACCAACCTGGTGACGCCTACAACGGCAAATACCTTGCCATCATCGAGCCACCACGGGGAGCACACATCGATGGCAATGCAGACACTGTTGTCTACGGCAAAACATCCTCTGAATTCACACCAGCGATGAAACTCGTAGCAATGGGCGGTGTGTTTGCACAGAAAACGGTGTTTGCTCAGGCAGCAAAGAACGCGGTCATGAAAGTCCTCATGAGCGATGTCCATAACAACTTTGCCCAGGAATTTGCACATGCGGTGGCCACAAAGGTCCTGAAGACCCCTGCTGGCTATCAGGTGACTTTCCATGCTTCGTTCGGTGATGTTGTTGTGAACATGCTGAAAAATGGAGTCCTGAGTGACTTCACGTTTCAGTAAATGAGGAACAGCCGAAAACACAACCCTAAAAAAACATTTAGGGGAGAGTCATACTCCCCTCCTCTTTTTTTTCTTTCAATCAATTCATTGTAACACTGAGGGAAAATCCAGTGTTTTTCGCTTAAAATCATCTTAGCTGATGACCAAAGGGATATCCCTCGAAATGTACAACATCTCATGATTTTCTCACTCACCAATATCGAACCTCTGCCTTGTTCATACAGCATTGACTGTTGCTATAGGTGCTGTTTTGATAAAAAAGGGTAGAGAGACTGGATAAAAAAAATTTATGAGTATCGGTAGTCTGTTTCTCCCTAGTGGAAGAATGATTTCAGCTTCTTCAGATGGTGTTTTCCTGCTCCCTCTATGTATTTTGATAAAATCGTAGATGATCCGTCGGAGTTCGCTCAATGACCCTCTGGAATCACCGCAACAATTAAAAACATCGGTGATGACAGAACACAAACCAACCCTTCTCGGTATCCTTCAAACGTCATAGAATCATCCTTTGGAAGTATACCATTCGTATCGCTATACACAGTAAGTAATGATAGAATGGATGGGATTCAGTGAATAGGTACCTTGAATGTGAGTAGTTCCTCCAGAGTCCATACATGATTTATTATTTATAAACTCCTACTGAGAATACCACTGGTTTCAACCAGTGGATGAATCAGCATCGTAATATTTAAGTAGCATATATCTGGTTTGTATTCCGGGGTGTGTCTAATGAAGGCACATTCATTGATGATGTATACAATAGAAAAAGACTGCATTCTTCACTCGAATATCGCTCACCTATCGATTTCGAGCAGGAGGCAAATTTAAATAGTATTGCCTAACTATCTGTCTACTCGGAGGGGTTCAGTCCAATAAACAATCCAGACGGGGAGTTTGTATACTTGGAGGAGATGATAAATATCAAAGAAATAAATATTTTTTTGGTATCTTGGTTTTTAGAGAGAATTGAAAAATTCGGGGTGTAAGATGAATCTGAAATTTACAAACTTGGATATACAGATCGCATTGGCATTAAGCGCTGCTTCAGCGTTGATATACGAAGTCGTAGCAACAAACATCTTGTTCTTCTATTTTATCAGAAGTAGTTATTCCATTGCTACTGTTTTAGGTGTCTTTTTATTTGGTCTCGGGTTAGGATCGCTGTTAATCTATTTTTTATTACATAGAATTAAAAATAAGAAACTACTGTTTGGTTTTTTACAGATATCAATAGCATTATACGCGCTTTTTATTTTAAGTGATTTAACAGATATCATCCCTAGCATATCCACGTTGGGGACATTCGCAACAAGTTTTGCAATACTATTAATTCCAACTATGTTCTTAGGGGCTGTGTTTCCTTTGGCTGGCTCTCTATTCAAAAAGGGTAAAAGAGATATAATCGGCTTGGTTTATTCGTCGGATTTATTTGGTGCAATCGTTGGCAGTTTAATTGCAGGGTTCTTTTTAATTCCGATGTACGGTGCTAAGGTATCGATAATCTTCGGGGCAGGGTTGAACATACTTTCTGCCCTTATAATGTTTTCAAAGAGGCAAAAAATACTCCCAATATGTATTTTAGCTGTTTTGCTGATGATGCCCATGGTCTCCCCGGATTTCATACATGAAAACAAGAGCGAGTATCAGTTTTATGCTCCTTCTCCATATGGATTGGTGAAAGTTATCAATGGTATGCTATATATCAATGAAAAGGGTCAATGTTCCCTTTGCTATCCTCAAGATACCTCAGAGAGGATGATGGTGGTTTATGCCTTAACCCCTTTGGAGGAATATGGAAAGTTGAATGTCCTTAATATTGGCCTGGGTTGCGGTTTAACTTTAGGGAAGTGTTTGGAATACAATACACAAGTGGATGTTGTTGAGATAAATTATCAGGTTGTTCTTGCGAATAAGGCTATGACTAATGTTTTAACAAACCCACGGGCCAATTTGATCCTTGATGACGGGTTACATTATTTAAGGAACAGTAAGAAGAAATATGATTCCGTATTGATCGATGTTGAAGATCCGACTGTTGCTCATTCTTCCAATCTTTATACGGTCGAGGCTTTTGAACTCATTAATGATTCTTTAACTGATGCTGGTACTTTCGCGTTATGGAATTATGACGGCTGCACGAGATACCTCGATATATTATATTACTCTTTAAAAGAGGCATTCCCTTTTGTTTATTCTTCCCCCGCTGTTTTTTTTGCATCAAAAAAAGATTTAAACCAGCCGGAAGCAGAATACGTACCCTGTAGTCCTTACGAGGTTAATACTATTGATAGGAACACGTTAACACAAGCATATTTAGGATTGGGGTAAGGAATATTAAGATGTAAAAAGCAAGCGATTGACAAAAGAAACAATGGATGACCATGATATTCGTCACCCACAATTGATATCAATAGTTTACTATTATTTTGACCGATTTACATATATATATCCATGAGGATATCTAGGTTGGTATCGTAGTTGACGAAGAGGATGAGGTGGGAATGAAATGGTTTTGACTCCTAAGACGTATGTATTAGGAAGCAGTCTTGTAGTCACCAGCCCGCGTCAATGGGAAAAAGCATACGATATCAATGATGGCAATAAAATCGAAATTTTTACTTTTAGATATGAGGAAATGACGATAAAAAAAATAAGCAAATACATTACGTCAAAGGGATGTTGAGTGAAACTAAAACTCTTGATCTTTGCCATAGCATGTACTATTCTTATTATCCTGGGTGGTTTTAGCAACCTCCCACAATTATTTGGGACAGAATATCTTACCACAAAACCAGGATATTCGTTTACCGTCGGGGAGCTCGCATCCTGGTGGAACTGCAGCTGGTCGTATTGTAAGAAAATTACGATTGATCATACCAAGGTTCTGTCAGATCAGACGAATTATCCTGTGTTGATTTATCGAAGTAGTGATGCTGATCTTGCTGCGTATGCTCGGAGTGACGGGTACGATATAGCTTTTGTGGATAGGTATAATGCCACGCAGTATCATCATGAGATAGAACAATATACGAGTGCGACAGGGAAACTGGTTGCTTGGGTAGAGATTCCAGATCTTTCCTCGACTTCGGATACCATATTGTACATGTACTATGGGAATCCAGATGCGTCAAATCAGCAAAACGTTGAGGGCACCTGGGAATCTCACTTTAACATGGTGCAGCATCTTGAAGAAAGTTCAGGTTCACTCTATGATTCTACGAGTAATAATAACGATGGTTCGAACAATGGAGCAACCTATGATGCTTCTTCTCAAATTGATGGTGGGTATGATTTTGATGGAAGTGATTATATCAACTGTTTTGACGAACAGACTGAGGTGTTGACTAATCATGGTTGGAAGCTCTTCAAGGATCTGGAGAGAGATGATCTGGTAGCAACGTTAAATTCTAAAAATAATCAAGTGGAATATCATAGGTATTCCAGATATATATCCTATCACTACAAGGGCACCATGGTGCATGTGAGTTTTAACGATGGAGATCTTTTGGTAACGCCGAATCACAATATGTATGTCTCAAGATATAATGCAACGCGGAACGATTGGGATGAATATGCGCTGGTGCGCGCAGATGAGATAGTTAATGAGAAGGTTCGATACAAAATAGGTGCTCCAGAATACAAGGTTTATACGGCAGGGGTCGATAAAAATTACAGCAGCTTATACTGTTCGATCAAATCTTTGGTGGAAAATACCTTAACAGAGGATTGTCCTTCAGCTATTTCGTCTAGTGCAAACAATGGAGCATACAATGCTAATGAAGGGAGCGTGGCATATTCACGAGCGCTTGATTCTTCGTTAAAGAAAGAAAAGAGGATGTTGGTATCAACTACTAATCTCATTCAAAGTAACCCTTGTTTCCTAAATTTCTTGAATCTGCCCTGTTTGATTTCTCTGCCGAGTTTGACTAATTCATCATCGTTTAGTTGTTTTGCCCCTTTCATAACCTCATCTATGAAGGTAAGTAATCTTTTACGTTTTGCCTCAAATACAACGAGTTCTTCTATACGTTTTTCAAGTCGAGGTTTTTCTCCGTCTAGTATCTTCGGAAGTTTAATTTCCAGTTCACTCATAGTGATTACCACTACTCGTATTGACCGTGGTTGTTTAAATAGTTTTGCTACAGATAAAAAACCAATTACAGCATCTCAAATTAATGATTTTAATTCATCTGTAGAAACAACCTTGATAAGAGACTGCTGTTTAAACCGTTTCTCATTAGACCATATCATACAATCAAGAGATAAAGCAAGTGCAAAATATGGCACATCTTCTGGATGCCCGAATAACAATTCTTGTGCCTTCTTTATGGAGTTAATGTATCTCCGCTCAGGTACGACTTCAATTCTTCTGAACAAGATGCCCAGTAGAAACTCTATCTCCGCTTATTCTAACCCTGAAAAACGTGTTAACCTATCCATCCGATCATTAATCTCTTCTAGTATGTACGCTGGTGAATATAACTTGAATCCTTTCTTGGATAACAGTCTTATAAAATCGAATGTCCAGCCTTTTTTTATTAACGCAGCAAATAATATGTTAGCGTCAACAACCAACTTCATTTACGTCAATCCATGTCTTCTAGCCATGCCTTTCTTTACTTCATCTGCAAATGTATCTGCCTGCTTCTTTGATAGTTTACTCTTGGAGAGAACATCTCGTGCTACAGAAAACTCTACCTCTTCTATGAACTCTTTGATTATTCTTTCCAATGCTACCTCAAACTTGCTTTCTAGTTTAGGTGGTACATCCACCGTGAATCTTAACTCAGTCATACCTATCACTGATAATGATATTAGTAGTAATTGTTTAAATAGTTTTGCTACAGATAATGAAAACTATAGTGTAAAACAACAGTGTTCTGATGCCTGCCGAGATGCTGGGAACATGGTAGAAGTAAAGGCAGATGAGAATGAATGGGTTTGGTATGATGGAATGGTTTATGATGTCACCGTTCCTAATCATATTCTCCTTGTCCGCAGGAATACTAGTGGAATCATTGGTAGGCCGGTGTGGAGTGGGAACTGCGGGACTAGTAGTAGTCTGAACATCACCGATCAAATTACACTAGAAGCATGGGTAAAAGACCCACCAATAACTGCAACTAAACAACAAAAAAGCAACATAAAAATTGTTGATAAAAGAGATGAAAAACTTTCCGTCGTTCCTGGTAGACAGTTTACTGTGGAGCGAACAGTCTCTGCAGATTTTGGTACGGATGTTGTTTTTGTAGCCTTGTTTTCACCGGGTGTAACATTACATGATATGACCTTGAGCGATAGTTCTATTTTTGCGGGTGTCTACAACGCAGGAAAACCAGATTCCCAAGAAGAACAAGAAATTGAAAACATGAGAAAAAATCTTCCTGAGAAGTTACAACAACTAGGACTACTTGCCTATTCTAAGCCATTCAGAATACAAGATAAAGCTACGATACAGATGCAGTTTAACACCGAGGATTGGAATACACTGTTTTCTCATGGCGAGATAAGTTATCTTGTGTTCTCATCAGACGATACCTATGATTTTGAGGGGACAACACATTGGAGTAATTTCTTCCCGTGGAAACCATGGGACCCCTTTTCCGCGATCTACACCTTCATAAAACACTGGATGAACACAACCACAAGCGTGAAACCAACACCCCATGTTGTTGAACTGCCGTCCTCAGTACAAGCAGACCTAGAAAACGGGAGACAAACACGAGTCATCATCAAATTCAAACAAGAGAACACACAGACCAGTTTCTCTGAAAAAACCAGGTCGTTGGAGGACGCAGGTTTTGTGAAAACAGCTGAACTACCCTCAGAAGGATATGTTGCAGGAACAATGGATAATTCTGTTTTTGAACAGATGAAATATAGTGGTGATATTGCTACCGTGTACCCTGATGCTCATTTCGAGGTCCTCCTCAATGAAAGCTTACCATTGGTACATTATCATGAGGCGTTACAGGAGTTTCATGTGACCGGTAAAGGCATTAAGATTTGTATTCTTGATACCGGCGTTGACCCAGCTGTTGTGAAATATAGTTATGGGTATGATTTTGTGAATGATGACAACGTTCCTGATGACGGCAACGGTCATGGAACCCGCGTAGCCAGTGTAATCCAGAGTATTGCCCCTGATGCAGAGTTGGTTGTAGCAAAGGTCATTGGAGCCAGCGGTTCGGGGTATGCGTCTGACGTGCTGGAGGGGTTACAATGGTGCATCGATCAGAACCCAGACATTATCAGTTTTAGCATCGGAAGCAGCGGTTGCACTGGGTTCTGCGACTCTGACCCTGTTGTTAGCATGTGCACCGAGGCGGTAGAACAAGGAATATTTGTGGTTGCCGCTGCAGGAAACGACGGATCAACAAGTCTGAGGACGCCAGCATGCGGATCACACGTGTTTTCTGTGGGAGCAACCGATGACCATGACAGTATCGCTGGTTTTTCCAATGTGAATCCAACCCTTGATCTGTTTGCGCCAGGGGTTGATATAACGACTGTTGCTGGGACAGCGAGTGGTACGTCGATGAGTACCCCTTTTGTTGCCGCAACTGCCGCCCTGGTTTTAGAACATGAACACTTGAATCCTGAACGTCTGACGTATCGCCTGCGAAGCACGGGCAAGCCAATCAAGTACGTGTACAATGACAGCCTGATCTTGGATATTGCTCGGTTAGATATCCTGAATGCCCTGGCGAACAATAAAACAATGGAGCCCTACGATTATTCAGGGTGGTGGCAGTGTGATGGAGAAGTAAACACAACGGAATATCATATCAGTGATCTGAGTAATTGGTGGAGTAGATCATTCCATTATCGGAAACTTGTTACTATTGATAGTAGTATTACTGGTGCAACATTGACGAATTTTCCAGTTTTGATTTATACTGCCTCTGATGCCGATTTGGCTGCACATGCACAATCTGATGGTGATGATATCGCATTTGTGTTGTATTCGGATAATACAACGCAGCTTAAACATGAGATAGAGAGTTTTACAAAGTCGACAGGCAGTTTAAGTGCATGGGTGAATATTACGTCTCTGAGTTCAACGGTGGATACAAAGATTTGGATGTATTATGGAAATACTACTTGTGGCAGTCAGCAAAATAAAGCAGGTACTTGGGACAAGAAATATCAGATGGTTCAGCATTTGGAAGAAACCGATATAGATGGGGGAGCTGGAGACATAAAAGATAGTACAACTTATGGAAAAAATTGTACTACTTCTGGCATGGATGCAACTGATCAGGTGGCAGGAAAGATTGATGGTAGTTTTGACCATGATGGAACTAATGATTATGCATGGGTTCTTGGAACAGATGAAAAATTACCAAACAATGGCGCGATAACGGTTTCATTCTGGGTTTATCCACACAGACTTAATCAGACAATCTGTGGTTTCAATGAGATACATGCTGCTGGAACAACCTATGACCGAGCATTTGCCATAGATGGCAATGGTAAGGCTCGTTGGAAGGTTTATACTGTTACAACAACTAGAGTTGCTGCTTCAACCACTATATTAAAGGTAAATACATGGTATTATGTTACTGGAGTAATAAATACAGTAAGTGGAAATACAATTTACATAAATGGAACAGCTGAAAACACTAATGCAGCCGGAGTGAATGGATATAATGGATATGCATCACCAGAGTTTTTAGTTGGAAATGAGTATGCGGGGGTCGATTGGCCAACTGCTGTTCCCTCATCTAAAATACAGTATGCGTATTTTGATGGTCTCATTGATGAAGTCCGTATCTCTAACATTACACGGAATACGAGCTATATCTATGCTACGTATAATACGACGAATTCACCAGCAACATATCTTAGTTACGGCAGTGAAATCAAAAGGCTTCCAACGATCACGGATCCATGGCCAACAAATGGAACCACAGGCACTAGCCGGGCACCTACGATGAATATTACCGTGAATAATCCCGATGGACAATATATGACCATACGATGGTACAGCAATTCTTCTGGTTCTTGGCTTCAATACGGCAGAAATAGCTCATGCACCAACGGAACCTACAGACAGACGAACAGTAACTTTAGTATCATGAGAAAAACCTACTACTGGAACGTCACCGTCAACGATAGTTCCTTCAGCAACACCTCAGCGATCTACCATTTTACCACAGGTCCACCCTGGATTGTGAAAACCAATGCCGCTTACGATTCAACAAGTTATAATAATGGCAGGAAACTCGTCCGAACATCGGATGGAAACCTTCACACTGTTTACTATCGAAGCAGCGGAGGTAAAAAAAATATTTTTTATGCGAAATCAACAGATAACGGTGAAAATTGGACTGAAACTGCGATTACCACGTCTACAAGTTATGATCAATATTGTCCTTCCATAGCTGTTGATAGTAACGATTATCTCCATGTTGTATGGTATGGTCCACATAGCGCAAGCGGAGGCGCTAACCAAATACGTTATTCAATGAGTATCAATGGAGGCTCAACATGGAACGCACCAACGAACATAACAACATCCATGGGTGGAACCTATTATGATCAAAGTAGCCCATCTATAGCTGTTGATAGTAACAATTATCTCCATGTTGTATGGTATGGTTACCATACAGCAAGCATATCCCATTCCCAAATACGTTATTCAAAGAGTACCAATGGAGGCTCAACATGGAACGCACCAACGAACATAACAACATCCATAGGTGGAACCTATTATGATCAAAATAGCCCATCTATAGCTGTTGATAGTAACAATTATCTCCATGTCGTATGGTATGGTCCACATAGCGCAAGCGGAGGCACTTCCCAAATACGTTATTCAGGAAGTATAAACGGTGGGACGACATGGAACGCACCAACGAACATAACAACATCCATAGGTGGAACTTATTATGATCAATATAGCCCATCTATAGCTGTTGATACTGTTGATAGTAACGAGTATCTCCATGTTGTATGGTATGGTTCACATAGCGCAAGCGGAGGCCATAAACAAATACGTTATTCAACGAGTACCAATGGAGGCTCAACATGGAACGCACCAGTGAACATAACAACATCCATAGGCGGAACCTATTATGAACAGATGATGCCATCTATAGCTGTTGATAGTAACGAGTATCTCCATGTTGTATGGTATGGTTATTACTCTGGTGTTTCTTATCAAATCCGCTATAGTCAATATACAACGAGTTGGTCTGCCCCTTCCAATCTAACCACTACGTCGGTCAATTATTACCCCAATCTTATTTGGGCGAACTACCCCACCGCACAGTGTAGACCAACAACAGGATATGCGTTTGTCTTCTGCGATAATGACGTGGTTAAGTACTATAATAGCACGGATTTAAGCTGGATCACCTCGCAAGTCAACACTATCACCCCCTACTGGAAAACCACCACACCCCTTACCATCACTGACACCGCCAGCGATTCCGCCAGCGGACTCAAGAACGTGACGCTGTGGTACAGATACAGGGCAAACAATGCCTCCAGCTGGGGAGCATGGACAAACTCAGGACAGGTTGACACAGACCCCTGGATAAGCGTCAGCTGGAGCTTCACTTTCCCCATCGGAAGCAACGGACATTACCAGTTCTACAGCATAGCAGCAGACAACGCAACCAACACCGAAAGTGCACCTGGGTCTGCAGACGCAAGCTGCGGCTATGACAATGCTGCTCCCTCTTCATCCGTTAGTACAATCACGCCCTACTGGAAAACAAGTACTCCACAAACACTCACAGGCACAGCAAGCGACACAGGACCAAGCGGACTCAAAAACGTAACACTATGGTACAGATACAGGCTAAGCAATTCCACCAGCTGGGGAGCATGGACAAACTCAGGACAGGTTGACACAGACCCCTGGATAAGCGTCAGCTGGAGCTTCACCTTCCCCAGCGGAAACAACGGACATTACCAGTTCTACAGCATAGCAGCAGATAATGCAACCAACACCGAAACCGAACCTATTCTGGGAAGTGCCTGCGGATACGACAACACCGCACCAACCTCCAGCGTCACCGCGATCACACCATACTGGAAAACACCACCACTCACCATCACAGCAACAGCAACCGATGCGTTAAGTGGCGTGAAGAACGTCACATTCTACTACCGATACAGCAGTAATAATGGGAGTTGGGGCGGATGGGTCAACAACGGCACAGACACCACATCACCATGGTCCCGGGTTATGACATTTAGCAACCACTCAGGCTATTACGAATTCTACAGTCGCGCATATGACAACGCAACAAACTTCGAGGCTGCCCCAGGCAGTAAAGACGCGATGTGTGGGGTAGATGCTAACGCTCCAACATCATCTGTCGACACAATCACACCATACTGGAAGAAAACAACCCCACTCACCATCACAGCAACAGCAACCGATGCGTTAAGTGGCGTGAAAAACGTGACATTCTACTACCGTTTCAGCAGTAATAATGGGAGCTGGGGCGGATGGGTCAACAACGGCACAGACACCACGTCACCATGGTCCCGGGTTATGACGTTTAGCAATGGTACCGGATATTACGAGTTCTACAGTCGCGCATATGACAACGCAACCAAATTTGAGGCAGCACCCGGAAGTAAAGACGCCATGTGCGGATATGATACCACTGCTCCAACCTCCAGCGTCACCGCGATCACACCCTACTGGAAAACCACCACACCACTCACCATCACCGCAACAGCAACCGATGCGTTAAGTGGCGTGAAAAACGTGACGTTCTACTACCGGTTCAGCAGTGATAACGTTAGCTGGGGAGGATGGGTGAATAACGGGACAGATACAGCATCACCATGGTCTCGCGTTATCACGTTTGGTAACGGCTCCGGCCATTACGAGTTCTACAGCCGCGCGTATGACAACGCGACTAATTTTGAGGCTGCTCCAGGGTCTAAGGACGCCATGTGCGGATACGATACTACCGCTCCGACATCATCTGTCGACACTATAACTCCGTACTGGAAGAAGACAACTCCGTTAACGATCACTGCGACCGCATCAGACAACTCAGGAGGCAGCGGCATAAAAAACGTCACATTCTACTACCGATACAGCACTGACAACAACACCTGGGGAGGATGGGTCAACAACGGCACAGACACCGCATCACCATGGTCCCGGGTTATGACGTTTAGCAATGGTACTGGATATTACGAGTTCTACAGTCGAGCGTATGATAACGCGACTAATTTCGAGGCAGCACCAGGCAGTAAGGATGCGATGTGCGGATACGATACTACCGCTCCGACATCATCTGTTGATGCCATTAGTCCGTATCTCAATACCACAGGATCTATACAACTTACAGCAACAGCAACTGATGCATTAAGCGGTGTAAAAAATGTCACTCTTTGGTACCGTTCCTCCGCTGATAATTCATCCTGGGGTTCATGGATGCAAAATATCACAGATGTAAATTCACCATGGGCTTGGACATATACCTTCCCAAACGGGACTGGATATTATGAATTTTATAGTATCGCCAAAGATAATGCAACTAACAGTGAATCAGCACCAGGCACAGCAGATGCTCTCTGCCGATATAACCCTGTAGTTACAACAGCACCAACAATAACAACAAACGCAAGTACCGGAGTCGAAGAAACCAATGCGACGTTATGGGGGTATTTACAGGACAATGGGTCAGCGGATACAACATGTTGGTTTTTGTTGGATATGGTTAACCCGCCGACAACTGACAAAAATGTGTCGCAAGGAGTGATCGCAAATGAAACAGAGTTTAGCTATGACACGATTAATGCTCTCGAACTTGTCCGTGGTACGTTATATTATTTTGATACGAAGGCGAATAATAGTGCGGGGTGGGATGAATCGGGTGGGGTACAGTCGTTTTTAACCAAACCGGATCCGTTGTATGATTTTAGTGCGACGGTTGTGAGTGGTTCGCAGATTGATTTGTCATGGTCAAATGGTGATGGTGGCGATGGTGCGTATATTGAGTATGCATCGGGTTCTGCACCGTCTCCGTGGAATCCTGGTGATGGGACGACGATTGATGTAGATGGGAATATCAGCGGGTCGTCGTATAGTCATACCGGTCTTACCGTTTGTACGAATTATCATTATAAGGCATGGGCGTTTGCGACGGATGGAGGGTGGACGTCAAGCGGGAATACGTCAGCGCCACGTGGTGATAGTCCGCAGACAGCCGATGTGTGGACGCTGACGGTGCCGGTGGTAGTTACGAACACGTCAACCGGTGTTGAAGAAACCAACGCGACACTCCATGGATTTCTACAGACTGATGGTGGAGAACCCTGCACCGCTGGTTTTGAATACGGGCTGACGACAGGATATGGGACGAGTATTACGCTCCCAGGCCCTTTCAACAAACTACCCAACCCAGCGACACTACCAACAAATACTGGGCGGGGTGTAGCGTTCTCCCATAACAGCACTTATCTGGCAGTAGCACATGATAATATTCCTCGTGTGACCATCTACAAAATGGGAGCAACCAACGGAACATACTACAAACTACCCAACCCAGCAACACTACCAACAGGTGATGGAACGGATGTAGCGTTCTCCCATAACAGCACCTACATGGCAGTAGCACATGATAATATTCCTCGTGTGACCATCTACAAAATGGGAGCAACCAACGGAACATACTACAAACTACCCAACCCAGCAACACTACCAACAGGTATT
>Ga0315289_10006165_pt1 | contig 17648 bp, 15 predicted proteins | sample YL17G11_40_MG_FD_203452 | JGI IMG/M metagenome (GOLD analysis project Ga0315289, IMG submission 203452) | Sediment microbial communities from Yellowstone Lake, YNP, Wyoming, USA - YL17G11_40 | ecosystem: Environmental > Aquatic > Freshwater > Lake > Sediment | place: USA: Wyoming | collected... | reverse complement strand
TTGTTCCGGGGTCCCGTCGATCAGGATTCCCTGGGACCCGATACCGTTATTGGTGGCAATTCGGGTCCGGAAAGAAATATTGACCGGGCCGAATTCTTCCATCAGGACGCATTCCCCCAGAGTGGATATTCCCAGTCCCCCATATTCTTCCGGGATGGATAACCCAAACAGGCCCAGCTCCCGCATTTTCTGGACGATGGCTTCGGGAATCTTATCCTGTTCCTCAACCTGTTGGGACAGGGGCTCCAGGTCATTCTTGACAAACCGCCGCACCGTTTCTCTCATGAGGCGAACATTTTCTGGCAGTGTATAGTCCATTTTTCGCTCTGTCTTGAACGGGCCGGGGCCGGACTGCGGCCCAGCCCGCAATTAGATTTATTCTACTGGAACTTGCGGACTTTTACCCCGATTTTTTCCAGGGATTGGGCGACTTCTTTCACCGTCTCATCCAGGATTGAGGGCAATCCCTGATATCCAATATATCCGGGAGAACCCCCTGCCTCTTTGGTGAATTCTTTGAAGTCATCCGTATCCACGGCTTTTTTAAAGGCTTCATGAAGGGTTTCGACAACCTCTTCCGGCGTTCCCTTGGGCACAACCAGGATATTGGTATGCATCGTGCCCCTGATATCATACCCAATCTCTTTGAAAGTGGGGGCATCCGGGGCAAAGGGGGTCCGCTCCGGTTCCACACTGGCGAGGATCCGAATTTTCCCGGCCGATACCTGGGCCATCACGTCTCCGGATATGACCAGGGAAGCGTTGATATGTCCCCCGAGCAAAGCGGTTGCGTTGGGTACCGAACCCTGGAAGGGGACGTGCCGGAACTTTATCCCGCTCGCCTTCGTAATCTGGATGAGGGCCACATGGCCCCAGGTATAATCTCCTGCCGTACCCACGGTTACCTCCCCGGAATGCTGCTTGGCATATTCCAGAAAATCCTGAATCGTTTTCCAGGGAGCATCACCCTTCACGGCCAGGAGCCAGGGGAATTTGATGACCGGGATGACCGGGATCAAAGTGCGGTGGCTATAGGGCAGCTCCTTTACCAGGGGTTGCACGAGGATCGGAGCGCTGGGATTGTAGGCAGCCGTATACCCATCGGCTTTTCCCTGGAGCACTTCGGCCAGCCCGATCGTCCCTGCCCCTCCGGGCTTATATATAACCTGCAGGGGCTGGGGCAGGTATTTCTTCTGCATAATGATGTTCACCAGCTTTTGGGCTGCCACCCCCGTTGACGAACCGGCCGGAAAAGAAACGACAACGGTGATGGGTTTGCGCGGGAATTCCTTCGCCGCCTCGGCGGGGGCGAAAATCAGTAATCCCATGAGCAGAATGAGGGAATAACCCAGTAGACGGGAAAGTTCTTTCGTTTTCATCATCGAGCCCCCTTCCGGGCCTGTAAAGGAAAAGCCTGTTGGGCATTCGGCTGGTTTCATATCCTCCAATCCTCGCTCAAAGAATTTCCATGTATTCCGTTTCCACCTTATTGACCCTTTTTTACTTTGGTTCCGACTCCTTCCAGAAGCTGAGTGGCCTCTTTGACCGCCGCGTCCAAAGCTGCCGGCAGTTCCTTGTAACCGATATAGCCGGGATCCCCGCCGATTTCCTTCAGGAAGGCTTTGTAGTCGTCGGTATCGATGGCCTTCTTGAACACTCTATGAAGGGCCTCCACGATATCATCCGGCGTGCCCTTCGGGGCGACGATGATATGAGTATGCATTGTGCCCCGGACATCGTAGCCAAGTTCCTTCAAAGTCGGTGTATCGGGGGCGAAGGGGGAACGTTCCGTTTCCACGCTGGCAAGAAAACGAACCTTGCCCCCCGATATCTGCGCCGCTACGTCCCCGGTAACAACCAGGGAAACGGGTACATGCCCTCCCAGCAGAGCCGTTACATTGGGGGCCGCCCCCTGGAAGGGAACATGGCGAAATTTTATCCCCGTGGCCTGGGTCATCTGCAATAGAGCCAGGTGGCCCCAAGTGTAGTCACCCGCCGTGCCCACCATAACCTCGCCCGAATGCTGTTTGGCGTAGGCTAAAAATTCCTGGATGGTTTTCCAAGGAGCATCGGTTTTCACCGCCAGGAGCCAGGGGAATTTAACCGTTTGAATGATCGGGACCAGAGTTTTATGGGTATACGGAAGCTCTTTCACCAGCGGCTGGACGAGAATCGGGGCGCTGGGGTTGTAGGCGATGGTGTACCCGTCGGGCTTCGCCTGCAGGGCTTCAGCCAGGCCGATGGTTCCCGACGCTCCGGGTTTATAAAGCAGCTGCATCGCCTGGGGAAAATACTTGTTCTGGGAAATGATGTTCACGATCTTCTGCCCCACAATCCCCGTCGCCGAACCTGCGGGCCAGGCGACAAACACGGTAATCGGTTTTCGGGGATAATCCTTGGCCGCCCATGCGGAACCGAGGAGGGTAAGGGTGGAAACCATAAAAAAGGTTAAAGCCAACAGACCTGAGAAAAATTTGACTTTCATAATCGACTCCTTTTTGCTTTGTTTTTAAAAATACCCGGGCAGAGGAATCATGTCGGCTCCTGGGTTGCCCGGATATGCTTTTTCATGGCCCCATCATCTGCGCCTCATCCCCCCAAAGGTTTCAGTTTGCGGATACCGGAAACCAGCAGTCTCACGGTTATCAATGCGACTGGAATGAGCAGGATTGCCAGGGAAATGGGGCGGTTGAAAAAGATCGACAAGTCCCCGGCGGACATGAACAGCGACTGGCGGAAGTAGACCTCCACCTTGGGTCCCAGGACAACCGCCAACACCAGAGGAGCAAAATCGTAACCTTTGGCGCGCAATACATAACCGCCGATCCCGGAGAGAGCCAAGACCCATACATCGACCGAGCTGCTGTTTACGGCATATACCCCGATGAGGCAAAGGATGGCCACAATGGGCATCAGAATCCTCGCCGGCGTCCGCAGAACGGATACAAAGAGGCCGACCAGGGGTAAATTCAGGGCCAGGAGCATCACGTTGCCGATATACATGCTGGCGATGAAGGTCCAGAACATATCCGGGTGTTCCTGGATAAAAGTGGGGCCGGGCATGATCTTACCAATGAGCAGAGCGGCCAGGACCAAGGCCATGGGCGGTGCAAAAGGAATGCCCAGGGCGATGAGCGGTAAAAAGGCGCCCCCGGCGGCAGCGTTATTGGCCGACTCAGGCCCGGCGACTCCCTCGACGGCTCCATGCCCGAATTCCTCCGGGTGTTTCGAAAGCCTTTTCTCGATCGCATAAGAAGTAAAAGAGGCGATGACGGCGGCGGGTCCGGGGATGAGGCCGATAAAGAAACCCACGATGGAGCCCCGGAAAGTCGGCCCGATAGATCGCCGGATCTCTTCGCGGGTGGGCAGCATTTCGCGCAGGCGAACCGAATGCACCGAGGCAGCGTCTGATTTTTGGGAAATGATATTGAGCACCTCGGTAATCCCGAAGAGCCCCATCGCCATGGGGATAAAGTCAATTCCTTGCGATAACGATAATATGCCAAAGGTAAAGCGCTGATCACCGGTGACCGGGTCCATGCCAATGGTGGAGATCAAAACCCCGAGCAGGACCATGAGGACGGCTTTTACCTTGGAGCCAGACGATATGGTCGTCAAAATGATGAGGCCAACGGCCGTCAGGCTGAAGTATTCCGGGGGCCCAAATTTCAGGGCAAGGTCCGCCAGGGGAGGGGCAAAAAGCATCAGCCCCAGCACACTGAGAGTACCGGCAACAAAGGAACCGGCCGCCGCGATAAAAAGGGCCGCTCCGGCCCGGCCCTTGAGGGTCATCTTATATCCGTCGATGCAGGTGACGACGGAGGTGGACTCTCCGGGCACGTTGAGCAGGATGGAAGTTGTCGAACCGCCATACATAGAGCCGTAGTAGATGCCGGCAAAAAGAATTAACGAATGAGTGGGGGACATACCAAAGGTCGTGCCCAGGAGCAAGGACATCGCTCCGAGCGGGCCGATCCCGGGAAGAACGCCCACCAGACTTCCGAGGGTGACCCCCAGGAAAGCAAAGAGCAGGTTTCCGGGATTCAAAGCCTGGACAAAGCCTGCCAAAAGATTGTCAAAAACTCCCATGCCAGTCCCTTGATGAATCTAGCGGAGGAATCCTTCCGGAAAGATGGCGCCCAGATAGTATTCAAAGACCAGATAGCTGATCACCGCCGTGATCCCGCCTCCCAATAACGCCCGCTTCCAGCTGGGTACACCGGCGATCCGCAGCAGGGCGGCCATTGCCCCCGAGACCGATACCCAAAAGCCCAGGACTGCGTGCAGGGCGGCAAACGCGATTAACGTGGCGATTACCCCATAAGCCTTGCCGCCCCAGATCGATTCCTCCGCAGCCGCCCTCTTGGGCGGCGAGCGGCGAAGGAATGCCAGGGAACGATGCGTTTGCCAGAGAAAAACCCCGGCCAATCCAACCAGTCCGGCGGCGATCAGTATGGGGAAAAAACCTACGCCCGGGTTGGTTAGGCTCCCGATGGTATATTTACCGGAATAGAAGAGAAAGCCAAAACCGATGATCAAGAGAAATAAGGGAATTGAACGATCCTGTTCCACGTTCTTTCCTTTCTGAATCTACTTCATCCAACGTACCTTCGGGAACCCTATGGGGGAAAGCCCGGGGGATGGTGCTGTTCATCCAGCAGGGGTAAGGCATTTGGGTCAGGAAAGCAGCGGAGCCATATCCTGGGTTTTATCAGCAAAATTATCCTGCTTCCGGCACAAACTCGGCAACCGGCGATCTGGGTTAAATGACTCCTTGCTTTTTGAGGCCGTCATATTCCTCGGCGGAAAGCTTGAGCAGCCCCCGGTAGATCTCTTCATTATGCGCGCCCATGGGAGGGGCCACGAAATCCACACGGCCCGGGGTCATGGAGAGCTTGGGAATGACCCCCATGGTTTTAATTTTTCTCCCCGAGGAGAGCATGGCCTCGATGATATTTTCCCGGACCTGGAATTGCGGGTCTTGAAAGATATCGGCAATGTTGTTGATTTTGGTGGAGGGAATACCGGCCCCCCAGAGCGAATCAAGGAGAGGTTTGCTCTCAAAACCCTTCACCCATTCCCGGACGATGCCATGGAGTTCATCCCGGTTCTCATTGCGGCTTCTCGGGTCACGGAACTTGGGGTCCTCGGCCAGATCCTCACGGCCCATAAGCTTGATGAGCCGCTTCCAGATATTTTCCGTTCCCGCGTGAACGACCACCCATTGACCATCCTTGGCCATGAAGGTTTCGGCAGGGACAAATTGGGGATTGGTATTTCCCGTCCGGATGGGGATTGTTGCGAATTGGCCATACTCCTCCACCTGATTCATAACTCGAAACATCCCTTCGTACAGAGCCACGTCGATCTCCTGCCCCTGGCCACCGTTGACATCGCGATGATAAGCGGCGAACATAACTCCGACTGTGCAGAATAATCCGGTCAGATAGTCGGCGACCGAACCACCGACATGGGCTGGAGGCTTATCCGGGAATCCCGTGATGTAATCCTGTCCGGCAAAAGCGGTAGCGATCCGGTCGAACGAGACTCGGTCCCGGTAGGGCCCATACTGCCCGAACCCCGATACATGGGCCAAGATCAAGCGGCGGTTGATCTTCGAAAGTTCAGCATAGTCGATATTCCATTTCTTCAGGGTTCCGGGGCGAAAATTTTCAATCATCACGTCCGCATGAGAAGCCAGCTTCTTGAAGATTTCCTGTCCCTTGGGCACTCGCAGGTCCAGGGTGATACACTTCTTGTTTCGGGCCAGGAAGGCAAAATATAGGCTCGTCCCATCCACCACTTGACCGGTGTACCTCCCGACATCCCCGCCCTCGGGTTCTTCGACTTTGATCACTTCTGCCCCAAATTCGGCCATCAGGGTTCCGCAGAAAGGAGCCCCAATCAAATTTCCCAATTCAATGACTCGCAAACCTTTAAGCGCAACTTTTTTGACTTCCATTCCTTCCTCCCCCAAAATAAATGGTGGCGCAGGGGATAACCTTTCCCCACTTTCCCTGGGCCTATGAATTGTAATATGTCATGGCTTGAAAAGCAAATTTATTGATAAGAACTCCTGCAATTCAGACAGTAGACGGCAGTTATATAGGCTTGCATAAATAAAGCGACATGTAATATCATGGTATCAGGAGGACGATACCATGAACGCCAAAAAGATTCATGGAACAAAAAGGACGATTAAAAGACTCATCCGATTGTGCAAACAAGCTGCCCAGGAAGGGGCCTACCGGGTGGCGCGGAGACTGCATGCGGTGGTGCTCAATATGGAAGGACGAACAGCCCCTGAAATTGCCAGTCTCCTCAAAGTGCATCGGTCCAAAGTCTCCATCTGGTTGCACCATTGGCAACAATGGGGAATGGAAGGGATTTGGGAGGGACACCGGCCTGGCCGCCCCAAAGAACTCTCCAATCAGCAACTGCAGACTTTGGCGGACATTTTGGACAGTGGCCCTGTTGCCTATGGATTCAATTCCGGCGTTTGGACCTGCCCGATGGTCTCCAGGGTTATTGAGGAAGAATTCTCGGTTCCCTACCATCCAGCCCATGTCTCCCGTATCCTCCACCAATTGGAGTTCTCCGTCCAGCGCCCCAGGAAGGTCCTGGCCCGTGCGGACAAGCAAGCTCAATCTCGGTGGGTACGGTATCGCTATCCTGACATTAAAAAAAAGCCAAAAGCGAAGGCGCCGCCCTCCTCTTCGAGGACGAAGCAACTTTCCGGCAGGACCCCACTCTCTATCAAACCTGGGCGAGGGTAGGGTGCCAGCCCGAAATTCCCACCACCGGGCAGAGGAAGTCTTTAAAAGTCTTTGGCACGATCGAGCTCTATGCGGCCCGTTTCCTTTACCATTTTCAACAAGTCTTCAATGCTTCGACCTATATCGTGTACCTGGAGAGGCTGGTTCGAAGCTACTTTCCCCGCAAAATCTATCTGATCCAGGACAACGCCTCCTATCACAAGGACGGAGAGGTTTGGGATTGTTTTTCTGGACATCGCAAGAACATCGAGGTTTACAATCTGCCGACCTACTCGCCAGAACTCAATGCGTTAGAAAGAGTCTGGCATTATACGCGGATGGATGCCACGCACAACCGTTACTTCGCGACTCTCGAGGAACTATATTCATCCTTAACATCAACTTTCCGAAGTATGCAGAAAGCTCCGTTTCAGGTCCAAGGTCTCTTACATCTTAAATATAATTGCATACAGATTTGATGGTCTCGTAAAAAGTCAGCGAGCAAAAATGGGTTCGAAATTTTCGTAGGTACCCATTGGGGCTATAAATCGCTGTAACCGACCCCAAAGGGTGGCACATCGCTCTTTGAAAATGGGAAGGGGGACGCCCTTAAATAATTCAGTTGACATGAAAAGAGATTGTTTGTTAAAGAAGGGGCTATGCCGAGATTAGCTCGCCTGGACGCTCCGGGAGTTATTCATCATATTTTCATCAGGGGCATTGAACGCCGAAAGATCTTTCGGGATAATCGCGATCGGGAGAATTTTCTTGAACGGTTGGGAACGCTTCTTCTGGAAACAAAGACGGGATGCTATGCCTGGGCATTTCTTCAGAATCATGCTCACTTGCTCAGGAGAATGGTTATCAGCTTATTCAATGAGATATTGAATTTTTTAAGGGCGTCCCCCATTAACAAATTATAAAGCGGGCCGAATCCGCCAAGTCGGGTTAGGTGGCGAAAACTTGATAGCTTTTCAGGAGGAAGTGGCGTAGGTTATGAAGACAGACGATATTCGATTCACGATTTATATTTTTTGATTTAAGCCTTCCCATTTTCCTGAGCTAGTCGTGAAATAACAATTTTTCAAGATCCGTTGCATATTGGGTTCTGCGGGGATAACGGACTCTCTCGCAGGAGGGATCATGTTCGGAAGCATTCTCCTTTCCGTAGGCACATTGATGCACATTTACGTCATCTGGCGCGCTTCCTCGGTGCCATTTGTGAACCACCTTGTTCCCCGAAAGTTTCTAATCGGGATAGGCGTAGTCCTCTGGGGAGGTTTTTTGTCCGCCCGCGTTTTCGGTCATGGCGGGACAGGAGGCTTGGCCGCAGCGGTGGAATTATTCGGCATGACTTGGATGGCCGCGCTGTTCCTGGCCTCCGTCTCTCTTCTTGCGATGGACCTTCTAACGGGCTTCGGTTTTTTCCTCCCTCGGCTAACGCCCTCGCTGCGAGGCTGGGCTCTGGTTGCCGGTGGGGTGTTTTGTGTGATCGCGCTCATTCAGGGCCTGAGGCCGCCAGTAGTGGAAAAATATGAGGTGGGCATTGCCGGCCTTCCCAATGAGATGGATGGCCTGGTGCTCGCCGCCATGTCCGACTTGCACCTCGGCTCGCTTCTCGGTAAGCAATGGTTGGGGGGACGGGTCGCCCAAGTCCAGGCGCTGCGGCCAGATCTCGTGGTCTTGCTCGGCGATGTCTTCGAAGGACACGGTCGGCCCCATGCCCAGCTTCTTCCAGTTCTGGGCCGTCTCTCTGCACCGCTAGGCGTCTGGGCCGTCCCTGGCAACCATGAGTCCCACGGGGGCCGCGCATGCGTCTTTGGCGTGCCAGTGAGATCCTGCTCGTGACACTGCGGGGGAAGAAAGAGTGAACAACAATAAACTCTCCCCGCCCTCACGTCCCACCGCTGACATTATCAGCGGTTTTGTCTAATAATACATTTGGATACTTAAATAGACTGGAAGGAATTTTAATGATATCTCCTCATCAGTGCAGCAAATCGCGAAGAAAGGGATTTTTTTTCCTTCCTCCCTTTGCAGCTCTGGGAATAGGATTTCTTTCAATTATCATACTGATATCTTGTACCACCGAAAGCAAGGTGCAAGAGAAAAGGCCCCCCGGTGCCCCCGTTAGCGTAGCGACGGTAATCCAGAAAGATGTTCCGGTGCAACTGCGGGTCATCGGAAGAGTGGAAGCTTACTCTGCGGTATCCATTAGGGCCTTGGTCGAAGGGGAGCTGTGGAAGGTTTACTTTAAAGAAGGGCAGGATGTACAAAAAGATAACCTGCTTTTGTCCATCGACCCTCGACCCTTCGAAGCTGCCCTCAGACAGGCCGAAGCGAATCTGGAAAGGGACCAAGCCTTGGTGCAGCAGGCTGGAGCCAACCTGACGAGAGACCTCGCGCAGATAACCCAGGCTGAAGCCAACCTGGCTAAGAATTTGGCCCAAGCCAAGAATGCCGAAGAGCAGGCAAAACGTTACGTCTTCCTTGTTGAGAAAGGGTATGTGGCCAAAGAACAGTACGAGCAGGTCCGCACCAACTCGGAGTCCCTTGCGGCGACGGTTCAGGCGGACAGGGCCGCGATTGAAAATGCCCAAGCCGCTCTGCGGGCCGACAAAGCCGCCCTGGAAAACGTCAGGGCAGTCGTTCGGGGGTCCAGGGCCGCCGTGGAAACCGCCCAAATTCAGCTCGGTTATTGTTCCATCCGCGCCCCCATCAGCGGACGCACGGGGAGCCTTCTGGTTCAGCAGGGAAATATCATTAAGGCAAGCGATGTCCCCATCGTCGTGATTAACCAGATCAGCCCCATTTACGTCACTTTTTCCCTTCCCGAACAAAATCTGCCCGAGATCAAAAAACACATGGCTGCCGGAGACGTCAAAGTGGAGGCCGTCATCCCGGGTGATGAGAAGCCCCCGGAGCCAGGCATCCTGACTTTTATCGATAATGCCGTGGACACCGCCACGGGAACGATCAAGCTTAAAGGGACCTTTGAGAATCAAGCGAAGCGGCTCTGGCCGGGGCAGTTTGTCAATGTCGTCCTGACCTTAACCATTTGGCCCAACGCCATCCTGGTTCCGTCGCAGGCGATTCAGACCGGACAGGAAGGTCTATACGTTTTTGTGGTCAAACCCGATCTCACCGTGGAGTCCCGCCCCGTAGCCGTGGACCGTTCCCTTGATGGGCTGACCGTCGTGACCAAAGGACTCCAGCCCGGGGAAACGGTGGTGACCAACGGCCAGCTCCGGCTCGTCACGGGTGGGAAAGTTGAAATAAAGAAGGAACCCGGCGAGCGAGGAAAACTCCCGTGAACATCGCCGCCCTCTTTATTCGCCGTCCCATTACCACTACACTCCTCATGCTGGCCATCCTCCTCTTCGGCATCATCGGATATCGCCAACTGCCGGTGAGCGACCTCCCCAACGTGGATTTCCCCACGATCCAGGTCTCGGCCCGGCTGCCCGGGGCCAGCCCGGACACGATGGCCTCGGCAGTGGCCACTCCCCTGGAACGCCAATTCTCTACCATCGCCGGTCTGGATTCCATGACCTCCACCAACGGCGTGGGCATCTCGCAGATCACCCTGCAGTTCAGCCTGAGCCGGGATATGGACGCGGCTGCCCAGGATGTCCAGGCGGCGATTGCCCGGGCGGCCAGGATCCTTCCGCCCAACATGCCCAGTCCTCCTTCTTATCAGAAGGTGAATCCTGCGGATCAACCCGTTCTGTACCTGGCCCTGAGCTCTCCGACCCTCCCTCTTTCCGCCGTCCACGAATATGCGGAGACTCTGCTGGCTCAGCGAATATCCATGGTAAACGGGGTAGCCCAGGTCCAGGTTTACGGCGGTCAGAAGTACGCCGTTCGGGTGCAGGTGAATCCCCAAGCCTTGGCCATGCGGCAGATCGGAATTGACGAGGTCGCTAATGCCGTCATGAACGCCAATGTGAATCTGCCCACGGGCACCCTGTGGGGAACCCACAGCGCCTTTACCGTGCAGGCCACCGGTCAATTGATGGAAGCATCGGCATACCGGTCCATCATCGCGGCCAGCCGGAACGGCTTTCCGGTCCGTCTGGAAGATCTCGGACGGGTCATCGACAGCGTCGAGAACGACAAAATCGCAGCCTGGTATAACCAGGTCCGGGCGATCACCCTGGCCATACAACGTCAACCCGGGACCAACACGGTGGAAGTGGTCGACGCCGTCAAGGAATTGATCAAAAAATTGCGGGCGGAGATTCCCGCCTCCGTCAGCCTGGACCTGCTCTACGATCGGTCGGTATCGATTCGGGATTCCGTGGCGGACATCAAATTCACCCTTTTTCTGGCCATTTGCCTGGTCATTCTGGTCATCTTCCTCTTTCTGCGCAACCTTTCAGCGACGATCATCCCCAGCCTGGCCCTCCCTTTCTCGATCGTGGGCACCTTTGCCGCCATGTATCTCCTGGACTACAGCCTCGACAACCTTTCCCTGATGGCCCTCATCCTATCGGTGGGATTCGTGGTGGACGACGCTATCGTCATGCTGGAGAACATCGTCCGCCACATGGAGCAGGGGGAAGGAATTCTGGAAGCGGCGCTTAACGGTTCCAAGGAGATTGGGTTCACGATTGTATCCATGACCCTTTCTCTCGTGGTCGTATTTATCCCGGTGCTCTTCATGGGCGGGATCCTGGGACGCCTCCTCCATGAATTCGCCATGACCATCAGCCTGGCGGTCCTGATTTCCGGAGTGGTATCGTTGACCCTGACCCCCATGCTCTGCAGCCGGTTCCTGCGCCCTCCGGGGGCCATACGCCATGGACGGCTTTACCAGCTCTCGGAACGAACCTTCAAGCGCATGCTGGAGGCTTACGACTGGAGCCTCAAAAAGACCCTGGATCATGGCCCGGCTACCCTAATCCTCTCCGCCTTGATTCTCGTGGCGACGGTATACCTGTTCATCATCGTCCCCAAGGGATTCCTCCCGAGCGAAGATACCAATCAGATCATCGGCTTCACGGAGGCGAGCCAGGGGATTTCTTTCGCCGCGATGGAAAAGCGTCAAAAAGAGGTTGCGGCCGTCATCTCCGAAGATCCCAATGTAGAGGCATTCATGTCCTCGATCGGGCCAACCGGCTCCAGCCCGGCTTCCAACACCGGACGGCTCAACATCCGCCTGAAGTCGAGAAGCGAACGGGATCGGACCGTGGACGAAATCATTCAGGAACTCCGGCCGAAATTATCTACCATCCCGGGGATCCAAGTTTTTCTGCAAAACCCGCCCCCCGTGCGCATCGGCGGGCGCCTGACCAAGAGCCAGTATCAAATCACCCTGCAGGGCACCGATCTGGACGCCCTCTATCGCTATGCCCCGCTCCTGGAGTCAAGGCTCAAGCAGATCCCCGGGCTGCAGGACGTTACTTCCGACCTGCAAATCAAGAACCCTCAAGTCAATATCGAGATCAACCGGGATAAGGCTTCTCTTCTCGGGGTTACCGCCCAGCAGATTGAAGACGCCCTCTCCAGCGCCTATTCCTCCCGGCAGATCTCGACGATCTACGCCCCCAACAATTCGTTCCAGGTGATCCTGGAGCTGGAACCCCAGCATCAGATGGATCCGTCGGCACTCGCCATGCTCTATATCCGTTCATCCAAAGGCGCCCTGGTTCCGCTGAATGCGGTGGCGAAGGTGAGCACCAATGTGGGCCCTCTGACCGTGAACCATCAGGGCCAGCTTCCGGCGGTGACCCTTTCTTTCAGTCTCCGCCCGGGGGTCTCTCTGGGGGAAGCGGTGTCTGCGGTTCAGGGGGCCGCGCGGGCCATGCTGCCGCCTACCCTCACCACCAGCTTCCAGGGCACCGCGCAGGCCTTCCAATCTTCCATCAAGGGCCTGGGGATTCTTTTGCTGATGGCCATCCTGGTCATTTACATCGTGCTGGGTATTCTCTACGAAAGCTTCATCCACCCGTTGACCATTCTCTCCGGCCTGCCTTCCGCGGGGGTCGGAGCGCTGCTGATGCTGCTCCTCTTCAACGCCGAACTGGATATTTATGGTTTTGTGGGGATCATCATGCTGATCGGGCTGGTAAAAAAGAACGCCATTATGATGATCGACTTCGCCCTGGAGGCCGAGCGAAAGGAAGGGAAGAGCCCCGCCGAAGCAATCTATCAGGGCTGCCTGATCCGTTTCCGCCCCATTATGATGACCACCATGTGCGCCCTTCTGGGGACCTTGCCGATTGCCATCGGTTTCGGAGCGGGAGCCGAAGCCCGCCGTCCATTGGGCTTGGCAGTAGTCGGGGGGCTGCTTTTCTCGCAATTCATCACCCTCTATATTACTCCCGTCATCTACATTTACCTGGATAAATTCCAGGCGAGCATAAAGGATAAATTTCGTTCCCGACGTTTGGAAAAAAGGAGTAGTTTCTCTGCTTAATTCGTCTATATTGCCATCCAACATGGGTTCTCAAGAAAGGCTGGTTTCGTAGCCGGGGAAAATCTCCACTCCCATCCCCTGGGTAATAAGACTCGTACTTTCCATGGCTGTTATTCCCGGGCGATTCCCAGAACTCAGTGAATTTGATCGCACCATCGAGCCTGAGACTTGCTTCTACCGAATTGACGCAAAACGAATGCTGAATCAACCAGGGGATATTTTCCCTTCCCCAGATAACTCAAATGGCCAGTCCAGAGGTATTTCTCCCGATGTGATCCCGGAGAACATAAAGGATGATGATCCAAACGGCCCTCTCTGGAGTCTGAAATCCGAAAAAGGCCGCAGCCCTTGAAATCAAGGGAACGCTCGCATATTTTCTTAAATAATTTCATGCTTTTTTGCCCATTTTAATTCTATTGACACAAGGATCCCTCTTCGTTAAACTATTTTCCCCATAAGGGGGTAATCCCAAAAATCCAAAAGATTGGAGGAAGATCATGAGAGGGAAAATCGCGTTGGTCGTGGCTGCGGCAGCAATCCTGGGGCTGGTGCTGTCGATTCCTTCGGGGGCGGGGGCGAAGATGAAAATCAATGTTGGTTCAACCTTCGGCCCCGGCGCACCGGTCTACAAGGGCCAGGAAAAGTTTAAGGAGCTGGTAGAACAGCGCTCCAAGGGCGAGATCGAAGTCTTCATCCATCCCCTCGGCGCCATGGGCGGTGAGAGGGACGTCTTCGAAGCTATGAGCACGGGCGGCCTGGAGATGGGCGCCATGGGCTCGGGCGACATCTCGATTTTCTTCCCCAAGTACCTGGTTTTCGAGGTGCCCTATGTCCTGAGGGACTATGACCACTTCTGGAAGTTCTGGAACGGCCCGGTGGGCAAGATCGTTAACGACGTGCCGCTGAAGCAGAAGGGCGTCAAGACCGTGGCCATCGTCTACCGCGGCCCCCGCCTCCTGACCGCCAACCGGCCCGTCAAGACCCCGGCCGAGGTCAAGGGCCTCAAGCTCCGCCTGCCGGAGATCAAACCCTGGATGGAGGTCTGGAAATCGCTGGGCGCTCTGCCTACCCCCGTCCCCTTTCAGGAAGTCTACATGGCCCTGAAGACCGGCGTCGTGGAAGCCCAGGAGAACCCACCGGAGTCTATCTGGTCCCTCAAGTTCTATGAGGCCCAGAAATACATTATGAGGACCGAGCACATCTATTCGGCCTGCAAGTACCAGATCTCCATGAAATGGTTTAACACCCTGAACAAAGAAACCCAGGACCTCATCATCAAGGCATGGGAAGACGCCGCCAAGTACGCCAACGAAATGGCCGTGGCCGCTGACAAGGATTATACCGCCAAACTCCAGAAGGAAGGCGGCATGACCCTGATTGAGGTGGACAAGGCGGCTTTTGCGAAGGCGGTGGAGCCGGCCATGGAAAAGCTGGACAAGGAACTGTTCGAACCGGGTCTGCTCAAGCAAGTCCGCAGCATCAAGTAACCCCCTGCTCCCTAACAAGATGAGGAAACAGCCCCGTCCCGGTTTTTTAACCGGACGGGGCCGTTTCCGGAGAAAATGGCATGAAAAAGTGGGTTGACCGCTTCAACGGGACTTTGCTCGCCCTGATGTTTCTGTCCACGTTCTACCAGGTCCTGGCCAGAAACGTTTTGTTCACCACCGCCATGTGGACTGAGGAACTGGCCAAGTTCCTCTTCGTCTACATCGTCTTTATAGGTTCGGCGACCCTGATGGAAAATGAAGGACACATTCGCATCGCCATTCTTTCCGACCGCCTTCCCGCCTTTCTGGCCCGGTGGCACAGGCTGTTCGTCCATCTGGTCTTGGCCGCCTTCGGGGCGATCTTCGTCTGGAGTTCCTGGCTCAATGTCCTCAACAGCTGGGAGTTCTACGCCCCAAGTATGCCCTGGTTTCGGCTGGCCTACCTCTACCTGGGCCTGGTTATCAGCGGCCTCCTGACTCTCTTTTACCTTCTGCTCAACATGGCCCGTAGCCTTTTCCCCGGCCGCTTCAGTGTCAGCCGGGCCAATTGACCGGAAATTGACCCTATGACCACCTTTATCGTCACCGCCGGGATGATCATCCTCTTCATACTGGGCATACCTGTGGGCTACTCGTTGGGCGTGGCCGGCCTGCTGGCCTACCTCAACGAAATGGGCAGCCGGGTGAACATCCCCATGCTGGCCCAGCGGATGCAATACGGAGTCAATAACTTCCTTCTCCTGGCCATCCCTCTGTTCATCCTGGCCGCCAAGCTGATGAATACAGCCGGCATTACCACCCGGCTCTTCAACTTCGCCCGGCTGCTGGTCGGCTTCTTGCCCGGCGGTCTGGGTCACGCCAACACCGTGGCCAGCCTGATCTTCGCCGGCATGTCCGGCGCGGCCGTGGCTGACGCCGCGGGACTCGGCCAGGTGGAGCTCAAGGCCATGAGGGACGAAGGCTACGACGACGACTTCAGCGTCGCCATCACCGCTGCCTCCTCGACCATCGGCCCCATCTTCCCGCCCAGCATCCCCATGGTCATCTTCGGGCTGGTGGCCGAGGTCTCCGTGGGCCGGCTCTTCCTGGGCGGGGTGGTCCCCGGCCTGGTGATGACCGTTGCCCTGATGATCATGGTGGCCATCTACGCCCGGCGCAAGAATTATCCCCGCATTCCCTTCCCGGGTTTCCGGGAAATCATCAAAGGGTTCTCCCGTGCTTTTCTGCCCATACTCACCCCCATCATCCTGCTGGGCGGCATCTGGTCCGGCCAGTTCACCCCCACCGAGGCGGCAGCCGTGGCCGTGGCCTACGCCTTGGTGCTGGGAGTGGTCATTTACCGGGAAATTGGTTTGAAGGACCTGGGCCAAATCTTCGTCGCCACGGCCAAAGAGACGGCCGCCATCGGCATCATCATCTGCGCGGCCAACTTCTTCGGCTGGCTGCTCTTGCGCACCGGCCTGACCATCAAGGCCACCGCCGGCATCAGCGGACTGACCAGCGATCCCATCCTCCTGCTCATCGTCATCAACGTCTTCCTGTTGATCATCGGCTGCTTCATGGAAACCGTGGTGGCCATCCTGATCATCACTCCCATGCTCATGCCGATCATCGCCAAAGTGGGCATCGATCCGCTCCATTTCGGCCTGGTCATGGTGCTCAATCTGATGATCGGCCTCCTGACCCCACCCTTCGGCGTGGTCCTCTTCGTCATGGCCGGGGTCTCGGGCCTGCCCTTCGAGCGGGTCGTCCGGGCCACCGCACCGTTTATCATTCCGCTCCTTGTGGTGCTGGCCCTGATCACCTTCTTCCCCCCGCTGGTCACCTGGTTGCCGAACCTCGTCATGGGCAAATAAGTCAAGGGGAGGTCTTAGGAGGGGAAAGAAGATGATTCCCAGGGAAAGAGTCAGACTGGCGTTGGACCGAAAAGAGGCCGACCGCGTTTCTTACTGCGAACTGGGGGTTGACCGGGCCCTGGCCGAGCAGATCATGGGGTGGGGATCAGGAGAAAGCGAGCGGGCGAACCTCGAAGCCATGGCCTACACCGTCGAGGAGTGCAAGGCGATCGCCCAGAACTGAATCTTGACAATATCACGTTCGCCCTTCGTGCTCCCGTCTATGCTGACAAATTGCCGGGGAAACAGGGACGTCTCTTTTATGGGAATGTGTATGGCTTAGGTATTTAGGTATTGACTCGCCGCCTCTTTCTGGGTAATCTGCCGTTTTGGCGAGGAAGACAAGAGTTCACTTCCCGGGGCACTTTATCACATAATTGGTTGAAAAAGAATTTGGTCGGGGGCCCCAAAACCAAAATAAAGAAATAACGAAGTCTGACCCCCTCTTCCCTGCTTGCATGAGAAAGCTTCTGACGATCTTAAATGCCATGGTGAAAAACAATACTCCCTGGCGCGCTCCCCAGGCAGAAAAAGCTTGACATGAAAACACAGTTGCTCACCCCATCCCTCTTCCCCAGCGGGGGAGAGGGATGGGGTGAGGGGACAATTGTCAAGAGATTAAATGCGTTCGTATTAATAACCTTTGTATTGAAGCATAGCTTTGAACCCCTCAGGGTTTTGTTTGACTTCCGCATGATACTCCTCAACCGCCGCCTTGTATAATTTGGGATCCATGTCCTCGGGGGTCTTGCTCGGATCGAGTTCCAAATATTTACAGTCCTTGATGGCGTCCATCGCCTGCTGGGGTGTGTACGGTTCGAATCCACTTGTTCGAGCACGCCACAATCCCATGATCACTCCCTCGCGCAGGTAATAGATCTTCCCGGATTGAAAGTCCAATTGTGCAACCCCCGTGTTCTCCGTTGCCACAACAACATAATGCGATCCCGGTTTTACATAGGTCACAAAATATGTTTTGCCTTGGGTTTCACCGATCAGCTTTCCATCCAGGTAGTTCCAGAACACAATGGGAGAACCGAGCCACGAATCCCGGATGATCACAAGGGTGGCTGAGTCAAGCTTTGCTGTT
>Ga0315289_10006164_pt1 | contig 17652 bp, 14 predicted proteins | sample YL17G11_40_MG_FD_203452 | JGI IMG/M metagenome (GOLD analysis project Ga0315289, IMG submission 203452) | Sediment microbial communities from Yellowstone Lake, YNP, Wyoming, USA - YL17G11_40 | ecosystem: Environmental > Aquatic > Freshwater > Lake > Sediment | place: USA: Wyoming | collected... | reverse complement strand
AATGGTGGTTTGTTAGGATGACGAACAAATATGACGGAACAAGTATTGTTTTCACAGCAGTACTTACTGCCCTTGCTTTTTACTAATGGTTTCCCGCATTCTGGACAATCAACCATCTTAGAATTCCCATATTAAAGAAGAGGAGAGGACGTAAAACCGTTATGAAACCCAGATAATGATGTAAGCTCCATTTGTGCTGGAAGAGCAGTTGGAAGCGTTTTGGCAAAACACTATACCGGGAGAGGACTTGAAACCCAAAAGGATGAAACAAGCTCCGACTTTCTTAAACCATGCTCTTTCTTGAAGAAAATGGAGTGGACCGGGCGGGATTTGAACCCGCGACTTCCGCATTGCGAATGCGGCGTTCATACCAGACTGAACTACCGGCCCATGTTGCTTCTTTCTGAAAGAACCGACGATAAGATTATAGAGCTTTCGGTATTCCTCTGACATTGAACCGGATCTGGAACTGCGCTTCGAGTCTCCTGGGAGATTCGGGTCATGCAACTTCGATTTTGTTTTCAGAAAGGTTGTCTCTTTGGAACAACAGGAATCAGAAAAGAGCTTAGGTTTTTGAGCGCTGTCTGTGGTCAACGTTCTTTAGACCGACAGACGATTGAACTATGGTAGACAGGTCGTTAAGCAAATTACCTATTCTGCTTTTTTGCCTGATATTGCCATAGCAACTTTCTTGTCATCCAGTTGAGATTCGTGCCATTCTACGCTTGTTTCGCCTCTGCTGACTTGAAAGAGTAGCTCTTTCGATCGAACAAGGTTCTTCATTTCTGACGCGTATGGTTCCAGCAGCCGAATGCTTTCATCGTCCAATTCAGCTATATGGACGGCTTCCAGCACGTCGGTCGGCATGTAACCCAACTCCTTTCTCAAGGCTTGAACTCTACGCGCGAGGTCACGCATCAAACCCGCCCCCAAGAGTTTTTCGTCTCGATGAGGATTCAAGAAGACTTGTATATCTCCTTCAGAAGCGGTTGCCCATTTTTCGTCCAATACGCGTTGAGGAGTTTTTTCAGTGGCATACTCAACGGCTTGAACGTTCGTAAGCTCAATGAGCAACTCGCTGACGGTTCGCAATGCGTTGCACACTTCTTTCGGCCCAACGATGACAAGACCGCTTAAAGGCCATCTCCTCTTGAGCCCTGCACTTTGTCTAGCAGCGTACACTAACGAGACACATTTGAACAGTGTCTCAAAATCCTCTTCCGCGACTTTGTTCCGTAATTCTGCGTCTGGCTTTGGCCAGTCTTCAAGGTTCACCGATTCCGGTAGAGTCGGGTCGAGTCTTCGAGACACACCCTGATGGAGAGCTTCACTCAAATAGGGCGTCACAGGGTTGAAGAGAAGAGTGACTGTCCATAGAGCATGATGCAACGTCGCGTAGACAGCGAATCTCCTGTCCAGAGTCTGCGGTTCATCTGTCCACAATTCCTTCCGAACCATCGGAACATAAAGCCTGCTGAGGCTCTCGATGACAAAGTCCTCCAGCAATGCAAGTGCTCCGTTGAACTCGCATTTTTCAAGTCTACTAGTATAGGTCTCGATCATTCCTTGAAGCTTGGACAAAAGCCATGATTCCACATTTTTAACTTGTTTTGCTTTTCTGGCCCATTCAAGAGTGTGTTTGCGAGGGTCGAAATTGTCGAATTCGGCATTCTGAAGGAAGAACCGATTGAGATGGTAAAGCGTTGAAAGCACATGGTACGTTCGGCGACCGAGTTCGTTGGGGTCGAAATTTATGAAGTCTATCGGTGAGCACTTGCGGAGGCTATAGAACCGTGTTGCGTCCGCTGAATACTTTTCAAGAAGTCTGTTGGGGTCTATGACGTTTCCCACGCTCTTGCTCATCTTTCTGCCTTTTGCGTCCTGCACCAACCCTTGAAACAGGAATGCTTTGTACGGAGGCTCGGGTCTTCCAGTCAGTATGACATGTTCTAGAAGAAGAGAATTGGCCCATCCTCGCGTCTGATCCACGCCTTCAGTCAGAAAATCAGCGGGCACATACTTCGCATAGTCGTCAGCGGAAAACCTTGCATACGGCGAGGCTCCACTGTTGTGCCAGGTGTCAAGAACAAAGTCCTCTCGGAACATTGTGCCCCCGCACTTTTCACATTTGAAAGTGACACGGTCAACCCAAGGTTTGTGCAGCTCAAAGTCTCCGCTTGGTTTCTCAAGAGCCTTTTCCAGAAGCTCTTTCTTGCTCGAAACCAAGGTTTTTGCTCCGCATTCCCTGCACTTCCAGACAGGCAGCGGCGCGCCCCAGACTCGTTCCCGGGATATGCACCAAGGTTTACGTTCCCTCAGGAAGCTCATGAATCGATTCTTTGTCTCGTCAAAGAAGTACTCGACCTTTTCGGCTGCTTCTAATACTCTGGCATTTATTTTATCTGTTCTCAAAAAGTACTCTTTTCTCGCGAGCCAGACTATTTTGTGGTGAGAGCGCCAACACGTAGGATATTCATGTCTTACAGGTTTCACTTCGACCAGCAAACCTCGGTTCCGGAGCTCTTCGACCACCATTTTGTCGGTGTCTCTGGCGAAAACACCGCAGAATTTTCCGCCTTCAACCGTGAACTTGGCTTCGTCGTCGAACGGAGCGAATATTGGCACTCCACGTTTCATCGCCGCAAAAAAGTCTTCCTCACCATTTCCAGGCGAAAGATGAACCACGCCCGTCGCCGTTTCAACATCCACGAAATCTTCACATATCACTGTGTGAACCAACGGGCTACTTTTTTCAAGCTCTGCTTGTCTTGGAACCATGTCTTTGAACGGAAACTCGTACCTTGTTCCCTCAAGACTCTTACCTTTTTGAGTCTGCACTATCTTGAACTTCTCGATGGCAAGTTCTTTCATGAGCGGTTCGAGCCGCTGTTTCACAAGTATCCAGACTTCGCCACCTACCTGCACCTTGACGTAATCAGCATCCGGTCGAACAGCCGCCATGGTGTCGGTGATCAACGTGAACGGCATAGTCGTCCAAACAAGCAAGTACTCATTCCGAGAATCTGCCACTTTGAACTTGAAGTAAAGGCTTGGGTCCTCCACCACTTGATACGAGTCTTCGAAGCCTATTTCCGCGTTGCTAAGGCTTGTTTGGCAACCAGGGCAATAGGCCACGACATAATGTCCTTCTTCAAGAAGGCCCTGATCCCACGCGCGTTTGAGGATTTGCCACTCTTTCTCGATGTAAGCGTCATGAAAAGTCCAATAGGCTTTTGCTTGGTCAATGAAAACGCCAAGCTTGCAGTCCAACTCCACCCATTGTTTATGATACTTCATTATGGTCTTCTTACATTCTTCTACGAAACGCTCCTCGCTTACTCGTTGAAGAAGCTCGCGCTTGTTCTTCACGCCCATCTGTTTCTCAACTTCAAGCTCAACGGGCAATCCTTGGCAATCCCATCCTGCCCAAAACGGTACGAAGTAGCCCTGCATCGTTTTCAACCTGTACCGAAGGTCTTTCATCGCACGCCCTCTCGCATGACCGACATGTGGTATGCCGTTGAGCGTAGGAGGACCTTCAACGTAACCCAATATGCCTTTGTTTTTCTTCTCTCTGGCTTCCGCTACCTTCTGTTGTATTCGGTTTCTTTCCCAGAATCGGCGTATTTCTTGTTCAAGTTCAAGCGGGCGATAGTCTACGGTGAGGTTCGTTTCAGAATCGGTTTTGAATTTGGCGGTCACCTTGCATCACATTGCACCCGCAAACACAGCACAATGGTCTCAGCAACATATAACTCTTTTGAATTTGTTTTTGGACATATTGAATTACTTTTGGGCATCCTTACTTCCTCTTACGGAACAGCATCAATTCTTCTGGCGTTGTGCATACGTATTCAAATCCAGACTCTACTAGGTCTTTTGCTTCCGTTGCGGTCTTAGCTGTAGCTGAATAGTAATCGTCTTGTTTCTCCATCTTGACGAGCTGCGTGTATATCAGCGTGTTCTTTATGTTGCGATGTCCTAACAATGTCATGACGTGTAAGATGTCCCTCGTCTTGGCATATTCCGTTGTAGCCTTCCAATGTCTTAGCGTGTGGAAGTGGATTTTTTCCAGTCTTGGGTTTCCAAGTTTGGCAGCTATGCGTTTTCGTTGCAGCCTAAAATTCTGTGCCACTGATTGTCTTAGATAGTTTTCAAATAGCCAGTTGCTGTTTTTAGGAAGTTGTGCAAGTTTTCCTATCAGCGTTGTTGAAACCCTAAAAATGCGTGGTTCACTGTGTTTCTCTGGAACGTTCAAGATTATGGCGTTTCGTTCTAGGTCTATGTCTGTCTGCTGTAGCCTTAATGCCTCCCCTAACCTCATTCCAGTTTCTTTAAGGAGTAGCAGCAATGCGGAAATGGTTTTTCCAGTGCAAGCAATCAACGAATTTAGTTCATCTTCGGTTGGGAGAAACGGAAATGTCCTAGTCATTTGATAGTTTGGTTTTTGCCATGATAAGCCTAAGAACTTTAGGAATCCATCGTATACGTACATTGTGTAAAACTTGCTATTTTCAGCTTGTTTCTTGGTTGCTAAGTATTCCTTTACTGATTCTGGGTCACTGAGCTTTACTCCTTCACGCATAAGTTGCGTGAGTTTCTGGCGGTAGGCATGGATTGTTCCGTCAACTCTGCCTTGCTTCTGCATATGCCACATATATTCTACGATTTTGCCCTTGATGTCTTGCTGGCTTGCGTCTCTCACAACAGTCTTCAGTTCTGTTGTGTTCAAGTTTTTCGCCTTCTTGTCTGAAGCGCATACTTGGACATATCTATTGTAGTTAGGTAAAGCACTTAAGTCTTTCTCTATTATAGATAGGTTAGATTTACCATGAGAACATACATCTTCACCGAACTTGAAAGAAAGACTATTCAGAGGTTCCTTGACGGTTCTATATCCAGAAGTGATCCCAACCTCATGAACATTCTTTCGCGGATTAGACTCTTTAGAAACTTGAGTAGCGATGTTGAGCTTTACGTTAGGTTGAGAGAACCGAAATCCGCAGGTGCGACATAAGTAGCGCTGAATTTTGTCCTCACCTACATATCGGAGTCCGTCTTTATAGATAGACGAAGAATTGCATTGAGGACAGCTAACCATCTTCACAATCAGCTTGTTATTTTCTTGATTTTGTCGTTCTCATTATCAATCGTGAATTGGTCACCATTCTCCAAAAGCATAAGATATTCCACAAGTTTTTCCTGTGTCAAGCCAGTTTCAATGCTTAATTTGGCAACAGTCTTTTTCAATGGAATAGCTCCGATTTCTCCACTGGCAAAAAGTGCAGCTTGAATGGAACGAGCTATTTTCTCTATCCGTACCTTCCTAGCTTCCGCTCCATCCATCCTAACCATCAAGAAACCCCCGAAGGTGTGTATAAGAGAGTGTGTGTGTATGTTGAGTTTCTTCGTTTCTTCTTTCTTCTTTGCACTCCATACACTCATACACTACAACACACACACTCATACACCCAAACAAGTCATTCAGAAGGAATAGCCCAAGGCCAATTTCAACGACAATATTGTCGCCTTGTGTGGAAAGAGCGTTTCCATATGCACACCCTCTCATACACACACGTGGATCAGTCAAGTTGACCTCTCGCTACAGAACGGTGAGCTCTGCCTTGCTGCACTTAGACCGGCCCTTACTGCATCAGAGTTCGTCAGGACCTCGAGAGGGAAGTCATCGTGTTCGCTCATGTTGCAGAGACTTCCTTTTGCAGTCAGAGCTTTACATCACGTTTCAAAACGTCTATGCTGGCCAACAGATCCTCTAGGCTTAGGTTTGGGTTGTAAAGCAAAACGGTACTTGCGTTCATGACATAAGGGATTTCACGACCACCACATTCCTCGATGATGACTTTGTGAATGTGAGCTTTGTTTTCTTTGTTTGCACGTATGACGCCTATGGGTCTGACGTTTGTGTTTGGCTCTTTTTGGTTCATGTTTCGTATCTCCAAGGGATACTTTTAATTAGGTATCTAGAATAGTTCTATCTTTTGAGATATGTCTGAGAAAGTGCCTTTGAAAGTTTTCAAAAGTGTTCGAGCAAACCGCAATGAAACTCTTCTAGAAATTCTCGGAGCTGTTGCGACTTCCAAGCATCCGATTTCACGCCTGACCATTCAAGATAGGCTCCGAGTGAGACTTCCTGGAGTGAAAAGGACAACGTATGGTGCCTATGTCTATTCTAACATTCACAAGAACACCAATTTTCTTGAACAGAAGGATTTTCTACGAGTAATTCAAAAAAGACCGGGAAGGGGACCACTGTATGATGTTACGGTCAAGGGTGCTTTGGCTAGTCTTTTTTCGTCCTTTGTTAACGAATCTAATGAGTCTGTGCTGCTTGATAGTTGGCGAGTGAAGGATTGGGGTCGAGGATATGAAGAACCGTTTTCAAATGTAAGAAATGTCCTTGAACTGAGAAGAATTGTCGATACAATTTGCTTGCATAGAGATTCCCTTGAGGATGTAAGTGAGGATATATTGAAACGAAGCCTTAGAGATCCTGAAGAACTACAAAGGCTTATCCATGAAGCAAAAGTGACTTTGACCAAGAAGTTCGAGGAAGAGGGAAAATATGTTCTTGAAACAACCGTTATTCCAGGTTCGGTATCAACCGTCAAATTAGTTAATGAAGCAAACGAACCAAGAGGTCTAAGGTTCTTAATAGCTCCGGATGCGGACACAAGTAAGTCTCTCCATGACCTAATCACAGACGATCCAAGTTTGCAAAAAACCCTTGAAATATATTTTCTCACAATACTTAAGACTGTCGCCCATGATCTCAAGACGAAAGGGAAAGGGGCAAGCACCCATCATTACTTTTCAGATTCAAGAACTGCTGTTCTCACGCTTACTATTCCGCAAGAGATTGCATCCTTGCTCCAGTGTCCTGAAGGGATCGCACAATGCACTAGAAAATCATTCGATGACATAGTTAGACCCTTCTTAGACAATCCAGATTTTGCTCAAGGCAAGACGGGCCAGATCTATTTCTACGCATATAGATATGATACACAAACCAGAGATCTGTACGTCTTCAAGGTCGGTGACCAGAGTAGAGACTTGTTGACGTTAACGCCACTTGAGATCAAAGAAAAATTACACAATCTTCTGAAGCAGATGCGCTAAGGCTCATCTAGCCGATATATCTCAAAACACTATTTTGTCAAACGTCATCTGGGTCTCTTAGGCAGTCTTCAATGACAGGTTCGATGTAACCTCACAAAAAACTCAAAAAACACAATTTTCACAATTCCCACAGCAAATCTCATTTAATTAATATGAATCCAAAGAAGACAGAAAACAGACTCTCTAGCTGAAAATTACGAAGATTTGACGTAATGGCTTAAAGGTCAAATTCTCAACAATCACGATATTTATGGGTAGTGTTGGTTGTAGTGGTTTGCCAGTATTATGGCGTCAAAGATGTCAACGATGAAGTCAGAGTTTATATCTGCGTTCGCGTTCCAGTTTGGGCTAGGAGTTGAGTTGAATGCGTTTGCCAGTATTATGGCGTCAAAGATGTTTACTACACCGTCGCCGTTCACGTCGCCTGGAATGGTAACTGTGACCACGCCACCTGTGAAGTTGTTGTTCGCCGTGTTTGTTTCGCCGGGAACGGGCCAAGCATAAGCGCTTATGGTGTAGTTGCCATAGGCAAAGCCAGTAGTGTTCCATGTGAGCGTGACTGTCGTGGAGTTGCCAGCTGGTACGGGGGTGACGTTTTGTGATGCTATGATTGTTGTGTTGGCATAAGCTGTTGTGTTAAAGCTTTCTGTGAAGTTGCCTTTGTTCAAAAACGTGACGTATACGGGAGCTGTGTAGTTTTGCGAGACCACGGGCATCGGTGAGCATCCGTCTTTGCATGTTGTGACGTTTACAACGGCTATGTCATGTGCTCCACCTACAACTGTGATTTGGCATGTTTTGTTGTTGTCTGTCGGATCTTCGTCGATAGCAAGCGTAAGCGTGGCATTTACACCTATTACGTGATCTCCAGTGTTTGCACCTGTCGTGTTCCACGGTATCTGAATGGTCGCTTCTTCGCCGCGGGTGAGACCAATAGAAGTGCTGTAGAAGACCGTGCCATCGTTGGAAGCTGTAATGCTTATATCGGTTTCATTGAATGATCCCTTGTTCCATAAGACTGCACTTATGGTTACAGTATGGTTTTGTACAACTTCAGTTTTTGGCGAAGTAACGTTTGTGACGGCGATGTTATGGACTTGGCTGTAGAAAGCGTAGAGTTTTCCATCCTTCGAACTTACATAAAGAGTGTCGTTAAGAACAGCGGCAGAAGAGTCGATAGCCCCACTTGTATTATAACTCCACCATACTCCGCCATCCTTTTCTCTCAACGCGTAGGTTGTTCCATCCGTAGTGCCTATGAAGACTTTACCTTCAGCAACAGCCGGAGAAGACCACTGTACAAAGCCTATTTGTTTTTTCCATATTTCTTCCCCCTTCGGATCGTTTGTCGTTGCGTTTAAGGCGTATAAATTGCCATCGTCAGAACCTATGACGACCAAGCCATCGGTAACAGCAGGAGAAGAATAGATATGGCCAGCTATTGTGCAATTCCATATAATATTGCCATTTGTCTCATTCAAGGCATACGCGTGGCCATCATTTGAGCCCACGAAAACTCTCCCACTACTAACAGCAGGAGAAGAATAGATACTGTCTCCGGTTCCCCTAATCCATTTTACCTCGTTCGGGTCAATGATTCCATTACCATTAGGATCATCAAGTAGAGCGTAGATCTTATGATCAAGCGATCCAAGGAAAACCGTGCTGTCAGCAATAGTTGGAGAAGACTCGACCTGCCCTGTTGCTCGGTACATCCATTTTACCTCGTTCTGATCAATGATTCCATTGCTGTCAGGATCGGTTTCAGGCAAAGCATACAGCCAACCGTCACGGGAGGCAATGAAAACCTTGCCATAAGCAACAACTGGAGAAGAAATAAATTGACCTGTTGCCGTATACTTCCATACAAAGTTTCCGTTTGTCGCGTTTAATGCATAAACGTTCAGATCGTCTGATCCGATGAAGACCATGCCATCCACAACTGCAGGGGAAGAATGAATATGGCCTCCTGGCGTGCTATTCCATATAAGTGTTCCATCTGCCGCATTTAAGGCGTAGACTGTGCCGTTGGTGGAACCTATGTAAACTACGCCGTCAATAACAGCTGGAGAAGGATATATCAAAGAATCACTACTTGCGTCAGGCCCGATCGTCTGATTCCATAGAGTTTGGTTTGTGACTGGTGCCAGAGAAGTCGAGTTTCCTGCATGTGTTGAATCGTGGCGGAACATGGGCCAAGCTTCAAGAACCGTAATTGATTGCGAGGTCCAATTGGTGAGAGAAGGGTGTCCGTTGTCGGTCACGGTCAGCTTTACTTGATAGTTTCCCGCCCGTGTGTAGACATGGGTTACACGAGAAGCGTTTTGCCAGTTACCAATTGCTATTGCGCTGCCATCCCCAAAGTCCCAGGAAAACTTGTTGATGTTTCCGTCTGGATCGAAGCTATTTGAGCCATCAAAGGTTACAGTGTTACAGATGACTGGACTGACCGGATAGATGCTCATGTTTGCAACTGGCGGCATGTTTGGAGTTCCGAAAACATACGTGCTGTTATCATCAGATCCAACGAAAATCGTGCCATTGGCGATGGCTGGGGAAGAACACACGGGTCCATTTGTCTTCCACTCCCGTATTTTAATTCCAGTGAAAGCATTTAAGCCGTATACGCTGTCGTCGCAAGACCCCACAAACACCTTGCCATCGTTACTGACAGCCGGAGAAGAGCTAACCGCTCCACGCGTAGTATAATTCCATACCTGTTCTCCAGTAGTAGCGTTAAAGGCATATGTTCTGTTGTCGTTGGAGCCTACGAAAACCATGTCATACGCAACTGCTGGCGAAGAAGTAACGGCTCCACCAGTTGGGCTGTCCCATTTCTTTGCACCAGTCGTTGCATCGAAAGCATATACGTTTGTATCGTTAGAACCCACGTACACAGTGCCGTTTGCGACCGCAGGCGAAGACACAACGGCACCACTAGTATTGCTGTACCACTTGATTCTTCCGCTGCTCTCCAAGGCATAGATTCTGTTATCATTCGTGCCGAAGAATATAGTGCCGCCGAAGAATGCTGGCGAAGACTCGATTTCCGAGTTAGTCCAAAACCTCCACAATTCGGTACCCGTTGACGCATTCCAAGCGTAGAGGTAGCCATCAGAGCAGCCTACATAGAGGATGCCCCAATAAACAACAGGCGAAGACGCAACGGCACCACCAGTTTTGTTGTACCACTTGATTGCGAGGGTTACGCAGTCTAAAGCGTAAACGTATGAGTTATTTGAACCAACATAAACTCTGTCTTCTGTCACGGCTGGAGACGAATAGATGGGGCCAAGATTAACGCTTAGCGCGGGCGCGCTCTGTGTGGTTGTATTCCGCATGTATATGAAGCCATCTAAAGAGCCTACATAAACTGTGCCATTAAGTACTGCTGGTGAAGACCTAACCTTGCCTCCTGTACTAAAACTAAAGGGCAACTGAACAATTGTCTCAGATACGTTTGAATTGGAAAATCCGGCATGGCTCTCGTCGTGTCGGAACATTGGCCACGAATCATAAGAACCAGCCCCAGAAGCCGTGACTTGTTTCAGCAGACTCACAGCCGCAAGATCGATCAAACTCAGCAGAAGCAAAGTCAACAATATCGATATAGTGCACTTCTTTACATGTCGCATCTTACTCCTTTCTCCTTTTCTTCTCTTTTAGCTTAATTCCGCTTAAAAGAGATGAACCAGAATCAGCAACACGCGCGCGCAATCCAGAAACAGTTCTCCTATGCATTATGCCGTCCCCCCCTCATCACTAAAAGCGAGATAGACAATTAAAACTTGTGGAACGCTCTTCTATTGCAAACCAATTGTCTTGGTTGAACCGATACATTGAATGCAAACCCAGCACTTCAAAGAGGCCTATAGTGTGAAGGAGAAAGCGCGTTAACAAATACCACAACATCATTTCCCATATACTAACTAGACAAACCCCAACAAACCATCTTTCGACTCCGACAGATGGCGAGCATTGTTTCTTTGACAAAACTGCACTTTTGTAAACGCAACATCCGCCTCTGCCTGAGAAGCCAGAATTGAGGAGATCAGATTCTGTCTAGATAGTATACGCAAAAAGATATAGTAATATTGGAGCCTGACACATGGCGCGCTACAAGGTTCCTGCAAAACCGGTTTGACCGTCATCTTTCTCCTTTGAGCCAACCCTTGTTTCTCAGAATTGCCTCTGATTCAATATTGTTTTTTCGAACTTAACATTGAGAACAGCCGCATTTCATTCCAAGTGACCGTTCTTCACCTGAATGGCTGTATACTGGGTTCATGTGAATCGATGGTAGTGTCATTGATCGGTCGATGCGGTCTTTATCCTGTTTATGATTGAACGAGCAACGGACTGGACTACATTTCCTTCAACTGTTACAAGTCCTGCTTCCCAGGAAGCTCCGCCCGAAGAAGCGGCAACAAAATTCATTGAGGAAACGACGGCGATTCTGCGGTCTACTGCAATAAGCTTTGCATGGATCGATTCATCATAGGCTATGGATACTCCGCCTTGAGCAAGTTTTGAGAGATATTTCATCTTCTTCTCATGTTGATATTGTTGTTCAGCAGGGTTGCGAGTTACTAGTCTTACGTTGACTGCTTTCTTGCTCATCAAGATGAGCGAATTGCTGATATGACACTGCTCAACGTAAGGGCTTGCCACCAAGATTTCCGATTTTGCGTTTTCGATCAGGTTTTCCGAGAACTTGTCCAGAAGCTTGTCTTCAAGGAAAAAGTGATCTCGCTCGGTGTCAACTTTTTCTTGTCTTCTCCATTCGTTGACCCAATTAACTAGAGCTTGCTTGATTTCTTCCCAGTGGCTCCTGTATTCGTTACAGAGTTCACTTGAATTTACCCAGAATCTGTCTTTTCCTGTTTCTACAATCAATTCAGTTTGAAACAATTCCTGAAGTGCCTGTTCAAATTGGTCTTTCGTAAGCCGAGTCGTTTCTAGTATTTCCTTTCTGGTGTATATGCCATCTAAGACAATTGCTCGAATAATGCGGCCTCTCCACGAACTCCAAAATTTCGGTTCAGAAATCATTCAAAAACATCCTGCTGTTTATCATTCCGTATTGAATTGTCATCTCGTTATATTTCAATATTGGTAATCCACAATCAGGATCAAGAGAATCGGGTTTGTTTTCATGGGATATGACTTCCCCTACACGTTATCAGACTTGAATTTCACTGATTCATAAATCTATTATATACCCTAGAATGACACTGATTTGCTGGGTAAATTGATGAATAGAAGAGTCGTCATAATAGCAATTGTTGCTGCCGTTTTGGGTTTAGTGGCATGTCTTGTTCTGCTTGGACTGAACTATTCAATCTTTGATCCCAAGAAATTTGAAGTTTCAAATATTGGATTAATAGCGCGCGCGCACATTTTAACTGTACACTTTTTCAGATAGCACAATAAATCTAATGTTCCCTCGACAGACCTAACGACAAAACGTGATAAAGTAGAGAAGACGCGCGCATTACGATGTTGGTTTTGTTCTCGCGCAAGCGTCCTGTATTTCTTTGGTTTGTGGAGCCGTCAACAGAGTATTCTTGAGGGATGTGTCGTTGAGTTTTGATGCTGTCTCTTCTAAGATGGCTATTGCTTCGGAATGATGTTCATTGGCCTTTTGTAGGCTGCCTTGTTTTTCGAGTAGAAGACCTAGGGAATAATGGGTTTGCCAAAGTAACGGCGGGTTGCCAAGCTCTTGCGCCTTTTTTAGGGCGTTTTGCATTAGCCCGATTGCTTCCTCGGCTTTGTCCGTTTCTGACAAGATTTCAGCTTTGAGCTTCAAACCCTTTGCGATGTACTTCTTAGCGCCTGCTTTTGTAGATATTGATAATGAATCTTCAGCTAATTTCAGTGCTTGTACGTAATCGCCCTGAGCAAGCGATTTTTCTCCTAGGCCGAGAAGTACGCGGATTTCCATGCGCCACATGCCCAATCGATGCTGGTCATATGCGTTGATTGCTTCTTTGAAGTATTTTTCTGCGTTTTCATAGTCCTTCTTGTATAAGTAATCCATTGCTAGATTTGACAAAGAAGAAGGTACGGCTCCGCCAGCCCTGCTTTTCTGGTGTGCTCTGGCAACTTCCAGCGCATCATTATTGTATTCTATGGCAAGGTCGATGTTTAGTAAGTCGTGATAAATCCAACCGAGAGTGTTAAGGACCATTGAAATGTTAGACCAGTCGCCCGAATCGCGGGCAATTTGGAGAGACCTCTGTCCAGCTGAGATTGCCTCGTTATATTGCCCGTTACCAGCAAGTGCCAAGCATAAACCAAACCAATCATCCATTATCCAAAGTGTGATCCCGACTTCTTCATCTATTGCCAACACCTTGTTGAAGTTTTCCTTTGCCCGGTTGAACTCGCCTTTCCAGTTGAAGTACAATCCGAGCGTCCAGAGATTGCGGAATTCGGTGAATTTGTCACCTATCTCTTTGGCTATTCTAGAAGATTCTTCAAGCCGTACACAGCCTTCGCCCATAGTGTTCGGATTCCTCCCCCAAATAAGCGCGATGCCAATCGCCCTTAGAATTCTAGCTTCCAGACGTCTGTTGTCTGTCTTTCGAGCAATCTCAACTGCCAATGTAAGATGCCGCATAGCTTCATCCGCTTCTCCGAAATGTGGTTCATAAGCACTACCTAACCAATAGTGCGCTTCTGCGATTATTGATTCGTCACTGACGTCTGTCGCGTTTTGCAGCATTAGATTGAAATCGTTTCTGGCTTTTGCTCTTTCATCCTGACGCAACCAAGCTATGCCCCTGGATTTGTAGATTCGGATGAGATTTTTGTTTGTGGCAAGATCCTTGTTTTTCTGTGTAGCTTCCAATGCTTTGCTTAGATATTCTGATGCTTCCACGTTCGCAAAGATTTCCACGGCTTTTTCGCCAAGTTCAAGAAGGTAGGTGAACGCTTTTGCAAGGGCACCCCCCTCAACATAGTGAAGAGCGATATCAGCCAAGTAACCGTTTGAGATTTTCTCCACTAGAGCTTGTTCAAGGCAGCTGGCTGTTTTGAGATGGTAGATTTTTCTCAGTTCGCTAGGCAGATCTACGTATATGGTTTCTCTTATTTTGTGGTGTGTGAATTCAAAAGCAGAGTCTGTTGAGCGTATCAGTCTGTGTCTCTGCTCGATTTCAGCCAGCGTTCTCAAGACGTCTGTTATGTCTGACGCTAGGATTCTGCTTAGTATGTCTGGGCGGAAAGAGAAGCCACAGACAGCGGCGAGGTCTACTAGTCTTCTTTCTTCGCGTTCTAGTCTTGCGATTCTTTGAGTGATGACTTCGTGAACTTTGGATGGTATTCCTATTTTTTCTAATGGAGCCGTGAGTGTCCAGTGGCCTTCTTTTTCTGAAATGATATTGCTTTCTGCAGGAAGGTTCAGTGCCTCAAGGGCAAAGAGGGGGTTTCCTTCGGTTTCTTCGTAGAGTTTTTGCACGAATTCTTCATCTATTTGAGTTTGGAATATGGATTCCAAGAACTCGGGGAAATCGGTTTGCTTTAGCCGGCTCAGTTCCATTTTGGTCAAGAGATCTTCTCGGCTCATGGAGAAGATGGTTTCTTCGAGAGGGTGGGATCCTTTCTCTTTTGCCCGAGCAAATTCTTCTGGTCTGTAAGTTCCTATGATGAGAAGTGGGGAGTTTCTGCCTTTCCTTGACAGGTAATGGAGCAAGGCTAGGCTTAGGCGGTCTGCCCATTGTAAATCGTCTAGGAACAGGATAATAGGTTCCCTGATTGACAGTTGAAGAAGTGCAGTTGTCACTGCTTCAAAGGTTCTGTCTCGGTCTATTTCGGGATTGGAAAAGAACCCAGGCATCTTCGGTTCTTTCGAGAATTCTGGACCTCTCAACCATCCTGTGATCCCCAGATGCTTTTTGATATTGGTTTTCTCTTCTTCGCCGCCTGCTGTTGACAAGTAGGTTTTGAAGGCTTCTGTGAATGGAAAGTAAGGGATGGCTGCCTCGCTCAGGCACCAGCCGCATAGAACCTCCGCTCCCATTTTCTTCGAGCGGTTCAAAAACTCGTTGACCAATCTTGTCTTTCCAACCCCCGCTTCTCCAGAAATGAAAACAGCGGTTCCTTTTCCGTGCAAAGCAGAATCTAGATGCTGTAGAAGCTGCTCAATTTCCGAATCCCTACCCACCAAGGCTGGTTCAGCAGGCAACCAAGGCTTCAATAGTCTCGCCTTCTAAGAATTGAATAGCTTGAAAATGGCTTTTAATGTTTTGGAACACGTAGATCAAGGGCGCGCTTCTCTATTTTCTTTTTCTGAACAGCATCTCATCCTTATGGCTGAAGACGTATTCGAAACCAGTCTCCAGAAGCTTTCTAGCGCGCGCCCCCCGCAGAAGTGTCAGGATTGTATCTCTATGTTGCTTTATCATTTGAAACATTGCATGGCCTGCCGTGAATCACTGGCGGCGCGCGCTAATCTGAGAACAGGAAAATCATGTGGAAAAACACTAGAATCCTCTTGAGAAAACTGGAGAAGACGTTTCCTATCTCCAATGTCTACATCTGCGGTAGCTTTCTGACGAAAAAGAAGTGGCCCAACGACGTTGACTTGATTGTTTTGTTGCAGACGAAGAATCGGAACAAAGAACCATGGTCGGCTGACATTGAATTTGTTTCCACTCGTGAGCAGGCTCAGAAGATCTTGAAGGCTATTGAGAGATACATGGAGAAAAGGTATGGTTCTCAAAATGCTCGAATCTTCGAGCTGAAAATGAAAGCGAAGTCTTCTGCTGCATTTGGAGTTGCAGAGATAGGTTACGATGAATTCGATCCGATCTGCAACTAGATATTTCCTCAAGCAGGTTACCATCCGTATCTACTTGTAGCATGATCCTGCTGAACTATAATGTTTATTCCGTGGAGCACGCGCTTAGGTTGCGTCGGCCGTCTTCAATTGATCCAACTGATCTTCCAGCGACTTCTTTTTCTGGTCATATTTCTCCCGCGTGATAACGCCTCTGCTCAGTTCTTCCTTCAATTGTTCCAACTCATCCAGCAACTGCCAAGCCAAGGCTTTCCTTCTTATATGCTCGGTTTTCCTCGACTGATCCTTGACAACATAGTATGCAAGAGCGACTACCGCGATGCCAATGAACGCACCGACACCAAAAACAGCGAACAGAACACGAATGACGTTGAAAAGGATACATGAAATCAACGTGAAGAAACCGATTAAGTAACCAACGACCATACCCCACTTCATCTTCTGCTTTGCTTCAACATCCCTCTTCAATGCCATGCTCTTAGTGAATATGAACAGGGGTAGGGCAACCATTATGAAAAACAGAAAAGTTGTCCCTATCACAGACGCCCAAAAAGGATTCGCCTGAGCCCATTCAACCAACAAGGCTAATCCGATTGACACCAGAATACTTGCGCAGCATTCGGCCCAACCGTCGTCACTCATTTTTTGGGTCTCCTACAATCTGATCGAGAAAAACAGCATGTTTGTAGCTATTCCGAAAAGGACACCGCTAAGGAGCCTCAACCGATTGTTACTCTCTCTATATCCGGCGAGTTGGGTAAGACCATCCACCGTCAAGGGCAGCATGAGCACGAGTGCAAATACAAACGGCATATGCAATCCTGCAACGCGAACCAGAAGCCCCATTACAAAACCCAACCAAAGACCAGTGCATCGGGCACACAAGGGAAAAGTGTATCCTGAAATCGTTAAAGAACGATCCTTCCTTCTGTGACAGAAAGCGAGACCAATCTTTCTCTTGCTAGATTCGAAAACCAGAACGGGGCCTATCCTCGAATCCATTTTCAACCTGATCTTTGGCAGATTGCTCCGGACCTCTTCTCTAATCCAATCCAGCTCTCGCATCCCATTCCCCTTAATTTCCCATTCTATTCTACTGCAACTTGCTTCAAAGAAGAAATGCCAATCAGCTTCAAATCTGAATTCAACTTTGGATAATTTGTTCTATCTTCTGCTTCGTCTTTTATGACTTGCGGAAGAGCGCGCACGTTCACAGCTATGAATTCTGGACGTTCAGTCTATTTTGTCCGCCATGTTTGCCGCGAGCCTTCCAGTAGGACGGATGTAGTCAGCTGCTGGTCTCGGGTCACTCCACCCTGCCCAATCCATAAGCTCGGCTTCGGTTGCGCCTTTCAAAGCCAACTTCATTAACCTGTCGTGGCGAAACAGGTGAGGAGAAGTGAGCTGGTTCAATTCCTTCAACCTCCTCCAGACAAGCTGCCGACTGTACCGCCACAGTCTCAAATCACTGTCAGAGATGGACATCAGGTACGGTACCAGAGCATCCTGTATGAATGGCGAGTTCAGGTTCACATGAATCAGATGAGGCAAGCTTTCGTACGGTCCTTTCTTTTCCCTTCTCCGTTTCAGCACTCCTATCTGAGCTATCAGGTAAGTGCCATCTGTCCAGATGTGCCTCTTCTGCATGTTAAGTGCCGCAGTAATACGACATCCGTACAGATACAGGAAAGCTATGAGAGCTTTGAGCCAGA
>Ga0315289_10006163_pt1 | contig 17656 bp, 18 predicted proteins | sample YL17G11_40_MG_FD_203452 | JGI IMG/M metagenome (GOLD analysis project Ga0315289, IMG submission 203452) | Sediment microbial communities from Yellowstone Lake, YNP, Wyoming, USA - YL17G11_40 | ecosystem: Environmental > Aquatic > Freshwater > Lake > Sediment | place: USA: Wyoming | collected... | reverse complement strand
GGTTTGCCCCTGTGCGATTGCCCGGCGGCCGTCTCAACCTTCCTGCGGCATTCCTCGACAACGCTGCGCGGCACAAGCCTCAGGGCCAGGTACACCAGGCCCGGCACGATGACGATATCGTCGAGGTACCCGACGACGGGGATGAAGTCGGGAATGAGGTCGATCGGCGAGACGGCGTACGCCACGGCGGCGCCGAGGAGGATCCGTGCCAGCCACGGCGTGCGCCGGTCGGCGAGCACGAGGCGGTAGACCTTCGCCTCGCGCTTGAACGCCTCGACGACGGCCTTGGCTTTTCGCCACATCGCAAACTCGGTTGAGGTCAATCCGATACCCCCGCCGCGCGTTCGCGGCGGGTTGGATGAGGGGCGGCCTACGGCGCGCCGATGACGATCAGCCACCCGCGTTTCGGCTCGACGGGAATTTCGTCGCCCGGCTTGAATGTGGCCGCCTTCTGGAACCCCTCGATCGCCGGGGCCCGGAGCGTCGCCGCGGCCGGGTCGAGACCGAGGGCTTTCCAGTCGATCTCGAGGCGCACCGCCGCCGCCTGCGGCGCCCAACTCGCCACCGCCAGGAGCGTCCGCCCCGGCCGCACGTACGCCGTCGCCAGGATGTCCTGGCGGCCCGTCTTCACGGGGCACGCCGCGTCCCAGTAACCGACAAAGCGCGCGTCGGCGATGCCGAACTCGTCCCACACTTTCCAGACGGCCCGCGGGTCGCCGGACCAGGGCATGCGGGCGGTCATGCCGTAGAGCATGCCGCGCCACTTGTTGCCGCCGTCCTGGAGCATGTCGCCCATGAGGCCGTACGGTATGCCCGAGATCTCGGCGAGCCAGTAATCGGGCGGGTCGTCGTAGTTGAACCCCTCGCCGAACCACAGGCGGTCGACGTACGGCAAGAACTCCATGTATTGGTTCGCCGGGCCGCGCGAGAACTCGGTGTTCGAGTGCAGGTCGATGAGGCACCCGGGCCGCGTCCGCTCCATGACCTTGCGCATCCGCTTGAGGACCCGGCGGTCGTACGTCACGTCGTCGAGGTAGAGGCCGTCGACCTGGGCGTTGGCGAGGACCCAACGCAGGCCTTCCACGTAGTAGTTGTACCACCGCGACTCGCCGCTCGTAACGATGGCCGCGCAGACGTCGCCGTCGGCAAAGCGATGGTACCACGCCGGCTGGTAATCGGCGACGAGGTGCTCGCGGAGCCACGGGTACCCGCCGCCCGGGCCGGGCGTGAAGATCTCGTGGCCGAGGCTCCTGAGGGCCCACATCTCGGTGACGTGGTTGGTGAGTTCACGCACGGTGTAGTAGATCTTGACCTTCGCGCCGGCCGCATGGGCTTCCTTCGTGTAAGCGGCCAGTTTGCCGGTGGCGATGAACGGATAGTTGATGTACGGATTGAGATCCGTGGCATGGTGAATGTTGATGACGTTCGCCCCGGCGGCCACGGCCTCCCTGACCGGCACGTGCGCGTGGTAGTACCGGTCCTTGAAATGCTTCGCCGGGTCGAGGGGCTTGACGGGCGTAACGAGCATCGCCCACTCGAAGGCGACCGCCTGGTCCTTCTCGAGGCGCCGCGGCCCGCTGTAGGCCCGCACCATGACGCGGTCGCCCTCTTCGGCGACCGTGCATCCGCCCTTGCCGCCGTTGTCCCACGCGGGCGGCGGTTTCAACTGCCCCAGCGACCAGTACAGGTTCACCATGGGGCCGGAGTACGTCGCGCCGCGGAGTTCCAACTGGAGCCCGGCCTTTACGTCGCCGATCCAGGCGCTGTCATAGTAGACCTTGCCGCCCCACTTCCAGGCGTGCTCTTTCGGGCGCAGGCCCCCTTTTCGGCCCATGCCCATGAGGTACGTGGCGACCTGGCGGCGGATGGGGATTTCGAGGGCCACGTCGGCAAGGTCCACGGCCTCGGCCGCCTTCAAGGTGAACTGGTAATCGAGGTGCCCGTCGAATTCCATCGTCCCGCGGGCCGCCACCGCGAGCGGCTGTGCATCGGCGGCGCACTCCCACGCGACGCAGCCCGGCGTCTGCCTGGTGATTCTCAGCGCGACCCCGGAGAGGGCCGTCGCCGCACCGCCCACTTTCGCGACAAGCCTGACGGGGCCGGCCAGAATCTCCTCGCTGCCGCTCTTGATGCTGACGGGCAGGCCGTCCTCGCCGAAAGTGACCTCGCGGCCGAGGCAGCGGACCGTCTTGCCGTCGACGGCCAGCGGCGTGTACGGCGCGACCACTTCGTCGTCGGCCCCGAGGGTCGAGTCGAGCCACCGGAGGCGCGAGTGCCGCCAGGGCTCCAAATCGCCGCGGTCTTCGACAACCGTGTCGGAGACCGCCAGGACAAGGTCAATCGTCACCGGCGCAAGGTCCTTCGTGTGAATCGTGACCTTGCCGCGATACTCGCCCGCCGCCGCGTCCTTCGAGACATCCACGCCGCACCAGAGGGCCTGCACCTTCGCCTTCGGTACGGCGACGGTCTTATGCAGCAGCAGGCCCGTCCAATCGGTGCCGCCAAGGTTGAAGCATCGCAGGGCCGATGCCGGGATCGCCGTGCCGCCGGGACCCGCAAGGTCGCTGAACTCAAGGCCGACCTGCTCAACCGCCGCACGGGCCGCGTAGAAGCCCAACTGGAAGGCGTAGTACTCGTTTCGCCGGGCCTCGCCGCGGAATGTGTTCGAGGGACCCGACTGAATCCACCGCAGCGGAAGGTCGCCGGTCATGCGGATCGGGCAGCGGCGGTCTTCGGGAAACACGAGGTACGGCCGGTCGGGGTGTGCAGCCAGGAGGCGCGCCATCTCGTCCTGCGTCGCGCACACCTCCATCGGGTCGAAGCGGTCGAAGGCGGTGCGGGCCTGGAACTCGAGGACCCTGGCCTGCGGCAACTCGCGCCACTTGCCGGCCGCGAGGCGGTCGGGACCAAGGCCGCGGCGGTCGAGCCAGTCCTTCTCGGCCGCGGACTTCGGCGCGAGGTAGTCGCCGGAGTACCAGCCGAAACCCGACACGACCTTAAATGGCATGTAGTAGATATAATATTCGCCCGGAGCCGTCGCGGGCTGGAAAACGAGGTCGCCGGCCTCGCGGCCGATGGCAACCCGCGCGACGTTCGCCACCTCTCTGCCCGTGGCAGCATCGATGACGATGATGTGCTTCTTGTCGGCGTCGGCATCGCGCCGCCGCCACGGAAGGTGGGCCCACACCGCGTCGGCCTTCTCGGTCGCCTGAACGCGGGCGCGATGATGCCCGAGGCCCTCGTCCCAGGGCCTGTCGGGCACGCCGTAGGGGATTTCGGCGGCAAGGGCGCTGGTCGCACCGATCAACATAATGAGCCCCCCGAACACGAGGAGAAACACACGCCCCGCGAGCGGGGCAGCCGAATGTGGAAACAAGAACTCAATCAGCATGGCGCACCCCCGCTTCCGCACTTGCCGTACCGGCCAATCGGCCGCTCAAAAAGGCCCACTGAAGGTTGAACCCGCCGCTCGGGCCGTCGAGGTCGAGAACTTCGCCGGCGAAGAACAGGCCCGCGAGGCGGCGGCTCTCAAGCGTCCGCGGGGCGACTTCCTTCAGGCTCACCCCGCCGCGCGTCACCATGGCGTGGTCCCACCCCTCGGTGCCGACGACCGTCAGGGGAAGCGCCGCGAGGTGCTCGGCGAGCGTCCGCCGCTGCGCGCGCGGCACCGACGCCGGGCGCAGGGCGGGGGCGACTCCGGCGGCCACGCACACCGCGCCGGCAAGCGACTTCGGCAGGTAGCGGTCGAGGAGCGTCCGGACGGTCTTCGCGCCCCCGGCGGCCTGCCAGCGGTCAAACCGGTCGGACCACTGGGCCGCCGTCGTGCCGGGCGCGAGGTCGATCCGCAGCGGCACCTCCTTGTGCTTCGCCAGCAGCGCCGCCACGTCGCCAGAAAGATCGAGCACCGCCGGCCCGGAGAGGCCCGTGTGCGTGAAAAGCACGTCGCCGATGATGCCGGCCCGCGACTGGCGCGCGAAGTCAATCCAGACCCGGGCGGGCGAGACCGATACGCCGGCGCACCCGCGCACCCAGGTTTCGCGCGTCACCAGGGGCACAAGGGCGGGCGTCGGCTCCACGAGGATGTTGCCCGCCTGCCGCGCCAGTTCGTAGCCGGCGCCAGTGGCGCCGAGTCGGGGGTAACCTCGGCCCCCGGTCGCCACGACGACCCGCGGGGCCGCCACGCGCCCGCCGTCGGCCTGGACGCCGCGGAGCCGTCCGGCCGCGATCCACAGGCCGGTCACGCGGGCGCCCGTGCGCACCGCCGCGCCGAGTTGCCGCGCGCGGCGCACGAGGGCCGCCTGGACCGTGAGCGCCTTCTCGCAGACCGGGTAGACGTGCAGGCCGTCGGGGGCATGCGTGGGCATGCCGAGGGCGTCGAAGAAGAGCCGCAGGCCGCGCGAGTCCATGGCGGCCAGCGCCGGCTGCATGAACCGGCCCTGGCGTCCGAATCGTGCCACGAACTCGTCGGTCGGGAGCGTGTTGGCGAGGTTGCACCGGCCGCCGCCGGTCGCGAGGAGTTTGACGCCCGGGCGATGGAGTTGTTCGAGGAGGACCACGCGCCGGCCGCGCTCGGCGGCCGCGATGGCAGCCATCAGGCCCGCCGGCCCGCCGCCCACCACGGCCACGTCCGCGATCTCGACCTCGGAGGGGATGGGTTTCACCGCCAGCATCGTAGCCGCCAGCGCGGGCGGATGCAACAAGCACTGCTGCGTGGGCCGGCGGTGCGGCCTCATTCTCAGGGGTTGACATGGCCACGCGCCGTCGCGCCGCCATGCCGGCCGGCAAGAGGCGCGCCTACCGAAACTGACACCGTGCGCGCGGCGGCCTTTTTGGATGTGGGCCTTTTTGGATTGACGGTCGGCCCATCGGGGGATAGAGTATGTTGTTTCGGATGGGGGGAAAGTGTGCGCCTGGGCCTCTCGGGCAGCCTCCCGAGTGCAAGGCAGTGGTGTTTCTGCATGGCGACTCTCGACGAACTGAGAAAGAAGATCGACGAAATCGACGCCAAACTCGTCGCGCTCATGAACGAGCGCGCCGCGTGCGCCGTCCAGATCGGCCAGATCAAGCGCGAGGCCGGCCAGGACTCGGTCTATTCCCCCGAACGCGAACGGGAAGTCCTGGAGCGGATCGTGTCCGCCAACGCGGGGCCCCTCTCCGACGCCACCCTCATGGCCATCTGGAAAGAGATGATGAGCGGGTCGCTGTCGCTCGAGAAGCCGCTGAAGGTGGCGTTCCTGGGTCCGGACGGGAGTTTCAGCCACCTGGCGGCCCTCGAGAAGTTCGGCCGCAGCGTCGAACTCATCGCCGTCCGCGACATCGCGTCGGTCTTCGACTACGTGGCCCGCGCCAGCGCCGACTACGGCATCGTTCCGGTCGAGAACACCACGGGGGGGGCCGTCCGCGACACGATGGAGTGCTTCCTGTGGGTCCACGGGCCGGTCAAGATCTGTGCCGAGACGGCCCTGCCGATCCACCAGAACCTGCTCTCGAAGACCACTGTCGAACATATCAAGAAGGTGTACTCGAAGCCCGAGGTCTTCGGCCAGTGCCGCGGGTGGCTGGCGAAGAACCTGCCGCAGGCCGACCTCGTGGCCGTCGGGTCGACCACGGAGGCGGCGCTGCTGGCGTCGCGCATCGACGGCACGGGGGCCATCGCCTCGAGCATGGCGGCAGAACTGTATCACCTGAACGTGCTGAACCCGGCCATCGAGGACAATCCGCAGAACCAGACGCGGTTCCTGGTCCTGGGCCGCGAGAGCGCCAGGCCCACGGGCCGCGACAAGACCTCGCTGCTGTTCAGCGTCCAGCACAAGGCGGGGGCCCTGGTCGAAGTGCTCGAGGTGTTGCGCCAGTTCGGCATCAGCATGACGAAGATCGAGTCGCATCCGTCGCCCACGAAGTCCTGGGAGTACTTCTTCTTCGTCGACGTCGAGGGCCATGCCGAGGACGAGAACGTCGCGGCCGCACTTCAGGCGGCCCGCGAGCATACGCGGGAGTTGGCCGTCCTCGGCTCGTTCCCCGTAACGGTCAGCGCGGCGTAGCCGCGGAAAGGTCTCACGGCGCATGATCATCGTAATGCAGGCCAAGGCAACCGAGAGTCACGTCCAGGGGGTCGTCCACCGCATCGAGGACCTGGGCCTGCGGCCGCACGTGTCGCGCGGCGAGTTCCGGACCATCATCGGCGCGATCGGCGACGAGTCACTGCTGAAGCCCGAGTTCTTCGCCGGCATGATGGGCGTCGAGTCGGTCATGCCCATCATGAAACCGTACAAACTCGCCAGCCGCGACTTCCACAGCGAAGACACCATCGTCAAGATCGGGGGCTGCCGCATCGGGGGCAACGCCATCACCGTCGTGGCGGGGCCCTGCTCCATCGAGAGCGAGGCCCAGTTGCGCGAGACCGCCCTGGCGGTCCGCGAGGCCGGGGCGAGCATCCTGCGCGGCGGCGCGTTCAAGCCCCGCACCAGCCCGTACACGTTCCAGGGCCTCGGCGAAGAGGGCCTGAAGATGCTCCAGGCAATCGGCGGCGAAGTAGGCCTGCCGACCGTCACCGAGATCACCGATGTGCGCGACCTGGATCTCGTCGCCCGGTACGCCGATATCCTCCAGGTAGGCGCCCGGAACATGCAGAACTTTCGGCTGCTGGCCGAGGTCGGACGGCTTTCTAAGCCCGTCCTCCTGAAGCGCAGCCCCGCCGCCACCATCGAAGAACTACTGATGTCGGCCGAGTACATCCTCTCGGAAGGCAACCACCAGGTCGTCCTGTGCGAGCGCGGCGTGCGCGGCTTCGACAAGGCCACGCGGTATCTGCTTGACCTGTCGGCCGTTCCGGTGATCCAGGGCGTGTCGCATCTGCCGATCATCGTAGACCCGAGCCACGCCACCGGTCAGCGGGATCTTGTGGCCCCGATGGCGCTGGCGGCCATCGCGGCCGGCGCCCACGGCATCATGGTCGAGGTCCATCCGCATCCCGACAAGGCCATGAGCGACGGGCCGCAGCAACTGACACCCGAGGCCTTCAAGGTCATGATGCAGGGACTCCGGCCGATCGCCGAGGCCGTCGGCCGGTGTCTGCAAGGGGCGAAGGCGACCACGTGAACCCGGCCCCCGGCGAATCGAGGGCGCGGGGCGCCCAGGAGATTGGCTCAATGCGCAAACCTTTCATCTGCGGCAACTGGAAAATGAACACCGACCGGGCCGGGGCCGGCGCCCTGGCAAACGCGGCCGCCAGGACGGCCCGAGAGGTCAAAGGCGTCGAGGTCGGCGTCTGCCCGCCCGCCTGTTACCTTGAGGCGGTCATCGCGGCCGCCAAGGGCACGGCCCTCGTGGTCGGCGGCCAGAACATGCACACCGATCCGAGCGGCGCCTTCACGGGCGAGATCGCGGGCCCGATGCTCAAGGAACTCGGGTGCACCTACGTCATCATCGGTCACAGCGAACGCCGCCACATCTTCGGCGAGGCCGACGAGTTCATCTCGGCGAAGGTCCGGGCGGCGTTCAAGTTCGGCCTCAAGCCGATCCTGTGCGTCGGCGAGAAGATTGACGAGCGGAAATCCGGCCAGACCGAGGCCGTCGTCAGGCGCCACGTAACGACCGGGTTCGCCGGCCTCTCGAAGGAGCAGGCCCACGAGGTGGTCATCGCCTACGAGCCGGTATGGGCGATCGGGACCGGCCTGACGGCCACGCCCGAGCAGGCTCAGGAAGTGCACGCGTTCATCCGGCGGTTGCTGACGCAGATTTTCGATGCCGCGCTGGCACAGGCCATCCGCATCCAGTACGGCGGCAGCGTCAAGCCCGACAACACGCGAGACCTGCTGGCCCGGCCGGACATCGACGGCGCCCTGGTGGGCGGCGCGAGCCTGAAGGCCGACGGCTTCGCCGCCATCATCACCGAGGCGGCCAAGGGCAAAGGTCTGTAGTCATGTGGCACGCCTGCCCTCAGGCGTGAATGATGCCGAAGGCGTGCACAGCCGAGGGCGGCTGTGCCACATGCGACGACGATTAGAGAAAGGCGAGGTAAGACCCGTGGAAACGGTATTCATGATCCTGTTCCTCCTGACGGCCGTCATCCTGACGCTCCTGGTGCTCATCCAGCGCGGCCGGGGCGGCGGACTGGCCGGGGCCTTCGGCGGCGCCGGAGGTTCGAGCGCCTTCGGCACGAAGACGGCCGATGTCTTCGTCCGCGCCACGGCCGTCGTCGGGGCACTGTTCTTCGTCCTTTCGATCATCACGGCCATACTTCTGAGGCCGTCCCGGGAGCGACCCCGCGAGGCCCCCGCGGCCCCTGCGCCGGCGGAACCCGGCGCCGGGACCACCGCGCCGCCTGAGAAGCCGGCCGCGCCGCCGGCGGGGGGCACGCCGGCGCCGGCCCCGGCCGAAACCCCGAAGGAACCGGCCACGAAGTAGTCGGCCCCGCGGAGACCGTCATGGCATCGCACGATCCGCCCATCCTGGAAGTCTTCCGCCAGGCGGGGGCGCTCCTGGAAGGGCACTTCCTGCTGACGAGCGGCCTGCACAGCCCCAAGTACCTTCAGTGCGCCCTGGTGATGCAGGACCCTGAGCGGGGCGAGAAACTGTGCCGCCTGTTGGCCCGCGCCTTCGCCGACGACCGCATCCAATGCGTAGTCGGGCCGGCTATCGGCGGCATCGTGGTGGCCTACGAGTTGGCCCGGGCTCTGAAGGCCAGGAGCGTCTTCGCGGAGCGCGTGGACGGCAAGATGGCGTTCCGCCGCGGCTTCGCCATTGAGCCGGGCGAGCGCGTCCTCTTGGCCGAGGACGTCGTGACCACCGGCGGAAGCCTCCGCGAGGTCCAGGAACTCATCACGGCCTCGGGCGGTCACGTCGTGGCGGTCTGCGCCCTGGTGGATCGCACGAGCGGCCGCGACGCCGGCTTCGGCATGCCGCTGACGGCCCTCGTGAAGGTCGAGGTGCCGGCGTTTACGCCGGAAGAATGCCCCCTGTGCCGAGAGGGCGTACCGCTGGTGTCACCCGGCAGAACAGGAAAGAAGTGAGGCCCTGATGATCCGAAGCATGACCGGTTACGGCGCGGCCGAGCGGACGAACGAACAGGTCCGCATCGCCGTCGAAATCCGGACCGTCAACAACCGCTTCTTCAAGGCCAACCAGCGCTCGCCCGAAGGCCTCGGGGCCGTCGAGGTGGCCGTCGAGAACCTGCTGCGGGCCGCTATCAGCCGCGGCACGGTCAACCTGAACCTCACGGTCGAGCCGAAAGGCGCGGCCGCTCGGGCCCCGGTCAACACGGCCATGCTGGCGGCTTACCTGAAAGACGTGACCGAGTTCGGCCAGGCCCACGTGCCGGGCTTCCGGCCCCAGGACGTGCGGGTCGAGGCGCTCCTGGAACTGCCGGGCGTGGTCGGCGACGAACAGGTGCTCCTGGTGGGCGTCGACAACCTCCAGGCCCAGATCGAGGCCACCGTCAAGGAGGCCCTCCTGCGCCTGAACGTGATGCGCGACCAGGAGGGCCAGGCGACGGCACGAGACATGGCGGCAGCCCTGGACGAGATGGACCGGCGCATTGCCGCCGTCCTGGCCCAGGCGCCGGCGGTCCTCGAAGAGTACCGCGCGCGGCTGCGTGAGCGGGTGTCGGCGCTCCTGGAAGGCGCCGAAATCCCGCTCGACGACCAGACGCTTATCCGGGAGCTCGCGTTCTTCGCAGAGCGGTCGGACATCAACGAGGAACTGGCGCGGCTGAAAAGCCACATCGACCAGTTCCGGGAACTCCTGGGCGCCTCGGGGCCCGCCGGCCGCCGCCTCGAGTTCCTGACGCAGGAGATGTACCGCGAGGTCACCACGCTGGGCTCGAAGTCGAGCGACCCACAGATATCCCGCGAGGTCGTGGAGATCAAGGTGGGCGTCGACCGCTTGAGGGAACAGACGCAGAACATCGAATGACGAAATCCGAAAACCGAATGACGAATGAATGACGAAACGTCAATGACGAAACGGGGGCGCACCGCCAAGTACGACCTGGAGGAAAGGACCGCGCGTTTCGGCGAAGCCGTGATAACCTTTGCCAAGTAAAGGCGCTGATTTCGTCATTGCTGTTTGGGCGTTTCATTCGTCATTCGGATTTTGTCATTCGTCATTCATCACCAGGGTGCACCATTGGAGATGGGGAATCCAAGCAAGACGAAAGGCGCCCGGCAGCGCCCCGAGCGCGCCAATCTCGCCCTCATCGTTCTGAGCGGTCCGAGCGGCGCGGGCAAGACGACCGTCGCGCGGCAGGTACAGGAGCGCCTGGGCCTGGCCAGGAGCGTCAGTGCCACGACGCGCCAGAGGCGGCCGGGCGAGACCGACGGCAGCGACTACTATTTCGTCAGCCGCGAGGAGTTCCGGCGCCGCGTCGACGCGGGGCAGTTCGTCGAGTGGGCCGAGGTGTTCGGCCAACTCTACGGCACGCCCGTCGAGGCGGTCGGGCGAGCCCGGGCGGCCGGACGCACGATCCTCTTGGAGATCGACGTCCAGGGCGGAATCCAGATTAAGCGGAAGTTCCCGGAGGCGTTTGCGATCCTCCTGCTCGCGCCGGACCCTCAGGCCCTGCGGGCGCGTCTTTCGACGCGCGGCACCGAGGCGCCGGAGGAGGCCCAGCGGAGGGTCGCCAAGGCCGCCGAAGAAGTGGCCATGGCGCGGGCGTCGGGATGCTACGACGTCGAGGTCGTCAACAACGACCTCAAGGCCGCCGTCAACAAGGTGGTTTCCATTATCGAAGCACGGAGGAAGTCAGATGATTGAGGCGCTCAAGAGCGATGAAGTGGTCGCCAAGGCCGGCGGACGGTTCAAACTGGCCGTCCTGGTCCAGAAGCGACTCGTGGACGTGACATTCGGGGCGCCGCTCCTGGTGGAGCGCGGCAACAGGACCCTGGTGGAAGCCGTCATCCAGGAAGTGCTCGAGGGCAAGATCACGCTGGAACTGCCGGAGCGCAAGCGCGTGGCCGCGCCCAAGGCCGCCCCGGCCGAGAAAGCGGCCGAGCAGGATTCCGACTGAGCGCGTTGACCCACGCCAGGCGGCGGGGCGGTCTTGGCCGCCGCGCCGACTCCGCGAGAGCGCCGCACTATCAGCCGGCCGGAGGGCTGACATGACAGCGCCTGAACCGAATCTCGACATCATCCGCGGACGGGAGATCCTCGTCGGCGTGACCGGCGGCATCGCCGCCTACAAGACGGCCGCCCTCGTCTCGGCCCTCGTCCAGGCCGGCGCGGGCGCCAGCGTCATCATGACCGAGCACGCCACGCGGTTCGTTGGGCCCCTGACGTTCCAGACGCTCACGGGCCGGCCGGTGCACACCGACCTGTTTGAGTCGCCGGACGTCTACAAGGCCGAGCACATCGCCCTGGCCGAGCGGGCGGAACTCGTGGTCGTGGCGCCCGCCACGGCCAACTGCCTGGCGAAACTCGCTCACGGCATCGCCGACGACCTGCTGTCGACGGTCCTGCTGGCGGTCGAGGCGCCGCTCCTCGCGGCCCCCGCCATGAACGCCCGCATGTGGGCCCATCCGGCCGTCAAGGCCAACGTGGAACTCCTGCGATCGCGCGGCGTCCGCTTCATCGGGCCCGAGGAAGGGCGCCTGGCCTGCGGCACGGTGGGCCCGGGACGAATGGCGGAACCGCAGGAGATTCTCCGGCAAATCGTCGATATTCTAGGTAGCCGTGCGAAGGCATAGTGGCGCCTTGGGTACCGCCGGCAGCACAACAGGGAACCTACCTGAGGACCGACCATGCGCATCCTCATCACCGCCGGACCGACGCGCGAGTACCTCGATCCTGTCCGATTCCTGTCTAACGCCTCCACCGGCCGCATCGGCCAGGCGCTGGCGGCGAAGGCCAAGGCGATGGGGCACCACGTCGCGCTCATCCTGGGGCATGTCGAGACCGACGACCCGATCCGCGCCGATGAAGTCGTCCGCGTGACCAGCGCCGCCAACATGTTCGAGGCGGTCTTGGCCCGGTTCGACGGTTGCGACATCTTCATCGCCGCGGCCGCCGTCTGCGACTACCGGCCCGTCATCCGCGAGGAAAAGAAGATCAAGAAGGTCCAGCGCCGCATCACCCTCGAACTGGAGCGCACCGCCGACATCCTGCTCCAGATGAGCAAGCGCCGCCACCGCCAGGTCCTCGTCGGATTCTGCCTCGAAACGAACGACCTGGAGCAGCGGGCCCGCGACAAACTCCAGGTCAAGCGGCTCGACCTGGTGGTCGGCAACAGCCCGGCGGCCATCGGCGCCAAACGCCAGGACGCCATCCTCCTGACGAGCCGCAACGTCCAGCGACTCACGCAGGTCACCAAGCAGAAACTGGCCGAGCAGATCCTCCAGACGGCCATCGACCTCAAGAAGCACGGGGCGGTCTGACGGAGACAGGGGCGGCCGGGCGCCGGCGCACGATGCGAGTGGCTTTGTTCATGTGCCACGCCCGACACGGTCGACGCGGTAGTCGCTACTCAACCACCTTGGGCCCGGCGACGTTTTCGCCGCTGCCGCAGCACTTCTTGCCGGTGGCCCGGTCCAGCAGGTTGATCTGGGCGTCAATGACGCTCCGCATGGCCAGAAGGAACTCTCGCGTGCCTGTCACGAAGTGCCCCTTGGTCGGCTCGAACTCCCGCATCACGCTCTTGAGGGCCTCGCGCGCCTTCTGCATCTGGTCGGACATGGTCGTTCCTCCGAAGAAGTGCCCTTTACTCCTCTTCTACAAGGATACTCTATGGAAGGCCCCCCGTCAATCGCCGATAAAGGCTGGCTATAGGCCGGAGGCTGCAGGCTGCATGCTGTAACCTCCGGCCTGCCGCATTCCCTACTGCCGCAGGCGGCGAAGGCCCGAGACCGTCTCCCATGCCAGGGCGGCGACGATGCAGGCCGCTCCGAGAATCTGGATCGGCGTGAGGCGGTCCCCCGCCAGCCAGTACCCGAACAGGGCCGCAAAGACGGGTTCCATCGTCAGGATCACGGCCGTCCTCGCCGCCGAGAGGCGCTGCTGAACCAGCGTCTGAACGTAGAAGGCCAGGGCCGAGGCCACGGTGCCCGTCAGAATCAGGCCGAACCAGACCTTGGGCGGCGGCCAAGACACCGGTTCGAACACCGGCCAGGCCAGCCCAAAGAGCGCGGTTGCCGCCAGCATCTGCGCCAAGGCCAGGGCCATGGCGTCGTGGCCTTTCGAGTACCGCGACAGCAGCGCGATGTGAAGCCCGTAGGCGACCGCACACCCCAGCGTCAGCAGGTCGCCCTCCCTGAGCCGCTCCGGCGACTGGCCCGTCAAGAGCACCATGCCGACCAGGCTGACCGCGACGCAGGCGGCAAGGACCCACCCCGGACGGACGCGAAAGAACACCCAGGCCGCCATCGGCGCACAGACGACGAACAAGCCCGTCACGAGGCCCGAGTGGGTCGGCGTGGTGTACTGGAGGCCGAACGTCTGCAACAGGTAACCCGCCGCCATGGCCGTGCCGATCGCCGCCCCGACCGCCAGGGTCCGCCACGTCATGCGCCGGGCGCAGATGACGCCCAGGCACCCCGACGCGATGGCAAAGCGTATGGCCAGGAACCCCAGGACGCCGTAGAGCGCAATGGCGTCCTTCACGACCACGAAGGTCCATCCCCAGACCACGGTGATCCCGACCAGCAGCGCCGTCGGCAGAATGCGTTTCATGGACGTTGCCGCGCCGTTTCGCCCTGTGCCGCACTGAGTTGCACGCGCCCGCCGGCGTTCACGGCTGCACCAGTTTCAGCACGCTGGCAGCCGGTACGCACTGCTTGATGACCATCTGTAGGTTGTCGCGGGCGCCCTTCTCGTCATAGTAGATCGAGTGGGTGGTCGTGGCGATGCCGACGACGGCGCCGGCGTCGTCAAACACCGGCCCGCCGCTCGACCCTCGGGCGAAGTCGGCGGTGATCGCCATCGCGGGAACTTCGGTCTCCGCGCGGCGAACCGTGAGGTAGCGCGACACGACGCCCTCGGTCAGCGTGTAGAAATGCCCGTCGGGGTGGCTGACCACCCGCACCCGCGCGCCGACCGGCGCGCCGGGCGCCAGGGCCAGGGGCCTCAAGTTCAGGCCCTCCACCTGGAGGATCGCCACGTCGTCGGCCCTGCTCGCCGCCAGCACCGCCCTGACGGGGAAGGCCCGGCCGTCGAACGTCATGACCACCAGCGTCTCCTTCCTGGCCTCGTCGATCACGTGGCAGTTGGTGACCAGCGCGCCGGGGGCGATGGCAAAGCCGGTGGCCGTCGCCATGTGGGTCTTCTGGCACTTCTCGCACTTGTACGGCCCGCCCACGATGACGACGCTCTCCTTGGTCCGCTCGTAGAGCGCTTCGGCCGAGAGGGCTTCCTTCGGCGCCGGCGCCAGGTCGAGCCGGCACCGCGAGGTCTTCAACTGGTCGATGAGCGTGGCCATCTTGACGGTCCGCCCCGCCCCTTTCAGCCGCGACGTCTCGTTCAGCAGCCGGCCGACGAGGCGGCGGTCGTTGACGGGCATCGTGGACTCGTCTTCGGCATGGGCGAGGGGCGCCGCAGCCGACAAGCCGGCGTCTTGGGGGCGAACTTCGCGGGCAACCGGCCCGACCCCGGCCGTGCCGCAGCCCATCGCCAAACATGCCAGTGCCGCAAACCACACGCATCTGTACATAGGTCCTGTCTCCGCTGAAGGTATGCCCCCGGCATCATGCCCAGGGCGGGCAGTATTGCCGTCGCTTTCGCCGTTCACTCCGCACGCCGCCCTCCGCGCCCCGCATTACGGCGGCAGCCACTCGATGCCCTCTTTCGTGGCGCGGAACCGCTTGCAGCGGATGTTCGATCCCGCCCCCTCCTCGTAGTACACGATGAGCACCGACCCGTCCTTCAGGTTGACCATCGACGGGTACGCCCCGCCAACCGCGTCCACCACCACGTTCGGACTCCACGTCTTGCACTCGTCGAGGCTGTAATGCAGGCTCGTCGACGGCAGCCGGTGCGCCAGCAGGATGATCGCGTCGCGCGTCCGCAGCAGATACGGGCAGTGCCCCGCGAAACCGATCGGCTTGGATACGGTCCACGAGTCGCCGCGGTCCCTGGAGACGGCATAGCACATCTCGGGCCGCTGGGCGGCAAACAGGGCGCCGCCGGCCAGTTCGATCACGTCGGTCTCTGCATCGAGTTTGTACCCGCCGTTGTCGATATCAACGGGCGGCTTCCACGTCTTGCCGCCGTCGTCGCTGACGCCGACGGCCCCGTGGCTGGTGCGCTCGGCCTCGCGGTACAGACCCAGGATGAGCCGCCCGCCCGAGAGTTCCCGGATCGGAGCACTGCAATAGTAGGAATCGTAGATCCGGCGCGCTGGCGACCAGGTCTTGCCGAGATCGTCGGACGTCACGATCCACGTGCCCATGCCGATCCACGGCTTGCGGGGGTCGTCGCTCCTTCGAAGCGAGAAGAAGTTGCACACCAGGCGGCCGCTCCTCAACTCGACGATCGACGGGTCGCGGTCATCGTCGGGGCCGTCGTAGAGCGTTTCCGCCCGGGTCCAGGTGTGGCCCTCGTCGGAGGACGTGGCGCAACAGATGCGGCCGCCCTTCGGGAGTTGCGGGCTGGGGAGCGACACGTGGCCGTACCCGGCGTAGAAGACGGCCATGAGCCGGCCGTCGCTCAGGCGGCAGACGTCGGGGAACGCCTCGTACCCGCCGGCCCCGGCATCCCGGCACACATAGCCGACGAGGGGCGCGGGGGGCTGAGGCGGCTCAGCGGCCGCCGCACGCCCGGCCCCGGCCGCCGCGCACGCACCGGCGATGCCCAGTATCGCGCCGAGAAACTCCGCAGCCAAAAGTCGCACGAACCCGCGCATGAGCGTAGCCTCCACACGAGCAACGCCGGCATTATATCCTGGAGACGGCCGTTTCGCCTGCGAAAGCGCTCCGTCGGCGCTGGCCCCCAAGCCCCGACACGCGCCCGGCCCAATTGACGCCGTGCGGCGGCCAGAGAGCGCGCGCGGTGGGTCTCCCGACCCACCGCGAAGGAGGTGCCGTGCGGCGCCCAGAGAAGCCATGCGCGCGGCGCATCAGGAGACCCGCCGCGCTATGTGGCGCTGTAGTGTTGGTTACCCCGTCAGTCAGCCGCTCCGCCGCTCCGTCACTCCGTCGCGCCTTCAGTTGCCTTTCGCAATTTGACACGGCCCCAAGCGTATCGTATGATTCCCGTAGGGCGGGACCCGGGCGCAACGGAGGGAAACCGGCGATGGCCAAGTGCGAGCAACTCAAGAAGAACCTGGAGGGGTGCACTTGCACCTACACGGCGTGCGAGAGGCGCGGCGCGTGCTGCGCGTGCGTGGCGCACCATCGCGGGGTTGGGCAACTACCGGGGTGCTTCTTTCCGCCCGAGGCCGAGAAAGACTACGACCGCAGCGCCCGCCACTACGTCGAAGTCATGAGGGGCCGCGTTTGATCGTCCTCATCGACAACTACGATTCGTTCACCTACAACCTCGTCCAGCGTCTCGGCGAACTCGACGCGGCGCTCGACGTGCGCGTCTTCCGCAACGACAAGGTGACGGCGGACGAGGTGGAGTCCCTGCGGCCGACGCATATCATCGTTTCGCCCGGGCCCTGCACGCCGCGAGAAGGGGGCGTCTCGAACGACGTCATCCGCCGCTTCGGCGGCCGCGTGCCCCTTCTGGGCGTGTGCCTCGGGCACCAGTGCATCGGTTTCACCTTCGGCGCCGACGTGGTGCGGGCCGATCGCCTGATGCACGGCAAGACCAGTATGATCCATCACGATGGGAGGACCATCTTTGAAGGCGTCACGAACCCCTTTGAAGCGACCCGGTACCACAGCCTCATCATCCGCCGGGGGACCCTGTCCGCCGATTTCGAGGTCACGGCCTGGACGGATCAGGACGAGATTATGGGCGTCCGGCATCGCCGCTGGCCGCTGGAAGGCGTGCAGTTTCATCCGGAGAGTTTTCTGACCCTCGAAGGACCCAAGATCCTGCGGAGTTTTCTCCGATTGACGGTATAATTGCCTGCGGGCTTGCCGCCGGCCCGGGCGGGGTCGCGCGGCAGCCGCCGACTGCACGCCGGGGCGCTGCGCGAACAGCCCCGCCGACCGTATTAAAGGGGGGCAAAGGACCAGGACGCAGGGCGGGAGGATGCCTGTGATTCGTTTTCTGTGCGAGTGCGGACGGCGCATCAAACTCGAAGACGACCTCGCGGGACACCTAGTCCAGTGCTCCAAGTGTGGGGCCCGGATGAGGGTGCCGCAGGCCGAACCGCTCAGTGCCCCCGAGGCCTTGGCCGCCGCCATGCGAGAGGCCACCCAGCCCGAACCCGAAGAAGTCGAGACGACCGAAGTCGCCGAGGAGGCGCCCGAAGCCGAAACGCCGGCGGATGGGCTCGCGGCCCTCGCCCATGCCGTCAAGTCGGTCCCGCCCGGCAAGACGGCCAGACGCCCAGGAGGCCTCGGGGCAAGGATGGGCGCGCCCGCCCGACCGGGGTCGCGGCCGGGTCAGAGAAACGGGCGGCGGCCCACGCCCGGGGCCAATCGCATAAACCCCACCCTCATCGGAGTCATGGGCGGCATCGCGGGCGTTGTCGTGCTGATTGTCATCCTGTTTCTCCTCGCGGGCGGCGGCAGTGCCCCCGAAGACAAACCCCCAACCCCCGAGCCGCCCAAGGCGGTAT
>Ga0315289_10006162_pt1 | contig 17659 bp, 10 predicted proteins | sample YL17G11_40_MG_FD_203452 | JGI IMG/M metagenome (GOLD analysis project Ga0315289, IMG submission 203452) | Sediment microbial communities from Yellowstone Lake, YNP, Wyoming, USA - YL17G11_40 | ecosystem: Environmental > Aquatic > Freshwater > Lake > Sediment | place: USA: Wyoming | collected... | reverse complement strand
GAGACTATGCGCTTGGATTGCCATCAAGAATAATCTATTGCCTGAAATAAACGACAAGAAGATAGAACGACTCGATAAGACCGACTTACAGAAATGTTTGATCCCGCTCTGGGGAAGAAAACTTGGGCACGATGAATCTAGAGAAGCCTTCTCGGCTAATTGGGTGATTTATGCACTCTCGGATTTCAATGGACAGATCCAAGCTAGGGATATTGTCAGATTCCTTCATAATGCTGCAATGAAATCAAAGGGAGACACATTATGGACTGATCGCATACTTGTGCCATCTGCCATACGGAAGTCTATACTTCCTTGCAGCTCAGAGAAAGTCGATGAAACTAAACAAGAAAACGCTGAACTAAAAATGATATTCGATAAAATTAGTAATATAGATTTCAATTTTAAACAGGTTCCTTTCGACCGAAGAGACTTGAAGCTTGAGCCGGAGGAGATTGACATCCTTGAGAGAGAAGGCGTCGTTGAACACGATGGCGACGAATATTATATTTGCGAGATCTTCCGCAGTGGCCTCGGATTCCAAATTAGGAAGGGAAAGAAGCCGAAGGTTACCGCCATGGCTATCAAAGCCCAGCGGCAGAGAAAGAGGATCTGATACGCCACAATGCACAAGTCTTAGATTGCAGAGCCGATTCTATTCGCGAATTCAAGAGGTGCGGCTATAGGCGCTGGAGACGCATGCAATGCCATGGTAGGAGATGGGCAGCCTCGAGTGCTTTTTCTGCAGTTAAACAACAGCGTCGCACCCCGCAGCAAGCTGCGGGGCATGCAAGGGGCCGCCGCATGAAAACGGAACCAGGTATTCTAATCCAGTCCTAAGTCGGATACAGATGCCGTTTATCCCATCCGCAGCGAGCTGCCGAGTATCACGTTTAAAAAAATATTTTATCATACTATTATCACTTTCCGGCAGGCACGACAGGCCTTCTCCAGATCCTTGTAGCTCTCCCCGGGAAAGGGATCGATCAGACAGATGTCGGCAGGCTTGGCCCGCGAGAAGAGCCTGGCCAGGTCTCCATGGTAGACCTCCACCTCGCAGCTGCCATGGGCCTTTCCCACCAGGACGGGCTCGCTGCCTATGTCTGATTGAGGATGCTCCAGGCGCTCTATCTCCACCAGGCCCAGAAGGGACCGGTTGGCCTCCAGGTTGAGCATGACGTTCTCGACGGCAGGAAGCCAGATGTCGTTGAGAACCACCCGTTTTGCCCCGCCCAGGATGCTCATAAGCCCCAGAGTTCCCGGGCCGCAGAGCCCGTCTGCTACTTCGGTTGCTTTAGCGCTGAGAAGGGCCTCCTCCAGGATCCGCATCTTAGGGGCGCTCTCCCGCGGAAACTCAATGTGCAGCTTGGACTGGCTCTTGTAGATCACCAGCTCTCCGAAGAGGCTTTGAACCACATCCCCGCGCAGATCGCATCCCGCCAGGAGGAGGTTCTCCCGGGGAGCGGCCCTCGTTACTCCTGCCAGATCGCGGCCCAGAATGATGCCCTTGACCTCAGGTACACGGGCAAGGATCTCCTGGGCAGCCTCTTCATTCAGCCTCTCTCCCGATATCAATAGGCGGCGATGACCGAGACGGGGCGGAAAAGCCAGAGGGTAGCCTATGGCAAGGAGGGGCGATCCCACGCTTCGCAGGCTATCCCCTTTGTCGCGCAGGCCGAGCTCGGCGAGGATCCTCAGACAATCCAGCATCACTCCATCCAAAGGTGCCTTCTTGCAAGAGGAGCACCTTTTCACCTCCAAAGGAAGATCCCCTAGCAGTCTGGCCTTATCGAGATGAGGATCGGGCGGGCAGGCCGGGCAGGCCATGTACATCTCGGCCATCTCTGACAGAACCTCCTCTGCCGGCCTGGGGCAGGACTTGCCGCAGCTGGGGCACTTCATAGTTCCTCCTTTCCCGGGAGAGCATTTCAGCCTTTTTCTGCCCAGGACCCGCGGGAGCGCTTCCTATTTGCAGAAAAGTTTGTAAATAAAGAAAACATCCTGCATGGGAAAGAGGCTGTTGGAGATGGCACAGAGAGGCATTAGAGAATACGATGCGAAGCGCTTGTTGGCAAAGCACATGCCCCAATATCAGAGCGACTTCTCTTACCAAGGCAACATCGTCCTGGTGGACCCGGAGACAGATCTTGATGAGCTAGCTGCCAAGAACCCCTGGCTAACGAAAGAGAAGCTAGTGGTAAAGCCCGATCAGCTCTTTGGAAAGAGAGGCAAGCACGGCCTGGTCCTCTTAGACGCCACCTGGCCGGAGGCCAGGAAACACCTGTTGGAGAATATGGGCACCGAGAAAGTAGTAGGAGGAGTGGCAGGCAGGCTGACCCACTTCCTGGTGGAACCTTTTGTGCCCCATGAGGAGGAGCTCTACGTGGCCATCATCTCCACCTACGACGGCGATGACATCTTCTTCTCCTCTGAGGGAGGAATATCAGTGGAGGAGAAGTGGGACCAGGTGGTCAAGATCCACGTGCCCATCCTGGAGGGGATTGATAAGGTGGAGATCGGATCCAAGCTTCCGGCAGGCCTGGGCGAGAGAAAGGCAACAGTGGAGAAGTTCCTGCGTGCCATCTTCAAGTTCTATGCCGACACGGGCTTTGACTACCTGGAGATCAACCCCTTTGCCTTTTCTAAAGAAGGCATCGTCCCCCTGGATATGGTGGCCAAGCTGGACGATGCTGAGGAGAACTGGCAGAGGAAGCGCTGGGAGGGACTGGACTTCCCCGAGCCCTTCGGCCGGTCTCTCACCAGAGAGGAGCTCTTCATCAAAGATCTGGACTCCAAGACAGGCGCCTCTCTGAAGCTGACCATCTTGAATCCCAAAGGAAGGGTGTGGACCATGGTGGCCGGCGGAGGCGCGAGCGTAATTTACTCCGATACCATCTGCGACCTGGGCTTTTCGCAGGAGATGGCCAACTATGGGGAGTATAGCGGCGATCCCAGCACTGAGGAGACCTACTACTACACCAAGACCATCCTCGATCTGATGACTAGAGAGAAGGATCCTCGAGGCAAGATCCTTCTCATCGGAGGGGCCATCGCCAACTTTACCGACGTGGCAAGCACCTTCAAGGGAGTGGTTATGGCTCTCGACGAGTATCAAGATAGGCTGAGGGAGGCGGGAGTGAAGATCTACGTGCGCCGGGGCGGGCCCAACTACGAGCTGGGTCTGAAGCTGATGCGAGACATGGGATCGAGGCTGAAGATTCCCCTGGAGGTATACGGCCCTGAGACCCATATGACGCGGATAGTCCCCCTGGCCCTGGGAGGTGTATAGCCATGAGGCCGAGCTACCAGCTCTTCGACAGAAAGACAAAGTCCTTTGTCTACGGATACCAGACCAATGCCATCCAGCGCATGCTGGACTTCGATTATATCTGCAAGAGGGGGAGCCCGAGCATCTCCGCGATCATAAATCCCAACCGCAAGGGCATCCACAAGGCCTTCTGGGGGAGTAAAGAGATCCTCATGCCCATGTACAAGACCATCTCCTTGGCCGCAGAGGCCCATCCTGAGGCAGACGTGATGGTCAACTTCGCCTCTTTCCGCTCCGCCTTTGAGACCACCATGGAAGCCCTGGACGAGGAGAGCATCAGGACGGTTGCCGTCATCGCCGAGGGCGTTCCGGAGAGGATGTCCAGGATCATGGGGGCTACGGCCCGGCAGAGAGGGAAGGTCATCATCGGGCCGGCCACAGTGGGAGGCATGGCCGCAGGAGCCTTCAGAATAGGGAACACCGCGGGCACAATTGAGAACATCATCGCCTCCAAGCTGTACCGGCCGGGCTGTGTGGGCTTTGTTTCCAAGTCGGGGGGCATGCTCAACGAGGCCTTCAATATAATATCCCGCAACTCAAACGGCGTCTACGAGGGCATAGCTATCGGAGGCGATCGCTATCCCGGCTCGACTATGCTGGACCACATCATGCGGTTCGAGGCCAACCCCAGTATCAAGATGATCGCCTGCCTGGGGGAGCTGGGGGGCGTTGACGAGTACAGGATCGTCGAGGCCCTGAAGGCCAAGAAGATCAGCAAGCCTCTCGTGGCCTGGGTCACAGGGACCTGTGCTCCTGTGCTTCCGGCCAGCGTGCAGTTCGGCCATGCCGGAGCCAAGGCGGACACGCAGAAAGAGACGGCTCAGGCTAAGAACCAGGCCTTCCGGGAAGCGGGGGCTCAGGTTCCCGAGTCCTTCGACGACTACGGCGAGAAGGTGAGACAGGTCTACGAGATGCTCAGATCGCGGGGTGGCATCCAAGAGGTGACGGAGCCGGAGGTGCCCAAGATCCCCATGGATTACAGCCGTGCTCTGGCATCAGGGGTGATAAGAAAGCCCGCTACCTTCATCTGCACCATATCTGATGACAGCGGCGATGAGCTGCTCTATGCAGGAAAGACTCTGACTGATGTTCTCGAGCAGAAGATGGGCATAGGCGGCGTGATCGGCCTGCTGTGGTTCAAGAAGGAGCTACCGGATTACGCGGCGCGCTTCATTGAGCTGGTGCTGCAGATAGTGGCCGATCACGGGCCGGCGGTCTCCGGAGCCCACAACGCCATCGTGGCCTCCTGCGCCGGCAAGGACCTCATATCCTCTCTGTGCAGCGGCCTGCTCACCATAGGTCCCAGGTTCGGCGGGGCCATCGACGATGCCGCCCGAGAGTTCAAGAGGGCTAAAGAGGCAGGTCTTGAGCCGGAGCAGTTCGTCTCCCAGATGAAAAAGATGGGGATCAACATCCCGGGAATAGGCCACAGGATCAAGAGCATCAAGAACCCAGACAAGAGGGTGTTGCTCCTCATCGATTATGCCAGGAAGAACTTCCCCAGCACCGATCTCCTGGATTACGCATTGCAGGTAGAGCAGCTCACCACTGCCAAGAAGGGCAACCTCATCTTGAACGTAGACGGGTGCATAGGTATACTCTTCCTGGACCTCATGAGCTCCTGCGGGGCCTTCAGCCCTGAAGAGATCGACGACGTAGTCCGCCTGGGCTATCTGAACGGCCTCTTTGCCGTAGGAAGAAGCATAGGGCTGATAGGCCATATACTGGACCAGAAGAGGCTGGAAGAGAGGCTGTACCGGCATCCCACTGAGGACATCGCCTATATGCTGCCCACGGCCGAGGAGATTCAGTGCCATCGTCCCTGAGTTCGGACCGCTGAGGCGAAGTTGGCTTCCATCAGCCAGAAGATTTTTTCCCGGGCCGCGTCGCTACCAAGAACAGCGGAGCCGGGGGAGATTGTCGAGGCGCAGGTAGACTATTGCATGTCCCATGACGGGACCTCGGTGCTGGCCATCAAGAGCTTCAAGGAGATGGGATCGGTCAGGGTCTGGGATGCAAGCAGAATAGTCATACCCTTCGACCACAATGTGCCCGCCAACACTGAGACCGCCGCCCTGCTGCAGAGCGAAGTGCGTTCCTGGGCGAAAGAGCAGGGCATAGCCAACTTCTTCGATTGCGGCTCTGGCATCTGCCATCAGATCATGGCCGAGGGGGGGTTTGCCCTGCCAGGCCTGCTGGTAGTGGGGGCCGACTCTCATTCCTGCACCTACGGGGCGCTGGGGGCCTTTGGAACGGGCGTTGGGGCCACAGACATGGCCGAGATCTACTCCCAGGGAAGGCTCTGGCTGAAGGTGCCGGAGACCCTTGGCATCCGCATCTCGGGACATCCCAATCCATATCTCTCTGCAAAAGACATCTCCCTCATGGTCATCGCCGATCTGGGATCTGACGGAGCTACGTACCGGACAGTGGAGTACTCCGGCCCGGTGGTAGAGAAGCTGAGCATCTCAGGCCGTATGACGCTCTGCAACATGGGCGTGGAGATGGGGGCCAAGGCTGCCATTGTTGCCGCCGACGAAAAGACGGATGAGTTTTTGAGGGGCAGGGCCCGGCAAGGCTATGCCCATGTGCAGTCCGATCCCGGATCCTGCGACCGCGAGAAGGAGTTCGACGTCTCCGATCTTGAGCCTCTGGTGGCCCTTCCTTTCCGGGTAGACAACGCGAAACCCGTCTCCGAGGTGGCAGGCACAGAGATAGACCAGGTATTCCTGGGCACATGCACCAATGGGAGGCTGGAGGATCTGGAGATCGCAGCCGGCATTCTGAAGGGAAAGAAGGTGGCAGTGAGGACTCTGGTCATCCCAGCCTCGCGGGAGGTTCTCCTGGATGCTCTGAGAAGAGGGGTGATTGAGACCCTTCTCTCAGCCGGGGCCATGATTGGGACTCCCGGATGCGGCCCCTGCCTGGGCGCGCACATGGGCGTGCTTGGCGAAGGCGAGGTCTGCCTGTCAACCTCAAACAGGAACTTCCCGGGGCGCATGGGCAAGGGAGGACGGGTCTTCCTGGCCTCTCCGGCCACGGCGGCAGCCTCGGCCCTCAAGGGGTTCATCGTCCCGCCAGGGGAGACTTGAGTGCGGTTCGACCTCCACGTCCACTCCTCCTGCTCTGACGGCAGAGATCCGGTTGCGACCATCCTGGAGGCGGCCGTGATGAGGGGCCTGGACGGCATTGCCATAACCGACCATGACACCCTGCGGGGATGGATGATGGCCGAGGAGATCATCAGGGACCGCGGATTGAACCTCATCTTGGTGCCAGGGGTGGAGGTATCCACCGCGGAAGGTCACCTTCTTGTCCTGGGCACGGACGAGCTCCCCAAAAAAGGCAGAAGTCTAGAGGAAACGCTACAGGAAGCGCACGATCTGGGAGGCATAGCCGTGGTCCCCCATCCTTACCATCCCTTTAGACACTCCCTTGGAAGGATACCGGACTGCGATGCCGTGGAGGTCTACAACTCCCGGCATCTCTTCGGCATGGCCAACGCCCGGGCGCGCTGGGAGGCCGGGAGGCGCGGGCTACCCATGGTGGCAGGAAGCGATTCGCATTATGCAAAGACGGTTGGCCTGGGGGTGACCAGGATCCAAGCGGAGAGCGCCGAGGATGTCCTGGCAGAGATCCTCGCCGGGAGGACTTTCATCGAGGCAAGGCGCACGCCGCCGGGGATAGTGGTCGGCAACACCTTCAAGGCCATATGCCAGGGGATCCGGAAGGGGTTGAGGAGGAGGTGATGTTGGGGATTGAGGGGGAGATGGTTCAGTTGGCATCTTCGATCCCGCAGAAAATTCCCGGCCTGGGTCGGAGCCGACACTATTCCCAAGAACCGCCCTGCATCGGGGGCCCCCCGCACTCCACTCCCGCACCCTGATTGCGGGCAGCGCTTGTCTCCCGCTGCCTGAATGGGTGGTGTGACGGGAGACGGCCGCCTCTTATTGGGGGTTGGGTAAATCGATTGATGATACTAAGAACAAGCGGCGGTTAGCGGGACGAGGACCAAAAACGGCATACTAAGCAGTAGTCTGAGACCAAGAAAATGGCGTGCAAGGATCAGCGAGACCTTCTCTGCTCTCTAATCTTCCGGCATGCTTCGAATCCCCTATCATCAAGCTCATACGTAGTCTCGCCGCCTGTAGGATGTTTCTTAATGTATCCGAAAGCGATAAGCTCGCGTAAGGCCCTGTCGGCTTTGCGACCCTGAATTTGAGGCTTGTTCATGAAGTAGGGCTTGGGTAAATGGGATCCTTTGCTGCCCTTTGTCTTGACGCAGAGACTGACAGGGATTGCCCTTTGGATATTGTCAAGTTCTCCTAAGTCTGGGACCGTCTCCGCCTCCTTAGAATAGACAAAGGGTTCTTGAAGTATTTAAATGGTATTGTAATATGTTGAATCACCTAATTAGCTTGAAAAATTATTTCAAAAATTGTAGATTGATAAATCAATTATCTAGAACAATTATTTGATTTTTATCCACAATTTGAAACGAGATATGTATATATAGTATGATGCCCATATGAGGGGCGTCAACGAGGAGATGAAGTGAGTTTATTGGGTGCAGCTACCATAAATAAACCTGAGGAGGCAATTAAAGCCAGGATAATGGACGGTCTCGATACAGATTACAAGCTTTACAAGATTATCAACAAGAGGCCTGGATATAGCATATACGAGCTGGCGAAAGAGATGGGCTGGTCGAGTGGAAAGGTGTACGGCTCGGTCCGCAGGCTGGAAAAGGAAGGACTTGTTCATACCAAAAAAGATATCAGGGGCGGAAGAGCGATATTGAAAGTCCACGCTGCTGATTGGTCCGAGTTCTTCACCAAGAAAGAGTTGGAAGAGTTCGACAAGCTAGAGTTCTGAAAGGCGGCGCATCTGTGCCCCCTCGACCCGGCGGGCAGCCTTATGCTTAGCTATTCTAAAACAACGCCAATAGATCTGGGAGAGTGTCAGGCGACGATCTTTATGCGCTGGAACACTAGCATGCCCACTCCTTGCATAGCAACTCAGCCTGCTCCAGAACCGTCTGAGTCGCTTTTTCCTGTTTATCTGGTGGATAGCCATACTTGCGCAGCAGGCGCCTGACGATGACCCGCAATTTTGCCCTGGCCGACTCCTTGACTGCCCAGTCGATGGATACATTGCGGTGGACAGCCTCGACCAGCTCTCGGGCAATCTTTTGCAGGGTCTCATCGCCCAATACCTTCACCGCACTGTCATTGACCTCCAAAGCATCGTAGAAGGCCAGCTCTTCCTCTGTCAGGCCAAGAGCCTCTCCTCGTTTATGGCCTTCTCTCATCTCCTTGGCCAGCTCGATCAGTTCCTCGATTACCTGAGCGGCTTCAATGGAGCGATTGTGGTATCTGTTGATTGACTGGTCAAGCATCTGGGCAAAAGATCTTGATTGAACCAGGTTCTTTCGAGACATGGTCTTGATCTCGTCATTAAGGAGTCGCTTCAAGAACTCCAGGGCTAAATTCTTGTGAGGCAGATTGCGAACTTCCTCCAGGAACTCCTCGGAGAGGATTGAAATATCCGGGGTCTTTATCCCGGCTGCCTTGTATATATCCACAATGCCATTGGGAACGATAGCCTGGGAGACTATCTGTCTTATAGCCGCATCCAGGTCCTCCTTTGTCTTGCCCTCTGGAGAAGTGGCTTTGGAGAGGCCGGAGCGAACGGCCTGGTAGAAGGCGACCTCCTCACGGATCTCTTGAGCCCTTTCATGGGTAACTACGATGGCATAAGCCCTGGAAAGTTCAGTTACTGCCTGAACATAGCGGTTCTTACCGTCCTCCAGGGAAAGGATGTGCTCCATGGCTTCGGCGATGGCTGCCAGGCGCTGCTCAGGGGAGCCGCGGAAGAACTTTGAGGTGTCAAAGCCGTGGAACATGGCTACAACCACCTCATACTTCTCGAGCATTAGGGCGACAACTTCCTCTTCAGGAATGCCGGTCTCTCCCCGGTCGCCTTCAGTGTAATCTGCCAGAGCATTCTTTAGGCTCTCGGCAATGCCCAGATAGTCTACGATCAGGCCTCCGGGCTTGTCTCTGAAGACGCGGTTCACGCGGGCAATGGCCTGCATCAGGCCGTGGCCCTGCATGAACTTGTCAATGTACATGGTGTGAAGGCAGGGAGCATCAAAGCCGGTCAGCCACATGTCCCTGACGATGACGAGCTTCAGGGGATCATCGGGATCCTTGAAGCGTTCGGCCAGATCTTTCCTTCTCTTCTTGTTCCGGATGTGGGGCTGCAGATTCTCTTTGTCTGAAGCCGAGCCGGTGATGACCACCTTGATTGCACCTTTGGCGTCATCGGGATCGTGCCACTCCGGCCGGAGCTTGGTTATGGCCTCGTACATCTGGGCGCAGATGCGGCGGCTCATGCAGACTATCATGCCTTTGCCATCGATGGCCTCTAAACGCTTCTCGAAGTGGTCGACGATGTCCTGGGCGATGAGGGAGACGCGCCTATCAGCGCCGGCCACGGCCTCCAGCCTGGCCCATTTGCTTTTAAGCCGCTCCTTGATCGTTGCCTCTTCGCCCTCGGTGACCTCCTCGAAGTGGGGATCGATCTTTGGCCTTTCGGCCTCGGAGAGATCGAGCTTGGCAAGCCTGGCCTCGTAGTAGATGCGGACAGTGGCCCCGTCTTCAACGGCCCGCTGGATGTCGTAGATGTCGATATAGTTGCCGAAGACTGCCGGGGTGTTTCTGTCCGTGGCTTCAATGGGAGTGCCGGTGAATCCTATGAAAGAGGCATTGGGCAAGGCATCCCGCAGGTATTTGGCGAAGCCGTAGGCTATGTAGGCTCCTTCATCTTTCTTGACGGTGTGAGCCTTGAATCCGTATTGGCTGCGGTGGGCCTCATCGGCGATGAAGACGATGTTGCGGCGGTCGCTTAGGAGAGGGTACTTCTCTTTATCCTCTTCAGGGGAGAACTTCTGGATAGTGGTGAAGATCACGCCTCCCGAGGCCACCTGAAGGAGATCCTTGAGGTGGTCCCGGTCCTCGGCCTGGACAGGCGCCTGGCGGAGCAGGTCCTGGCATGCGGCGAAGGTATCGAAGAGCTGGTCGTCCAGATCGTTTCGGTCGGTGAGTACAACCAGCGTTGGATTCTCCATGGCCGGATGGCCGATGATCTTGCCTGCGTAGAAGGCCATGGAGAGGCTCTTGCCTGAGCCTTGGGTATGCCAGATCACTCCAGCCTTGCGGTCTCCGCCGGGAGAGGTGGCCTTTACGGTGCATTCCACGGCCTTGTTTACGGCGTGATACTGGTGGTAGGCGGCCATCTTCTTAACTACCTTATCGCCGTCTACCTCGAAGTTTACAAAATGCCTAATCAGATCGAGGAATCGCCTCTTTTCGAATATGCCCTTGATCAGGGCATCCAGCTCCGGTTTGCCCTTAGGCTCGATCTTATCTCCATCTATTGTCCTCCAGGGCAAGAACCATTCCCAGTCGGCGGTCAGGGTTCCAGCTCTGGCCTCCAAGCCGTCGGAGACAGCCAGAACCTCGTTGTAGGTGAATAGAGATGGAATGTCGTTTTTGTATGTCTGCAGCTGCTGGAAGGCTGTTCGGATTGTGGCGTTCTCGTCGGCGGGGTTCTTGAGTTCGATTGTCGCTAGGGGCAGACCGTTTACGAAGATCACGATGTCCGGCCGCCGGTTCTGTTGGCCCTCTATGACTGTGAACTGATTGACGGCCAGGAACTCATTGTTCTCTGGGTTCTCGAAATCCACCAGGTGACCGTGATCTCCGGCGATGGAGCCGTCTTTGCGCCGGTATTCCACGGGCACCCCGTCAATGAGCATGTGGTGGAAGGCATGGTTGTTGGCCAGAAGCGAGGGGGATTCCGGGCGGGCTACTTTGCGCAGGGCCTCGTCGAGGGCATCTGCGGGGATGAAGGGATTCAGACGATGGAGAGCTTCCTGGAGTCGGAGGGTAAGGAGCACATCCTGGAAAGATTCTCTCTCGCCGGCGACCTCCCCCGGGGCTATGTCGGGGCCGAAGATGGAAGTGTAGCCAAGAGCGGAAAGCCATGAGACGGCGGCTTCTTCGACCAGAGATTCTGTGAGGGTCAAGGATTTGATTCACCTTTACATCTATGGTAAATTATATTATCTTAAAGAGAGGCAATCCTTTTGAATAGATGGTGCCCAAAAGACCATCAAATCTGTATGGAACTCTTCCGGCTTCATATCCTTATATTTATGTGCTAAGTTACCTGCATTTGATCCAACTAGAATAGCCATTGAGGATCCATCTGCGAAGTGGAAAATCATACCTTCCCTTCCGTGTAATCCTTGCCTCTCGGCTTCTTCTCCAAATTCCACTAATTTTATGATCTTGCCTTCTGCCTTCTTTAGTTCATCCATTTTAAACTCTGGTCTTGGCGGACCTACGAATTTAGGAAATAACCCACTCATCGCTTCTTCTCTCCTCAGGCACGCCTTTGAATCTACAGATAGCGAATCTTCAAGCCATTTATTCAATTCTTCAAGAGATTTTGCGATGTCAATTAAATCTCTATGAAATGTATTAAAAGCGGGAAAGGATCTCAATTCTGAAGGTACACCATGAATATCACTGCGCTCCATGGAGCATTTCTTTAAAGGCTTATGAATAATCGGTATCAATTCTTTCGGTAAGAGTTCCTTTAAACTATTTAGGGTCTTGGTGGGATCGGAAAGAGAAATTGTTAGCTTATCTGCAAGAAGAACTAATGCATCTTTGTCTAGTCCATCTATTATCAGGCGATAAAGTTCCAAATTAGCCTTATCATAGGCATCTGCGTTTTCCGTTATAGGGTAATTTAACAAAGTGTTTTCTTCAAATCGAAAGAGCGGCCTTCCTAAAGTCTGGAGTGTTAGCGCCCTGATTAATTTCACAAGCCGATCTATCTGAACCCTAGGACCATCTTCAACATCCCGAGAACCTTCGATATACCGACTGACCCATCGTTCAAAGGCGGAATCATTTTGGGCGAATCTTGGGTCGTTGAGCATATTTCCTTGCCATATGAAGAGATCCTTTTCTGGTAGTTCCTGAACATCATAACGTAATCCTGCCAGACAAACGCAATTATTTGCAAGTTTTCTAAACCCAAAACGCACCCGAATATATTGATTTTCGGACAAACCTTCATTTATATCTCCCTCATCTAATGCAGTCTCTAAAATGCCACCCATGTCATCTTCTCTTAGGCTATAAAGGTGAGGCGAAGCTCGATATTGAGCCAAAACTGACCTATCAAAATACAGAAAATGCCGTTCGTATTTTGTTGGAATCATAGTTTAGTCCCTAAATTCATCCTTGCAGCTTCTACTTTAACATCGCCTGAAAGCAACTTTGGGAGCAAAGCATCACGAATTGAGGATAAACTCCTCGATTCTAGATTATTTTTAATTATTCGTTGTATTAAAGATTGGATTATAATATTTACTCTTTCAAGCAATGGCGTTATTGGGATTACAACTTCGGCTTCCCTCAAATGATACCTCTGTATGTGGCCCATAGTTGTTGCTTTACCTGCAGCAATCATCTGAAATTGCGGGAGATGTTCTTTCAACCAAAAGTAGTAAAACCACTTGGGGTAGTCGGCAGATGTGACCTTAAACAAATGCTGATTCAAAGCTCCCTTGCCTCCACACCAAATGCAAACCTCTAGACTTCCAGACCATGAAAATAAGATGTCCCCATCTTCGATGATGTAGCGAGGATCGATATTCGAACTTGCACGATCACTGCCTATGGTGTTACCGCGATGAAGTTCTGCGATCTTGATAACTGGCAAAAAGTCTTCGCCTTCTGGGGGGAATTTCTGCATTACCATTCCATTGAGAAAATCTGCAATTTCATCCAGAGATTTAATTTTCCATCCATTCGGTATCATCCCCAGCTCCGTTTCCTCGAAGCTGTCGGGAAAGAGCGCCGCCGTCTCCGCATCCATGCCCGCAGGCTCCCGACCGTCGGCCTTCGCCCGCACGGGATCGAAGTCCACGAACCAGGACTTGAAGATGGCGCGGGCCATGGCCTCCAGGGTCTCATTCATGCGGCGATTGAGCTCGATCTTGTCGTCTAAGGAACGGAGCATATTGGCGATGGCGTGTTGTTTGGCAATTGGAATGAGGGCAACTAAAAGACCTCTTTGTTGGGTCAAACTCACGTAATCAAATGTGCAATTGTTTCCAACCTCACTCGTTAATTGCTCCATAAAAGCCGGGCTGCACATAAAATAATAGAGATATTTTTGATCGAGAACTTTATCATTTAGGCTTCTCCAAATTGTAGTGCCGGGATTGGTTACGAATAAAGGATCTTCTATGGAAGTTATCGCTAATCTACCAACTGTAGCTCTATGTGTAAGGACTATATCGCCTCCATGGCCAATGCCCTTTCTAACCCTCTTAAACGCTACTTCATTAATATGGTCGCAACTATCAAAATCGATTTTTCCGTTCTTTAGATCTGGTGGTCGAATAAATGGTACTCCTTCTCGCGTAAATTCATGTTGTAAGGGTCGATATTCTCCATGATTTCCATCTTCAACGAAAATCATATCCTGATCGACGAGCTCTTGAACAGTTACAAGATGCAAATCTTTTCCGAATCTTGATTGCATATGGATTAGGGTAGGAAGGAGAAGCTTAGATTCAATTGACATATCCAAGCCTCGTAAGATTCGTCTGAATTTCTGCTTCCAGCCTCGCCGACTGCTGAAACTGCTCGTTCAACTTGGCCGTCAGCCTCTGCATCTTCTCCTCAAAGGGCTCTCCATCATCTTCCGCCGATTCGGCACCCACATATCGCCCTGGCGTGAGCACATATCCATTCTTCTTTATGTCCTCGACCGTAGCGCTCTTGCAGAAACCCTGCACATCCTCGTAATCTCCTGCCCCCGCATCGCCACGCCAGGCATGGTAAGTGCCTGCAATCTTCGCTACTTCCTCCAGCGTCAACTCCCGGTGCACTCTGTCGATGAGCACTCCCATCTTCCGGCCATCGATGAACAGCGTCTCTCCTCTGCGGTCCCTGAACCTTCCGTTCTTTTTGTCCCTGGCCAGGAACCACAGGCATGCCGGAATCTGCGTAGAGTAAAATAGCTGCCCCGGCAGGGCCACCATGCAGTCCACCAGGTCAGCCTCGATGATGGCTCGGCGGATCTCACCTTCTCCTGACTGGTTGGAGGACATAGAGCCGTTAGCCAGGACGAATCCTGTTATGCCCGAAGGGGCCAGATGATAGATGAAATGCTGCACCCAGGCGAAGTTGGCATTGCCCACCGGCGGAGCGCCGAACTTCCAGCGCACATCTTCCCGCACGCGGTCTCCGCCCCAATCGCTGCTGTTGAAGGGCGGATTGGCCAGGATGTAGTCAGCTCTCAAATCTTTGTGCAGATCCCGGTGGAAGCTGTCGGCATGCTCTGGGCCGAGGTTGTTATCTATGCCTCGAATGGCTAGGTTCATCTTCGCCAGCCGCCAGGTGGTAGGGTTGGACTCCTGGCCGTAGATGCTGATATCGCCCCTCCTGCCTCCATGAACTTCGACGAACTTATCGCTCTGGACGAACATGCCCCCGGAGCCGCAGCAGGGGTCGAATATCCGGCCTTTGTAAGGCGACAGAATCTCTACCAGAACCTGAACTACGCAGCGGGGAGTGTAGAACTGTCCTCCCTTTTTGCCCTCCGCTGAGGCAAACTGGCTCAGGAAATATTCATAAACACGGCCCAGGATGTCCTTGGAGCGGTTCTCTTTATCGCCTAGTCCTATGTTCGATGTAAGATCTATCAGCTCTCCAAGACGCTGCTTATCCAGTGAAGGCCGCGCGTAGTCTTTTGGCAGGACGCCTTTTAACGAGCGGTTGTCTTTCTCTATGGCCACCATGGCGTCGTCTACTAGCCTGCCTATGGTGGGCTGCTTGGCATTGGCCCGCAGGAAGGACCATCGTGCCTCTTTGGGCACCCAAAAGATGTTTTCGGCACGATACTCATCGGGGTCTTCTGGATCCGCGCCTTGATCCACTTCTTTCAGGAGCTGATTATGCCTCTCCTCGAAGGCATCAGAGATGTACTTCAGGAATATAAGGCCTAAAACGACGTGCTTGTACTCTGCGGCATCCATGTTGTTGCGGAGCTTATCGGCGGCTGCCCAAAGAGTGGCCTCGAAGCCCAGAGTGGCACCATTCTTCTTTGCATCATTATTATTGCTGCGTCTGCCTCTTGCCATGCCTTGCACCATTTCGTGCAATAGTGTTAGATTCCTAATATATTTGGATTTATGCTATGATCGACAAGGCTTTCTTACAGGTTGTCCAGTTACACTTTCTTCTCGTTGCAGAAAGATTACTTGCATTCCATCTTTTAGAAATATTTCAGAAGCAGCCCTTCGACAACGGAGAATAGTATGCCCGTCCATCCCTGGCCTTGCTCACGAACTCCCCTGTCGTATGCTCATTCTTGCCGTGCAGCCGGAAATCGCCCGTGTGGGCTACGGTGGTCTCGCCCCTCAGTATGCAGGCCGCGGCTCCGAAGATAGAGTGGTCCACGGGATGGGCGGAGATCTCGAAGGGCAGGGCAGCGTTATCGTGGCAGCAGCACTTCCCTGGCTCCAGCTTCTTGGCGACGAAAACTGAAAAGCAAATCGATCCATCAACCGTTCTTGACGCGCCCCCGCGCTTAGTGTCCCCCGCGGCCGCTTGGGGAACCGCCCCCGCGGCCTAGAGCGGGAGCTAAAAGGCGTCGGGGCGACTCACGAAAAGGCACAATAGTAAGCGGCTGTAAGCTTCTGGCGCCCTGAGAACAGCAAAACCTAGATTAGAACCGAAACAAACCGGCACGAACAGACTGTCCTCTCGTGATACCCGACAAACCACACGTTGCAAATCGATCTATCAACCTTTTTCGACGCGCCTCGGGGTGTAGTGTCCCCCGCGACCGCCTAGGGAAATCGCCCGCGCTTACAGCGGGAGCTAAGGGCACCGGTGCGACACAGGAGAAGCAGAAGAACAATAGCAAGATATTGGCTGCATTCAGCTCTGAGCTACAGGTCCCCTGAACGGTTCGAAATGGAGGTTGCCTTAAGTAGTGTTGCTTAACTATCTGTCCACTATCAGGAGTGCAGTCCAGACCGACGCATACGCTTTGCCCGTTGACCGGCCGATTACTTTGGAGAGGGCAAATATGCTTTCGCACGGATGCTTGTCGATCAATTGATAAATCGTCCAGTCGGTCTCCTCGCTCTTCCTCTTAACCGCCTCCAGCGCAAGAAGCCTGGGATTCAGGCCCTGTGCCCTGGTATCCGGGGGATTCTTGAGCCCACATTCCGCAGTAAGGAATGAAAGTTGAATAATTTTCTGGATAGCGATTTAGGCTATTACTTATAAATGCTTATTATTTATAATTTATTTTATTTATTGGTTTCCCAGCGGTTTGCGACAATTCCTGACCCAAGACCTTGTTGTGGAGCTTTTGTTTTTTAGCATATTGTAAAATTTATAAATTTAAAAAATATGCCAAAGTTTGAATAATATATATTCATACATCGGAATCGATAGCGTGAAAATTATTGGCTCATTTGACCTTTAGTGCGGAATGTGGGCTTGAGCGTTGGTGATACGGATGGGAGAGATAGAGGTGGCCAATGCCATCTCCATTATTGCCGTAGTCTCTTAAAATCGTCTTCAGAGATGCCCAATTGTTTCAAGATAACATGCAATAGATAGCCGCCAATTTCGCTATTGCCATGAACGGGAATTGTAGTCATTCGACCATCAGGATGCTTCCAAATGGCATGACTACCTTTCTGACGCACTTTTTGAAATCCCAGCTTACCGGCCACCTTCATTAGCTCCTTAGCTTTGGCAGGCATGGGCCGCCTTCGAGTTAATATCTTTGGGCAACGGCTTTCCTTCTTCCTCATATAGCTCTTTTATCATCTCGAAGACGTTGACAAGCTCTACTTGTGCCTCTTCAGGAGTTCGCCCCCAAGCATGGCATCCTGGGATTGCAGGAACATAGGCGACGAAGGTGCCATTATCATCTGGGCGAAGAATTACAGTAAAATCATGGAAAGGCCCTTCCGTCATGCGTGAATAGCTTGTCATAGTACGTATTAAGCCTTTGTGCGACTTCCTCCCCAACCCCTAAAGGGGTAGAGCTTCCTGCCTTCCGACCTGTTGATTGGTAGAGCTCCCGAACACTTCATGGAGCCGGTTGCTCCGATCTCTCGACAGGCTCTTTCCCTAAGTCGTATGTGTTTGCCTCAACGGAGAACTTTCACTATCGATTACTCAGCCCTCCTTGGCCACCCAGTCCTTTGGCAACGGC
>Ga0315289_10006160_pt1 | contig 17662 bp, 14 predicted proteins | sample YL17G11_40_MG_FD_203452 | JGI IMG/M metagenome (GOLD analysis project Ga0315289, IMG submission 203452) | Sediment microbial communities from Yellowstone Lake, YNP, Wyoming, USA - YL17G11_40 | ecosystem: Environmental > Aquatic > Freshwater > Lake > Sediment | place: USA: Wyoming | collected... | reverse complement strand
CCCAAAAGAGTCTATCATATGGAACACATTGATAAATAAAGCAAAAATAATCCTCCGACCTATAAAAACAACAGAAACCGACAGCCTGTTGACAACTTGTTGATAAACAATGAATAAAACCGCAGCGAAACCCGGAAGAATTATCGCAGTCTGTAACCAGAAGGGTGGCGTGGGCAAAACAACAACCGCAGTCAATCTGGCGGCCTGCCTTGCCGCTGCAGAACATGCGACGCTTCTTGTCGACATGGACCCCCAGGCCAACGCCACCACGGGAATTGGACTTGACAAAGAAGACATCGAATATTCCATTTATGATGTCATCACCCACCGCCGGCGCGGCAACGAGCAGATTGCCGCGGAAGAGGTGATTGTCCACAGCGGTCAGATCGAATACCTCGACGTGTTTCCGGCCGTTCCGGACCTGGCCGGCGCGGAGATAGAGCTGGTCAACGTGATCGCCCGCGAGAAAAGGCTTGACGAAGCAATAAAACATCTGCGGGAGCGCTACCGCTATATCATCATCGACACGCCGCCGTCCCTGGGCCTGCTCACCATCAATGTACTTACCGCCGCGGACTCGGTGCTCATTCCCATCCAGTGCGAATACTACGCGCTGGAAGGCCTGGCCGAACTGCTCAACACCATCCGCCTGGTCCAGAAAACGCTCAACCCCCGGCTTGCCGTAGAAGGCGCCCTCCTTACCATGTACGACAACCGCCTGAACCTGTCCCGACAGGTGGCCGAAGAGATTAAAAGCTACTTTCCCGACACGGTGTTTCAGACGGTGATTACACGAAATGTCAAGCTGTCCGAATCGCCGTCGTTCGGCAAACCCATTATCCTGTACGACATCATGTCAAGCGGGGCCGACAATTATCTGAAGCTGGCAAAGGAAATCGTGCACCATGGCAGCAGCAAAGAGTAGCCATCGCCGCGCGCTGGGCCGCGGCCTGACCGCCCTTATTCCACAGGACAGTGAAGACAAAGGCAGCGGCGATGAGGTCGTGTATATCGACATCAATGCCGTGCGGGAAAACCCGTTTCAGCCTCGCCGCGATTTTCCTGACGCCGAATTGCGGCAGCTTGCCGACAGCATCAAGAGCCAGGGGCTTCTGCAGCCGATCCTGCTGCGGAAAAAAGGCGGCGGATACGAAATCATTTCGGGCGAACGCCGCTTCCGCGCGCTCCGGCTTTTAGGCAACGACAAGATCCCCGGCATTGTCAAAGCGCAGGTCACCGACCGCGATATGATCGAGCTTTCGCTGGTGGAGAACATCCAGCGCGAAAACCTTAATCCGATCGAAGAGGCGGAGGCCTATCAGCGTCTGCTGCTCGAGTGCGGCCTTTCGCACGAAAAGCTGTCGGAGCGCGTGGGAAAAAGCCGCAGCGCGGTCACCAACGCGCTGCGCCTGCTCAAACTGTCCGGCGATGTGCAGGAGATGGTTCGGAACGGCGGGCTGTCGGCAGGGCACGCAAGATCTCTTCTGTCAATTGACGGCATCGAAAAGCAGCGCGAACTGGCGAGGCGGATCGTGGCCGGGCAGTGGTCGGTGCGCCAGATCGAAGAGCTGACGAAAACCGCCGGTTCGCCGGCAAAAAACACCGGCGACAAGGCCACGAAAAGGCCGTTGCAGCGCATGGATCCGGACCTTTCAAACCAGATGGAGCAGCTGCAGTATCGTTTCGGCACGCCGGTGAGCCTCACGCAGACCGCTAACGGCTCCGGCACGATTGCCATCGCATTTTTTTCCAAGGACGACCTGGACCGCATTCTCCGGCTGCTTGGCGGCAACCGGTAGCGGCCCGGCGGCCTGGCGGACAAGCGAATGACCGAGCACGGCGATTTTTACACGGTCATGTTTGTGCCGGACGATCACGGCCGAACCTTTTCCATACGCGTGCGGCGAAACCTGCTGCGAGCGGCGGTACTGATTCTCCTTGTTTTTGCCGGAGGCCTTGCGGCGCTGGCGCTTATGCTGGGCGACATCGGCGTCAAGCTGCAGTTTGTCAAGGCTTTGCGCATCGAAAAGGCGCGGCTGGAAAACGAAAACGAGCGCCTGCTGCGCGCGTTCCAGAAGATCCGCAAGATCGAGGTGCTCAGCGAGTATCTGCACCGGATGGCACTTGACGGAATCGACAGCGTGCGGCTTTCGCGATTTTTCGAGCAGCAACAGGCGTCGGCAATCGCCGCGCCGGACACGGATGCGACAGCGGACCGGGACCACGGCCGGGAAGCAGGCACCGCGGCGGCCGCTTCCAACCGGCCGCAGGACTTCGTCCTTGCCATCCCGTCCATTCCGCCGGTTGAGGGGTGGGTGACGAGGGGCTTTGCGACCGAAAACGGCGGCCCGGCCGAGGAGCCGCATGCAGGGATCGATATCGCGGCGGCGGCCGGCACCCCCATCCGTGCTCCCGCGCCGGGCGTTGTGGACCGTGTGGGCCGCGACGCCTATTTCGGAATTTTAGTGGTGATCAAGCACCGTTTCGGCTTTGAATCGCGCTATGGCCATTGCTCGCAGGTGCTGGTGGCGGCGGGCGACAATATACAGCGCGGCCAGACCATCGCCCTGGTGGGCAGCTCGGGACGGTCGTCGGCGCCGCACCTGCACTACGAAATCCTGCGCGACGGCAGGGCCGTTGACCCGAAAGAATTTCTGTTTACAAGCGTGTATGAATGATCAAGGAGGCCGCGAATGGAAAAGCACGGCAAAGGGTCCATGACCATCATCGGCGAAGGCACGATGATAGAAGGCGAACTCTCGTCACCCCACAGCATCCGGATCGACGGCACCTTTAAAGGGCGCAAGCTGTCTACCAGCGAGGGGCTTTCGGTGGGCGGCGCCGGCGTCATCGAGGCCGAGACCGTCCTGGCGAAGAACGCCATTATCTCCGGCCGGGTGGTCGTGAGCGGCGCCATTACCATTGAAGACCGTGTGGAACTGGAAGACAAATCGGTCCTCATGGGCGACCTGCGCACGCGCGACCTGGTGATCATCGAAGGCGCGGTGTTTCAGGGCAATTGTCAAATGGATACGCCGAAAGCGGTCAAGGTATAGCCGGCCCCTGCGGCATGCCCGGACCCGCTATTCGATGACAAGGTGGATGTCGAGGGCCGGCGCGCTGTGGGTGATGGCCCCGCATGAGATAAAATCCACGCCGGTTTCCGCAATAGCGGCGATGGTCTCTAAACGCACGTTGCCGCTCGCTTCGAGCATGATACCGGGCGCCGCCCGCGAGCGCTTCTCCACGCACGCAGCCATGTCCCGCACGCGCATATTATCAAGCATTATAACATCGGGACGGACCGCCAGCGCCTCGTTGAATTCCGCGATCGTCCGCACTTCCGCCTCGAGTTTCATGCATAGCCCGCGGCGGTCGAGATACTCGCGGGATTTGCGGACCGCTTCCGCCACGCCGCCGGCGGCCGCGACATGCGTGTCTTTGATCAGCACCATGTCGAAAAGCCCGAACCGGTGATTCGTACCGCCGCCGTGGACCACAGCCTGCTTTTCAAGCAGGCGAAGGCCGGGCGTCGTTTTGCGGGTGTCAAGCAATTTCGCCGCGGTGTGGGCGATGGCGGCCGAAAGGCGGGCCGTGAGCGTGGCAATGCCCGACAATCGCTGCAGAAAATTGAGCGCCGTGCGCTCGCCGGCAAGGATGGGCCGGATGGGCCCGCTCAGGCGGCATACCGTGCCGCCCTTGGCGAGCGTCGAGCCGTCGGCGGCCAGATCGCGGATCATGACCCCCGGGTCAAGTGATCCGAAGATGGGGCCTAAGAGATACGCGCCGGACAGGACGCCCGCCTTATTGCTTGTAATGACCGCGGAGGCGGTTTCGCTCTCTGCAAACAGCGCCCGCGACGTTATGTCCCCTTCATCCGCCAGGTCTTCGTCAAGCGCCCGGCGAACGATGGCATCGATCGCGGCCCTGCGATCGGGGGTCACTTGATGCTCCATTGAAGGCCCGCATTGAATTCAAGGATATTATCGCCTTTGTCAATGGCGTTGTTGGTTGCGCCGAGGGCGCCGCTGCGGCCGGTGATATCCAGGTACGAATAGCGCAGGCCCCCGACAAGTGAGGTGCCGGCGAAAAGCGGCGCGGTGACAAGGTCGAAGCGCGTGGAAAAGCCCCACGAGGCGAACCAGGTGCCGCCGGGCGGATACAGGCCGCCGTCGATCTGGGAAAGCTCAAGCCGGCAGAGCTTGATAAAGCGGACCAGCTTTTCGTCGACAGCGGCGGCGAAAAGGAAATCGAAGTCCGGTTTCCGCATAGAGGCGGCATACGCCGAATCCTGATAGACATCGCGCGCAAAAAGGTCGTGCTTCAACCGCGCTTCGAGCGAAAGGCCCGCGACAGGGTTTACTTTATAGAAAAGATCCACCGCCAGCGACCGGCGATGGCGCGACAGAAGCGAGAACGGGGTGATGCTCTGGGCGCTGTCTTGGGTGATGATGCGCGGCCGGCCGCTGCTTTCCAGGGATGTAAGCCAGGGAAGAGTCAGCCGGCCGTGTTCCATACAAAACCCGCCCCCGAAATTCATGCGGCGCCAGACCACCGTCACATACGGAGCCCGCAGCGCGAAACCGTCGGGCCCGGGAAGGATTTTTTTGGCATATTCGATATAGAGCCGCATGACGATATCATAGCGCTGAATCATATCAACCCCGAAATCGAGCTCAAGAGCATGGAGTTGCTTTTCGGCCGGAATACCCGGCGGAAGGGTATCGGGGACCATGAAACGGCCATTCTCCCGCGTGATCGTGCCGCCGAAAGGATCCATATCGAAATAGTAGCCGACGATGAAATGGTACAGTGACGGCTCGAACATCAGAAGCGCACCGCTGGGTGAAAGAGATCCGAGATCGCCCATAAAGGCCTGCAGCGAAACCGGGTCCCGCTTGATGAGGAAATGGGTCCCCGGCGGGTGGAACAGGCTCAGGGGGTTGCGATTGTCATAGCGGTCCACCATGAGCCCGTTGCCCAAGATAAGCTCCTTGAGCGCGCCAAAGTGGATATACAGGGTGTCGAGGGCCCTCTTGGGCCGCAAGTGCACGTCTACATTGTCTATTATGTCAAGGATGCCTTCACCGGAAGTGAATTGGAACGCACCGAATTTTTCATAGTTTTTCTGGAAAGCGAGGTGCAGACCGAAGCCGAATGCCGGAAAGGTATAGGCGGCCCCAAGCGTGACCGCGGGAAACGCGCCGCCGCCGCCAATGGCCGTGCCGCCCCCGGCGTATATAAAGCCGCCGCGCGCCGGCGTTCCATTGTTGCCGCCGATGGGATGGAATCCGGCGCGCTCGTTGTATTGATCGTCAAGGATGATGCCCCAAAGCCGGTTCAGGCTGAAAGGCCGTTTGTAAAATCCCTCATCGACCTTGACCGGTTTGCGGTCGCCCAGGTTTTCCGAAAAGGTCCTGGTGGTCGCGGGGCCTTTGTCTTCCGTCGGTTTGATACCCGATGCGGTAAGCTGGCCCTGGATGTATTCTTCGCCGAAAAAATGTTTCAGCACGCGAACGTGGCGGCTGGTGATATACAGCGACGCGGTCGGTTTTTTGCCCGGGAAAATCATGGTGGTCTGACCGGCGGCAAGCGTCTGTGCATCGTGCTGGGCGATATTGCGCGCCGCCACGGAACCCTCGAGCACCTGGAAACCGGTCTGCCCGCTTTTTTCCTCCGTGACCGAAGAGACAGCCCCTTTATCAAGGTCGCACACCGCGGAGGAGGTGTACACGCTGACCTTGCATCCGGCCGCCGCTTTGACAAAGACGCCGCCGGAAAAGAGCGTCAGGCGGGCGTCGATGATTTTATTCTGGTCTTTTTCAGCCTCGCTGATATTGACAAGAAGGCGCGAATTGGGCCCCAGGATCACGACATTGCTTTTGCCGAATTTAAGGATGATGCGCGCCTGGAAAAACGATTCCACGATATCGTTATCGGAAACCTTTCTCCCCAGCGAAAGCTCTTCCCATGTGCGTTTCTGCGAGCGCTGGATTTTTGCTTTTCCCTCAAGGCCCACCACATCAAACCAGACTTCTGCAGCGCCGGTGGAAAAAGCAAAGGCGAGCATGCCGATGATCACGCCGGCGGCCAGGCGCCGGATTACGGCATATATTCCCGGCGCAAGATTCGCCTTGCCGCACCAATTCGTATATTGTAGAATCATAAGAGCGGATTCCGTAACGCCTGTAAAATAAATAGTATACAATGATTGGCGGAAACGGAACAGCAAAAAAGATCCACCTATGAAACTGCTGGTGCAGATACCATGCTGGAACGAAGAGGCGTCAATTGCCGACGCAGTCCGCGCGATCCCAACGCGCATTGCCGGTGTTAATACCATAGAAGTCCTTGTCATTGATGACGGGTCCACGGATAAAAGCGCCCGCATCGCGCAGGAATGCGGGGCCACGGTCATCGTTTTATCGCGACACCAGGGCCTGGCGGACGCCTTTTCCGCCGGCATCCGCGCCGCCATCGAGCGCAATGCCGATATCCTGGTGAATACCGACGCGGACCTTCAGTATCCGGCCGAACGGATCGAGGCGCTTATCGCGCCGATTCTCGAAAAGAAAGCGGATGTCGTGATCGGCGACCGGCTGTCGCACCGGCCGGCGCCCTTTTCTCCGCTCAAGATGTTTTTCGAGCGCATGGGAACGCTCTTCGTGCGCCTGGTTTCGGGCGTGCCTGTGCGCGATGCCGCCAGCGGGTTCCGCGCGTATTCCCGCGACGCCCTGCAGAACCTGTTTATCCACGGAAAATTCACCTATACGCTCGAAAGCATCTTGGTGGCCGGCATGCAGAAGTTGCGGGTTGTCAATGTTCCCATCCCGGTAAATCCGCCCCGGCGGCAGTCGCGTCTCATCCGCAGCATACCGGGGTATATCGCCCGCTCCGTGATAACCGTGCTGCGCGCCTACCTGAGATATCATCCGCTTATCTTTTTTTCATCCATAGGCGGTGCCTTCCTGGCCGCCGCCCTGGTCCTCGGCATGCGTTATCTCTGGTTCTTTACCATCGGCCAGGGCTCCGGGCATCTGCAGTCGCTGATCCTGCTTTCCGTGCTTGCGATGATGGGCTTTCAAACGATTATCCTGGGCCTTGTCGGCGACGTGATCGCCGGAAACCGCCGTCTTCTCGAAGAACAGCGGCTGACCCTGCTGACCAGGCTTGCCGGCCGCGATGCGGCCGGGACCGGAAAACCCCTATGAAACGGGCCGTACTTCCCGCTCTGCTGGTGACCCATGCAGCCGCGGTTTTTCTCCTTGCGCTGCTTCTGCTGGTTGCCAAATGGTTCCCCTATGGTTCGACACTGACGGGTCTGCGTGAATGGCTCTACCGCGTCTTTTGAGCGTGCTCTGCGCGATCTGGCTCGTGCTGCTCTGGTGGGGGTGCGGCGCGGCCCTTCTGCGGCTGTTGCGGATTGACGCATGGAAATCCGGGTCCGCCGCCCTTGCGCGGGTCGGGCTGGGCTTCTGCCTTTGCGGCTGCGGCGTCATGATACTGTGCGCGTTGAAGGCGTTGAGCGCCGCATCGGTGATCGCGCTCGTTGCGGCGCTATCGATCATCGCCGCGCCGTTCGTGGCGCGCGAATGGCCGCTGATGCGGACGATGGCCTCCGCCGCAATCGGAATTTTCCGCCGCGCGCCGCGGACGCAGCAGGCCCTCCTTCTTCTTCTGCTGGCGGGATATTGCGGCCGCGGACTCCTGCCACCCGCGGGCTTCGACGAACTGATGTACCATCTCTCCACAATCAAGCTCTACCTTGGGCATGGCGGCTTCTTCGACATTTTCTTCAACGCCCAGTCCGATTACCCCATGCTCACGGAAATGAATTTTCTGATCGGCCTTTCGCTGGGCAACGATATCCTCTGCACAACCATCGGCCTGCTGCTTGGATTGATGCTCTGCGCCGCGATTGCCATTGCGTCAAAGCGGTTCGCGGCAGACGGATCGCTTGCGGTCCCGGCGCTGCTCGTGTTCCTGACTTTTACCAATACGATAGCGAACGTTCCCGGCTGCGATGTGGACATCCCCCAGGCGCTCTGGACGCTGCTTTCCGTGCTTTCGCTGGAAGAGGCGCTTGAGCGCAGCGACCGCCGCCTGCTGTGTATCGCCGGCGCGCTGGCCGGCATGGCCGCGGCCAGCAAAGCCTTCGGCGTGTTCGCGCTCCCGATACTGCTGGCGCGCTATGCGTGGGAGCGCCGCAATTGCCTGATGACAAGGTCCTCTGCCGGGGACCTTCTGCTGATCATGCTGCCGGTGATCGTGCTGGTCGCGCCGTGGTACATTAAAAGCCTCGTGTATCAGCAGTCCGCATTATGGACCGCCCACGCGTCCGCGCATACCTCGGCCGCGGCGCCCGCCGTCTATTCGGTCATGGGCATGCAGACGCATTCGCGCGTTGTGTTCTGGCTGGTCAACACGCTGGGCCGCTTGGCCGCGGCGCCGTGGACCTTTTCCGTCTTTCCCGGCCAGCACCGCATGGACGCCTTCGGCCCGCTGCCCCTGATCGCCGCATCATTGCTGCTGCTGACCGGCGCATCAAAGGCGCCGCGATTTCTGTTGTGGGCCGCCGCGGTTTACCTTTCGGAAATTCTGCTGCTGGAGATGGTTTTCGCCCGCAACGGGACCAGCATCCGCTACAGCACCTTCGTTCTGGCCGTGGCCGCGCCGCTGATCATGTGGGTGTGGGCGAACCTTGGCGCATACCCGCGCATCAGACGGATGTTCGGCGCCATGATCGCCGTCATGGTGGTCCTGGGCGCGCTGATTTTCTTCAAGCGCTATCACCGGGAATGGACCGCCCTGGCGCTGAACTCGTCGCGCGATGCCTATTATGCCTCCGTGCTGCCCGAATATCCGGTGGTGCGGGAGATCAATCGTCTGCATGATGGAAAAGCGGTGATGCCGATTTACAATTACGACGATTACCTGATCGACGTTCCGTATATCACCGCCTATCGCACCTATGCGGACGGACGGGACATGAAGGCGGACTGCGCGGCGCGCAACATCGGCTATATCTTCGCCAATAACCGTCTTGACACAACCGAAAACAGCGCGGCGTATCCGGAATATCCCGAAAAGCGGATCGTCTTTTCCGCCAACGGGTATTATCTGTACCGGCTTGATTTTCCGGGAGGTCCCCGATGACCCGGCGCATCATGGAACCAACGGCGCGACCGGACGAACGGAAGATCGGACCGAACGCGACGGCCGTGTTCCTGTGGTTTTTCCTGGCGCTTTCCGTCTTCTATTCCGGTCACCTGTATTCAAAGGACGCGTTCTCAAAAATCAATTCCATGAAGAACCTGGTCCTCGACGGATCGCCCTACATCGATCCTTCGTCGCATGCCTGGGGAATTGTAGGCCGGGACGGAAAGGTCTTTTCGCAGTTCTCCATCGGTTCCATTCTGATGATGGCGCCGCCCGCGGCCGTGTGGCTCTGCGCACAGCGGATCGCCCATCGGCCCCTGCCTCTTGTGGCAGGCGCAGCGATCACCGGCTTCAATCTGCTCTATACGGCGGCAGCCGGACTCCTGATCTTCCTGCTCCTGGTGCGCATGGGGAAAAAAGCCTCCACCGCGTTTTTCTTTGCGAACATCGCCGTATTCTGCACCCAGCTTTTCCCCTATGCAAAGACAGACTGGAGCGAACCATCCGCATTCGTCTGGGGGCTGGCCGGGTTCGTCGCATTAATGCCGCGAGATGCGGATCAGCCGTCATTACGAGAAACGATCACCTGGGCCGCATGCGCCATGGCTGCGTCGCTCATCCGCATCGAGTATCTGCTCTTTTTCCTGTTTTTCATCGGCGCCGACGCTGTCGTTGGCCGGCGATGGTCCCGGATCCAGACCGCAGGCGCAATCATAGCCGCGGCGGTCGTGATGCTGCACGCGGGCTATAACTGGTATCGATTCGGCTCGGCCTTCAACGCCGGCTACACGGGCCAGGAAAACGCGGGAAAGGAGGCGGCTTCGGCGGCCGGATCGCTCGCGCGCACGGCGTTCGGGATGCTTTTCGACCGGGATACGATTAAGCATGTCTGGTGGTTCTTCTTTTCATTCGGCAAAAACCACTGGTTCTGGGAAGCGCCGCTGCTCGGTCTCGCGCCCTTTGCGGCGGCAGGATGGAAATCAATGCCGCGCGCGGGCCGGGCGATGTTTCTCGCCGCGCTGGTTTACCTGCCGCTGCATATCTATCTGCTCAATACCGCGGCCTGGTGCTGCACCGACTGGAGCTGGGGCGTGCGCTATTTCTATGTCACGTTTCCTTACCTGCTGCTACCCCTTGCATTTTTCTCCTATGACAAGCCATGGCGACGAAGGGCCGCGGTTGCGCTTTGCGCAATCGGACTTGCAGTCTCCGGGACTGCGGCGCTCACGAATTTCCACGTGATTCTGGAAAATCAGGTGGCGGCGCGCGGGTATCGGGAAACCATGTTCGGCGCCGGCGCCAATTCCCTTGCCGGCGCGCCATTCTGGTCCCATGCGGCGGCGTTGCCGCGCCAGACAATCGCCACGGTGCGCGCGGCCGCGCACCGGCGATGGCCGCTGTCGTGGGAGCAAAGCCGCGTGAAGGGCCTTGACATCTGGCCGGTGGGGCTTTCCGCGGCCGGCGCGCCGCCCGTTGCGGCCTTCGGATTGTGGCTTGCTCAGATCGGTATCGCCGCGTGGTGGGGGAGACGCATGTTCCGGCGCTTTGGATATGGAAAGTGACCCGATGCGTTGTTACGCATCGGGTCACTCATACGGCACGCGTGACGGTCGTCGATTCCGGCCTTATTGCTTTATCTTCCGGGGCACCTTCTGCTGCCAGCCGGCTGTGACGGTGCGATTGTCCGCGCTCTTCTTTTTTGCAAAGCTGCCCGGCGTCCAGGGCATGTAGTAGATGTCGCCGCCGTCGGAATAGAACAGATCGCGCTCGCCGGAATCCAGCGCCGTCAGAAGAAACGCATCGTTATCAAGCGTCACGGTTTCGGTGACGGTTGTCCCGCCGCCGACCGTGGTATAGGTATGATCGCCGCGCGGCATGCGGCAGAGCGACCAGTATTCCTCCTTGAGCGTCGCGCAGTCTGCAGATACGGAGCCGACCTCGATGTCGGTGGTCACCTCGTATCCGGAGCCGTACGGTACACTCTGCACCACGATCAGCCGGGTCGTGAGGTCCCAGCTGCATCCATAATCGTCTTCGTGCGAAAAAAGGAACGCATAATCATCCATGCGGTCGCCATTGAAATCGCCCTGCACGAAACAGGGTTCGTTCAGCGAAGACCGCGGCTGTTCCTGATAGTAAAGATATGAACAGTAACGCGACATCGCCGGCGAAAAGTATCCGGCCACCCGGGGCGCAATAAGCTGCCGGATGTGATACGGGAGCGGAAGATAGGTGTCGACATATGCATTGTCCTGCTCTACGATGACGGTACTGGATGGCTCATCCGGTCCATACACGACGCAATCGTCAATAGCGCAACCGGCGGCAAAGAGCGAAAGCCCTGCGACGAGAAGAATACGGGCGGTCATGGGATCCTCCTTTTTGCTGGTTTGATCGAGCTTCATGGCTATTTATAATATCAAGCACTGTGCCAAGCGCGTAAGGAATTGGTTTTATTAGAATAAGGACGAACCATCTATTGGCGGGAGGTATTGGAAAGCGGGAATGGAAGGGCGGAATAAAGGGCGCCGGGTCGCATGCGGTGCATAATAGATTGATTCTTCGTGAGTTATGATGGAAGGAAAAAGCGGGAAGTAATTCACGATTCAGCACTAAAAGACCGAACGAAATGAAATTGCTGAATCTATCGTTTATTCTGCAAACGACCAGCAGCGGAATGCGCCTGCCGGATATCGTCGCCGCCGCAGGTTCGCCGGATTTGACTTTGCAGCATAATATTCAGTAGTTTGTAGGCTGCTTTTACAATCAGCGTCTGCCCTAAAAGAGGTAACAAGCGCATATGGAAAAGAATCGATTGCGCAAAGTCAATGCAGAATCCGGAATAGTATGAAAGTATTCAAGAGGATACGGAACCGGCTGTTCAAAGTATTCTATATGGGCAGCAAATGCTCCTGTATGTATTGTGGAAAAACATATCGGAAATTCATGCATGAGGGCGTAAAAGCGGAGGTTTTCAAAAAACACCGGGTAGCAGGAGGAGGGTATAAGAAAAATGTAAAATGCCCTCAGTGCGGCTCAACGGACCGCATCAGACTTTTATATCTTTTTTTTGAGTTAAGGACGGGCATCTATCGCAAGAAGACCCGAATATTGCATATATCTCCCAACATGCAATTGGCCAGGGAACTTCAGAAGCATCAAAATATTGATTACGTATGCGGGGCGCTTCATCCGGAAAAATTCAGATCCCTTAATGCCGTTGAGGTGGACGTAACCAAAATGAAATGGAGCGACGCCGGTTTTGACGTGGTGATCTGCAATCATGTCTTGGAACACGTGCCCGACGACACAGCCGCCATGCGGGAAATTTACCGTGTACTAAAACCGGACGGGTTTGCCATCCTTCAGGTCCCTATAGCACTCAACCTGGAAAAAACACTGGAGGACCGGTCGATTGTCGGAAGAAAGCAAAGGAAAATCGCGTATGGACAAACAGACCATCTCCGGCTGTATGGATTGGATTATTTTGACAAACTCGGAAAAATCGGATTCAGAATAGTCAGGGACAATCCCTTTGAAAACGCCTGGCCGGCCGATTTAGAAAAGTACCGGCTGGATGCAAATGAGGATGTTATCATTGGTTATAAAAATTAAAGCGAAGGACAGTCCTATGCCGCATCAAGCAATTCTCCGATTCTCTGTTGCATGCCTCATCGGCATCATGAGTTCCCCTGCCGCCGAAAATCCGGCCATCCCCCCGCAACTCAAAGAGTGGGTCCCGTGGGTCCTTGACAATCACAAAGATCTTGCCTGTCCGGCGCGGTTTTCGGAGTTTACCGATCGCGTGTGCGCCTGGCCCGCATCACTTGATCTGGATGTCGGCCCGCAGAGCGCGCGCTTTTCTCTGCAGGTTCAGGTCTTTGCAGCGACATGGATTATGCTTCCCGGGGATAATGAGCGCTGGCCGAAAAACGTGACCATTAATGGTCGCGCGTTGCCGGTGGTTGTCAAAGAGGGTACGCCCTCGGCCTTTGTCGAAGCGGGCGCATCCCGGGTGACCGGGGAAATCTCCTTTGGCGAACGGCCGAAATCGGTGCGCATTCCGCGCTCCGCCGCTTTGGTTGCACTGCGGCTGGATGGAAAGCCGGTCAAACACCCCAACATTGATGCCGAGGGAATGCTGTGGTTCGGTTCGCAGGATGCGGCAATGACAAGCGCGAACCTGGCGGACGCCCAGGAAATAAAAGTATTCCGCAAAGTCAGCGATAATGTTCCTTTGTATATCGAATCCGAACTGCAGCTCACGATATCCGGCAGAGACCGGGAGCTCGTGCTGGGGCGGTTTCTGCCGGAAGGCGGCCGCGTGGTTTCGCTTTCAAGCGATCTTCCCGCGCGCATTGAAACCGACGGTTCGCTTCGCGTGCAGGTAAGCGCCGGCTCGTGGAAAATAAGACTGCAATCGAGGCAGAACGCGGTTGACGGATTGCTCGCAATGAAACAGACCGTGGGACCCTGGCCCAAGCAGGAGGTCTGGGTTTTTGAAGCTGATCCGGGACTGCGGACCGTGTCAATACAAGGCGTTACGCCTATCGACCCGCAACAGACCTTGCTGCCTGATGAATGGAAACAGTTGCCGGCGTTTGTAATCGATCCTTCAGACACGTTTCGCATGATAGAGGAGTATCGCGGCGATTGGTCGCCTTCGCCCAATGAGCTTACGCTTTCGCGCACCTTCTGGCTGGATTTCGACGGCCGCGGCAGCACCATACGGGATGAGATATCCGGGAGCGTGACACGATCGGAGCGGCTTTCAATGGCCCGGGGATATGGGCTGGGCCGGATTGAGCTGAACGGCAGGCCGCAGCTTATCACGTCGCTGGCCGGTGACCGGCCCGGCGTGGAGCTTCGTCAAGGATCGTTGCGGATGACCGGCGTAAGCCGATATAAAGGATCGTTGCTGTCGCTGCCGGCATCCGGCTGGGACCATGATTTCAAGCAGCTGAACGCAGAAGTCCATCTTCCACCGGGGTGGAGCGTGTTCCATGTTTCCGGCGCCGACGGTGTGTCGGATTCATGGATCGGCAACTGGTCGCTGTGGGACCTTTTTTTGCTGTTGATCATCAGCGCCGCCTGCTTCCGATTGCTGGGGGCGCGATGGAGTGTGATATGTGTGATGACACTGGCGCTTTGCTTTCATGAAAAGAACGCGCCGCTGTATTCACTGCTTAACCTGCTGGCGGCATTGGCGCTGGCATCGGTGCTTGGAAAAGGAAAACTCCTTCGGGTGGTGGGCTGGTACCGCGTCCTTTCGTACGCGCTGGTGCTGTGTATTGTAGGGGTGTTTGCTCTGGGGCAGATACGGACGGCGTTGTATCCGCAGCTTGATTTTAAGGAAAAGATCAGCGAGTATGGGAACGCACGGTATGAAAGAATGGGGGTATCCGGCGGCGGTCTTTTAAAAGGAAAAAAGGGCATCCAAACGGTCGCAACGAGCCTTTCGCCGCCGCCTCCACCTCCGCCCAAGGAGGCGCTGAAAGCACCAGCGAAAATCGATATGGATTTTCGGCCGCAAGCGTTGACACCACAACAGCAAATGGAGAACGAGGTTGCCGGCGATTTCGAATCGCAGAATATTGCCACCCAGCAAGCCCTGAACCTTTCCGATGAACTTTACGACGCCTCCGCTAAGATCCAGACCGGGCCGGGCGAACCGGCCTGGTGGTGGGACCGCGTGGGCATACAGTGGAGCGGTCCGGTTGATAAAAGCCAGCGGATCTCTGTTTTTCTCATTCCCCCCTGGCTTAATCGCGTGCTTAACCTGTTGCGCGTGGCCGGCCTTATCTATCTGCTCTACGGCTTTTTATCGCACGAGGCAAAAGGCCGGTTGACATGGCGGGCAATACGCACGGCGCTGTATCCGGCTGCACCGGCCGCGCGCGCCGCTGCGCTGATCTTCATTTGCCTGTGTGCGGCGCTTCCGGCACGCGCGGAATATCCATCAGAAAATCTGCTGACCGATCTTGAAAAGCGGCTGATCGGCGAACCATCCTGTTTTCCCGAGTGCGCGGCCATGTCCGCATGCCTGGTGACCGCCGCCGGCAACCAGGTTGAAATCGCCATGACGATTGATGCGGCGCGGATGGTATCCGTTCCGCTTCCCGGCAACCGCGGGGGCTTTCGGCCGGCCGCGGTTGTGATAAACGGAAAGCCGGCAACGGCTCTTCGGTGCAGCGACGACGGCGCCTTTTGGGCGGTTGTTCCCCAGGGGAGAAACACCGTGGTTGTCAAAGGGGCGCTTGAAGGGACCGGCGTAGTCATACCATTTCCGTTTGATGCGCGCAACACAAGCGTGCGAGCATCCGGCTGGAAGGCATCCGGCCTTGTCAACGGACGTCTGCCGGGCGGAAGCCTGATGTTTGACCGGCTTTCCGCTGTGGAAACGGAAGCCCGGCCCGGCGCCATGCTGCTGGCCGCGCCCGCACCGGTCTTTGTACAGGTTCGGCGGCTGATCGTGCTGCGTACCGAATGGACGGTGAGCACCGTTGTGCGCCGGATCGCTCCGGCGCAAGGGTCGATAACCCTGCCGGTATCGCTTATCAAAGGGGAATCGGTGATCACGCCGGGCATCAAGGATTCGGCCGGCGCCGTGACCATTGCCATGGGGGCCGATCAGCAGGAAATAGCATGGCAATCGGCGCTTGCCAAAGCCGATTCCATCGTTCTTGCCGCACCCGGGCGCGACGATTGTGCCGAGGTATGGCAGCTCGATGCTTCGGCAGACTGGCATGTGACGCCGGAAGGAATCGCCGCAGTCAAGCAGGATGCACGAGCAGAGCGCGTGCTGCCCTTGTGGAAACCGCGCGCAGGCGAACGGCTCAAAGTGCGCATAGTAAAGCCGCAGGCCGAACAAGGGACAACGCGGACCGTCGAGAGCGTGGCCCTTTCATCGGTCCCGGGCAAACGGGCCGCCGATCATGAGTTGCGGATAGTCGTGCGCACGAGTCAAGCAGATAAGCTTCGCATCGGCCTGCCGGGTCCCATTGAGCTCAAGGTGGTCAGCGTCGACGGCAAAGAGCTGATCGTATCGGCAAACAACGGCTTCTGCGACGTTCCCATACATCCTGGAAGGCAGTCCGTTGTTGTTGCCTGGAAGCAACGGCACACCATGGGCCTGTTCAGTGCAACGCCGGCTGTTGCTATTGGAGACACCTGCTCAAATATTGATCTGACGTTTCGGATGCCGTCCGGCCGATGGGCCCTGGTACTTGGCGGGCCGTCGATCGGGCCGGCCATGTTGATCTGGGGAATGCTGATCGTGATGTTGCTGGCCTCCTGGCTCCTGGGCCGCCTGGATTTTCTTCCTGTTAAAAATTGGCAGTGGTTCATCCTTTTTCTCGGCATGTGTACGGTCAGCAATTTTGGGGGACTTATCGTTATTGTCTGGTTCCTGCTCATGGCGCGAAGAGGCGTATGGACCGACGCGACAGCGCGCCCGGTATTCAACGCAGCGCAGGTCGGATTGGTGCTATTGACATCAGCTGCCGTTGCTGCCCTTGTGGCCACGATTCCTATCAGTCTTCTCAGCGCTCCTCAAATGCAGATTGTGGGAAACGGATCAAGCAGCTATGAATTCTGCTGGTACCAGGACCATGCAGCGGGAAAGCTGCCCGTTGGATGGGTAATTTCGCTCCCGATCTGGACCTATCGCATCACCATGCTGGTGTGGTCGTTCTGGATGGCCTGGTGCCTTCCGCGCTGGGCCATGTGGGGATGGAAAGCTTTCAGCGCCGGCGGATTGTGGGAGAAAAGGCGGCCAAAGGAGAAACCGGCGAAGGGGAATGCTTGATTTATCGAAATCCGGAATTGGCGGGATTACCGGTGTGCCTTTGGCTGGCCGGTTCCCTGCTTTTGGCCGCTTTTCTCCGGAGGATTGTTTTTCCCGGCGGTTTTCGCGGGATCAATGGGCGAATCATCGGCCATGGGCGCCGGCGGCATGGTGTCTTTTATGGTCTGCTCTTTGTTATCCGGCGCCTTGGGGCCGGATTTCGGGGCGGCGCTTGCGACCTGGCTTGCGCCGGAGAAAAGGATTGCCGCTGCGATCAGGGCGATCAGCATCCGGATTTTTTTGGTTTTCGTTTTCATTTGCTTGCCTCTTTTTTAAAATACTTCGTTGCGCCCGAATTTAAAAGCTTCAGCCCGCCGGTCCCTGCTCACTGATCCGGTTGCATGGGATTATATCCTGATGCGGGCTGAAGCCTGTTGACGTTTTGTTATCGCACGACCCTCCGCGGCGGCATGGACGTTCCGCGCACGACGCTCTTGCCTGCATTGCCATAGGCGTTCCCATGGTTCTGATGATGATCGTTCATCCGGGGTCCATTTGCGGATGCATTTCCCTGACCATGATCACGGTTCATATCGATACTGCGGCTATTATTGATGGACGATTGTTCCGGCACCGGCCGCACATCCCGGTATTGCGGAGCACGAGTTACGGTACGCTCGATGACGGGTGCGGACGAATACGGCGCCGGATTGTATT
>Ga0315289_10006159_pt1 | contig 17662 bp, 19 predicted proteins | sample YL17G11_40_MG_FD_203452 | JGI IMG/M metagenome (GOLD analysis project Ga0315289, IMG submission 203452) | Sediment microbial communities from Yellowstone Lake, YNP, Wyoming, USA - YL17G11_40 | ecosystem: Environmental > Aquatic > Freshwater > Lake > Sediment | place: USA: Wyoming | collected... | reverse complement strand
TAATCAGCCAGATAAAAAGTACGCTGATGCACCTCTTCGACTGGCGCGTCCAAAAGTCGCATCACCTGGTAGATCGAATTACCCACAAAGCCCCACTGCTTGCGGGTGACGATGCCACCCGGATGGATATACAGGCCGCGCCTGATCGCATCGAAGAAATTTCGGTAAGGTATCCCAAACCACGGACCCCACAGCGAGGTCGGGCGCACCAACGTCCAGGCCGGTCCAAAATCGTGCGCCGCCCGCACAATACGTTCAGTCAGTACTTTGCTTTGGCCGTACAATGTAGAAGGTTGGTAATCATGCTCATCTTTGGGCTGGTAGCCGATCCGGCAGACCAACTGGCTGGAGGCAAAAATCGCCCGTTCAACCGAGCTGGCTGCCCTAATAGCATCGATTACATTGCAGACGCCCTCGATATTGGCCGCATAGCCAGCCAGGTTGACCCGCTCGTCGAGGTCGGTGCGCGCCCCGAAATGTAAAAACACCTGTGGTTGGAAATCGCACATTGCCTGGATCAGGCCGCGCCGGTCCAGCAAATTCACCAACCGCCAAACCAGCCTGTGAGCCGGATCTCGGGGGGAGACGATATCCAGGTTGAGCACTTCCCAGCCCATTTGCAAGAAATTGGCGACTAGGTTTGTGCCAACGAAACCTGAACCGCCAGTGATAAGAATCCGACGTTTTTCCATACGTTATGTTAAGACATCCTTATGAATTGGCTGATTGCATGTATTGATAAGCCGCGACAATCAGAGAATTGTGGAAGCTGTGCAGGTTGATGAGCAATCGTGAGCGAGAATAACGCTTGGCGATCGAAAGATCTTCATCGAAATGCTCGCGAACCTGCTCTGATTTTGAAGTCCGATGAACTCGGAAAGAGGCCAGATAATCGTTGAGCACCCAGAGTTTATATTGCTTTCCAACCCGTAGCGAATAGTCGTAATCCATCGTTAAATGAAGGTCTTCATCAAACGGACCAATCTGCTTAACAACGTCCCTGCGCCAGAAAGTTGCCGGCTGGCTGATAAAGTCGATGACGAGCAATACGTTGTAACTTTTAAAGAGCAGCCAAAAATTTTTATAATAGGTGATTAGTTTGCGAATTTCACGCCCTTGCCGGTCAACAATCCGACATTTCCCGGTCAGCCACGATACCTGCAGATGATCGGCAAAAAACTTACCGACCTTGTGCAGCGCGCCAGGTTCGTAGACATCATCGGAGTTTAGATAAGCGCAGATGTCACCAGTTGCTATGCAAAGGCCTTTATTCAATGCATCTGACTGGCCGCGATCTTCTTCGCTGAACCAAGTCAACTGAGAGCCATACTTTTTGAGAATCTCGGCCGTACCATCCGTCGAGCCGCCGTCCATTACGATATATTCCAGGTTGGGATAATTTTGACTCAATACAGACTGAATGGTTTGCTCGATGAAATTCGCCTGGTTGTAGGAGGGGGTAACGATTGAGATTTTCGGCAAGTCAGCCATAAGGTTATTCTCTTGATAAGTTTCTATGACCGCTTGCTGAGCATATCCATCAGCAGCCCGCGCACCGAGTGCAGGATGATGCCGGTCGAAAGCAACAGCATCCCGATGATGGTCAGCAGTACGCTCACCATTGCGTAGCCCACCGCCAGGGTCTGGGCGCGGCTGTAGATATCCACCACGAGGAGCCCCCAGCCGATGCCCACCAGGAGCAGGAAAAATCCGGGCACCCCAAAGAACAGCAGCGGCCGGTACTGGCCCACCAGGCGCAGCACCCCATTTAGCACACCCAACCCGTGGCCCACCACCGGGCGCTTGGGCTTATCGGTGTATCGGATGGTAATGGGTACTTCCACCAGGCGCAACCCGTTCTCATTGGCGATGAACTGCATCTCCGATTCGACCGAGAAGCCCTTCGAGCAGAAATCGCCCTTTTCCAGGGCAGCCGGTGAGAAAGCCCGAAATCCGCTCTGTGAATCAGTGGACGACATCCCTGAGCCGATCCGGGTCAGCAAATTGAACGCCCAATGCCCCCAGATGCGGTGGCGTGGGACCGAGCTGGCATGGTTCAGGTAGCGCGAGCCCACAACAATATCCGCCTGCCCTGCAAGGATCGGCGCCACCAACTGCCCTATTTCCTCCGGCAGGTGTTGTCCATCCGCATCCAGCGTAACCACTACTTTTGGATCATATTCTTGGGCCAGGCGGAAACCGCTGCTCAGAGCGCTGCCCTTGCCCTGATTCTGGGTGTGCCGGAAGACCACCGCCCCGCTGGCGGCTGCCACTTCTGCCGTTGCGTCGCACGAGCCATCGTCCACCACGATCACGGTAGCAGCGTATTTGCTCGCCTTCAGAGCCACACTGCCGATAAAGCGTTCCTCGTTGTATGCCGGGATGACCACCACGATCTTGTCGCGCAGTGGATCATTCAGCGGTTTGTTTGTTTCGATCAGTACCCCATTTTCAACCAACTGGTCGGAGTCTTTGAAGTCCAGCCTTCTGCTCTGACTTTGCTTGGCTTTAATGCCCGTTTTCAACCCGATCTCAGCCATAGTCCCCTCCTATCCATACGAAAAACCTTACAAACGATTCGCAATATGGGTCATCAATAGTCCCATCGTATTGATATCGGATTAACCTGAAAATATCGAGGCAAGCTCCGCCCTACCGACATCGGAAATTAACCAACACGACCATCGGAGAGAAGCGGATATATTCCTCTGGCCGGGCTTTTCGGAGATGATGAGTTGGTGGTTCCCGGCAGATTTTTACTGTCAATCGATCGCGTCACGCCCCCTCTTGAGAGCGTCTTAGCTATTCGAGGTCACCGTTACGAGGCGCTAGTATCGGATCAACATTGCCCATGGTTCTCAAAGCCTGCTCAAGAAAGCTTAACGGGGCAAAAGCAGCTCGAAGGTGAGTTTGAAGGATTGATTTTGTCGCGCAAATCGCGCTCATTCATTCGGTGCCTGTCCAGCAGGCTGCAACATGCGGACGTAATCGAGGGCTCGTTGCCCGTTCATCTTCTGGGTGCCAGCCTCATAAATCCCATATCCCTCAGGTGTGCCATCCACGGTCTCTGGGACATACACCTCGACGCCCCCTAAGGTATTCACCATATCGACAAACACTTCTTCCTTGAGTGTTAAATACTTTTCTGTCTTATAACCAAAATGTCCTGAGTGCCTGGGCAACGACTTGGGTCGCATTGCGAACGGCGGCCGGCTCGCCATTAGGTGGGGGTTGCTTCCCATATCAGTAGGCTTGAGTTAGGGTAGTTGTCTTGATCTTACACAGTCAGTGTTTGATCTACCTATTACCCATCCAGATTCACCTTATAAACGTACCACCGGTAATGTTCCGGACGAGCGTCCACAGATCCAATCCTCAGATACTCACCCAGTCGATGTGTGCATTATACTTCAGGTTGCGGATCCATTTCTTCCCTCCGACCGGCGAGCTAGCTCGCGCCGCGCGGGAAATCCTCTGCTAGTCTCCATTTCCTCAGCATGTAAAACTCGTTTGTGAAATTTGGTTCCCAGTGCACCGGGTAAACCTATACCACCCATAGCCCCACCAACAATATTATATTATAGTAGTCGTTTACAATTATAACCGCTGGCTTACAAGCTCCAGATCTTGCCACCATTGCCTCGACAGAGGCCTCAAGTCCGTCAGTTACTCCTAGCCTTGAGGCAGGGTAACCTATTTATCAGCGACTATAAGGTTAAGATCAAAATTTCCAACCTTGGCCGATATTGATCAGCTATAGCTGGATTCTCAGCGGCAGACTGTCAAGAAAAAAGCCAGACACGGGACGTGAAACACACTCCATCCCAGAGTTAGTCAAGCCCACTCTACCCTATCCAAGTCCTCCTCGCGCAAGAACAGGGACGCCAACAACATTTACCCCGACACGGATAAGTCGTAAGTTGGCCTTAGCAAGATGCGTAGCGGCGATATACAAATTGCTACCCTACTCCCCACTCGTCTGCCAGGATCAATCCAATCAGCACATCCCATCACATGGGCAGAACAACCAAAAAACCCACTGCAATGCCTAGATCAAGTGCAATCTAACACACAATGGTAACAAGCGTTTCGTGCATGGACGGTGCCTCACGGCATTTTGATTTCGCTATTTATATTATATCATGTTACAGGATTGTTGGTGCCATCGAACCACCGAACTGCCTCATGAATTATGAATAGTGTTACTAATGACCTTGTATAGATTTGCTGTACAAATTAATGCGACTGATGACTTATTTAGGACGGACGTTAGCCATAAGGTTGACATTCCTTTTCCTCAGAAGTTGCCGTTTGTCTAACATGAAAATTACCCACTTTTGCCGTGCAGATCCCTAAAAGACTTCCCAGACATTATCTCAAAGTGATCAGCCCACCTCGCCCCCCTGGCCTTGTTTGGCCTTGGGGTGTCGGCGGCGTTCGCCTCTCTCCCTCCCTCTCCCCCATCTCCCCTGCGCATTCCGCCGCATCAACGTCACACTCGCAGGCTTGCCTTGCGGCGTCCAGGCTACGCATGGATTCATCCCCTGTCCTGGCTATCGTTCTATGCTAATCATGCTGATGGCGCTGGCCGGCATTGCCGCCGCAGTTCCGTATCACTCCAGTCTGCGGATCTAGCAGCGGCTCTGGTCAGGTATCGATCCATCTTCTCGCGTTCGTTGCTATTGAATCAGCCGGCCAGAAGACGCCGCATTGCACTTCTTCTCGCCAGCTTGCCTTGCGGCGTCCAGACTGCGGCATGGATTCATCCCGCCGCGCTTCCCACGCGCCGTATGCCAAGCCAGGCGTAGATAGTGCCTTCTGCAATTCCTCTCTGATCTGAGTTCAGATCATATCTTGGATCAGGGAGTGTGTGCCATGTCAGCAGTCATCGGGTTCAGCCTTATCTTAGTCGCAGTCGGCGGCTTGACCGGCGTGCTGAGCTTATCCGTGTGGGTATCCTTGGCAATTGCAGTATTGGGCTTGGTATCCTTATCGGCTCAGACCATGCCCAGCCGCAAGGACGATCATCGCAATGGGCGCATCATCAAGCGTGGCTAATGGACCATGCCAGAGGTAGATCGTGCCTTTGGCATGGTTCTTTTGAACTTCGTCTCGCTTATATTCTCAACCTGGAGGAACGCAATAGACAAGCTACTGGCAGCATTGAACATCTTGAAGGGCATGGGGCGCGTGCGGTATGAGGACACCGATGCAATCGTGCCTCTGGATCAGGTAATTGAGCTTATCCAGAGCATAATCGACGACCAGGTGCACGCAAGCCTGTGCCCTAATTGTGACTATGGATGTGAGGATTGTATCTTCTTCATAGCCTAATTCTAGGTGTAAAACAGCCAAGAAACCGCTTGAAGCAGGCTTGCCCAAACGTTTTGCACCGAGTAGATTCTTGATAATTTCTTTCGTACCTAGACAACCGAATACCTCCGCAGATTACGCTCGGCCTATCACAACCAGGTTTCCAGCAATAACACCCCAACCGATCCAGCGTTGAAAGCCAGACGAACCATGATCCAGATCATTGTCCCAGGCTGTGTGCCCGTTTGAGTACGCTGATCCGGCCTTCAACACCAGCATGCCATTTGCGACCTTCAACAAACCAGTCTTGGTTTTCATGCTCCCGACGTTGTTGGGATTTGTAGCCTCGCTTGGGTAGGATCACTTGCTTGACACCCAGGTCTTGAGCAGCCTTTTAATTGGGTTCAGAATACAGGCCTCGATCTGCACTGGCTTGTTCAGGTGGCTGGTTGAAGGTGGAAACATGCGCCTGCAAGCTGGGTTCCCACTGAAGCTCATCGCTGAGATTGCCATCCAGAATGCGATAATGGTTGACAATGCCACCATCCACTTCATTGAGCCAGACTTTGTGACCATACTCCACCGGGTGGTTTTCCTTACCCCAGACAATAATATCTGTGTGTGGCTCAAAGATACTGACCATCTTCTCTTGTGCAGGCACGGCTTCGTTCTCGAAAATACGCTGTCGGGTCTGGTCAATGACCTGGTTAGCGCGTGGGATGAAGGTTTCCAAGGTTTGTGTCAGTCGTTGAGTGGTCTCTGCAGCCTGCTGGCGAAGTTGCTCCAGGGTTTGCTGGGCGACAGTTACCGTCTTCTGGGTCATCTACACCAGTTCCTGGTAAAGCTGCTTACCTGTTTCCCTGGCTTCGTCGGTGCGTTTGCGCAGGATCTCGCCGATCTTCCTGGCAGTCTTGCGAGCTGCATCGGTGAAGTTCTCTTGCACTTCTACCGCGGTCTGCTCCACTGCACTCACCATTTTTCTGGCTCGCTCGACCGTGCGTGCCAACACCCGGACACTATCTGCCAACTGGCGGCTGTCGCTGGGTGGATGAATATTCGTCTCAACCACTGTCCCATCGGTGTGCAGCTTCTTGCCTTTCGTCACTTTGGCCTGTAAGGCTAGCTGGGTAATCCGTTCGTTGAACTTCTCCAATGTTTCAGCATGGATCAAGTTCGCCCAACGGATCAGCGTGTCATCGGGAACCTGGTTGAGATACACCCGGCAAAATTGGCGCAGCACCAGGCTTCTCGTACATAACGCTCGGTTTCTTCGTAGCTGTACCGATAGAGCCGTTTGACCACCAATATCCGCAACACCACTTCCACCGGGGTTGAATTACGCCCTGTTTCCAAGGTCTTGGCCCAACACCTGGAAAGGTCAGCCTTGATCATCTGGAACAACTCGTCATCTTCGAGATATTGATCAATCCTGGCCAAGGCCGGATCCATTTTCGGCATCAGCTGCAGAATGTCTGCAAAGACCTTGTCAATTGGGTACCGATCGCGTAACATTGGAGGTGCCTCCTTGGTAGGGTTTTGGTTTGGTCACCGTAACTTCTACCAAAGAGACGTTTCGTTTGTCAATTGTTAAGGTGCAATTGGTGCTGTGTTTTGCACCAGAAACTAGCTATGAGGGCCAACCGCATGCCTTTGTAAAGGATATCGAGTCCACCCGTTCCGGTGGTGTACAAGGGCAAGCCTGGGAGCAAATGCTCGAATTCCTCAAGAAAAATCTCAAGCAAGGTGGAGCTTCACAAAAATCTGGCCCGCATTTGGCTTATGTCGAACCTTTTGATTGGGGATATTATCTGATGTTGTCCTACGAGTACGCCTTTGGGACAGCCAGCCATCATCACTAAACCATAAAGAAGCTGCCCCCTTTATCCGCAGCACAAAATATTCCAAATAAAAAGCTGGCCTTTCGGCCCACGCATTCAGATGAAGCGGACATCCAGGGCCTGGCAGGAGGCGGTCATCGACAGCCTTCGCCCCTGCCAGAAGCTACCCGACCTGACCGCCCGCGACCCAGATTTCATCCACCCCATCGTGCTGATCCAGGTGGAGGAAAAAGGCCAGGAGGGGACCTATTGGCGATGAAAGATGATGAATGGGGACGCGATGTATACCAGGAGATTGAAGATAAGGTTTCCAAAACGTGAGAAGTGTTGTCTTTGTACTATTTGAGAACGCAAGGGAGCGTATCAGAACATATCGGATATCCCGGACATATCGGAACGCAAATCAAATACTCTAAACAGTCTTGACAATTTCGATTTAGATGGTATTATTTATTAATTGAATACGCCGTGCGCTGATTAGCGCCGGATTGTACGTAAGACGGATCAATTACCACACGTTGGCAGCATTTTCCCGCTGGAGGTGTGGTTTTTGCGTTTTAAATCCGATCCACACCAGGATGATCTCCACAGTGCACGTTCGCCGGATGTATAGCACGTTGGATGGAGACCTTCCGAAAACAGACCACCATTACATAAGGAGGTGACCCGAAAAGATATTCACCCATTTTTCCATCCCCAACCGCACTTTTGCCGGGCAGTTGTGCTGCGCGATGCAAATGTTGGATCGCTCATCTGCATCGTGGGCCTCACCCAAGCGATCAACCCACAAAACTGTGGGCTCTCCCTGCTAAAGGGAGTTGCAACCCAAGGCGATGAGCCGGCGTTGTCTTACCGAGGTTGGCGAATGTAATTGTCATAATAGGAAACTAAGGGAAAAACGCTACCAAGCCGATTTGCGGCTGATTTGGATATGTGGAGGTGAGGTATGAGCAAAACTCGTGAAGGCAGCCTGGGCTACCAAATGATGAAGGCTCTGCAGGGCATCTTTCAACCTGGCGCCAGCCGGCATAAAGCGAAGCAATACCGCCGAGATGCAGAGCTGATCACCGGCATCAGCACCATGCGCTGCATGTCGGCCGATGTACACCAGTTCGCCCGGTTCATTCGTTCTAACTGGCCAGAAGTGAAACACCTGTCCGAGGTCAAGCCCGAAATGGCGCTGGCCTACATCGATGAGCTGGAGGAGCGGGAGCGATCCGGTGGCCGCATCGGGCGAGTGTGCGCCTCCCTCCGCAAGCTGGACGTCGCCTGCCGCAAGGCCGGCATCTTCCCATCGGATGCACCGCTGCTATTACCTTACAAAGACCAGGGCGGACCGGGTGGGTACCACTCCGAACCCAAGCCCATTCCCTATACTGAAGAGCAGGCCCAGGCGATCATTAACCAGGTGGCTTTGCAGGATCCCAGTATAGGCACACTGTTGACCCTGATGTGGAAAGTTGGGCTGCGCATCACGGAAGCGTCTTACTTGCGCGCCCAGGATATCGATCTGGTGAATGGGATGATCATGCTAAACCAGGAGGGTAATACCAACCGCTCCAAAGGCGGCCGGCCACGCCTTGTCCGGTATCTGCCTGGATATCAAGAATTCATGGCGGGGTTGAAGAACTCGTCTGAAACACAACCCACAGGGCATCTCTTCCCAAACCGGCGGGGATTGCCGGATCGAGTGCGGGTAAGCGTTCGCAACGCCTGTCGTGAACTGGGGATCCCCTGTCTGGCCACGCACGCCTTTCGCAAGACTTTCAGTGTGGAGGACTACCACCAAGCCAGATCCCGTGGCGCCGATGACCGGCAGGCATTGTTGGAGACCTCCCGCCAGCTGGGTCACAACCGGGTGGACGTGACCCGCCAGAGCTATATCCCGCAGGAGGAGCGGGAGAAGGGAGGCATTCGGCAAGATGAGTGAAGAGATATCCCCCTTATCATCCTTCCAGTATTTGGCCGGAGGAGACCTGGAATCTGTCCGGAGCGCATTAATCAAAAGCCTGCGGATGAATTCCATTCCTTACGGACAAGGGCATAATGGATCTCAAACCTACGGCATCGATCCAGCCAATGTGTTCCAGTTGTATTCTCCCCGCTGGTTGGGAGTTGGCCGGATCGAACTGGACATAGTAGATCACAGTCAGGTCCTGGTACGTTTCTGCCTGCCGGCCTTTCCCGATGAAAACGAGATTGAATATCACGAACAAGAAGTCCGGGATGCGCTTCCGCCGCCAGCAGCTGTCATCCGCATTATGGATGCCGAAGGTGATCGACACAGAGCACTGGCTTTCCTCGGGCGGTACCTGCATCAATTCCGCATCCGCTGCCTGCAAGAAATCCAATCTTTGTTGGTGAGCAGCCTGGGATTGATATCCGTCTATGGGCTGACCATCGAAAGACAGCAATATCCCGAACCAGGGATATCCCCGACAATTCCTGCTAGGCAAACAAAAGAGAACGGGCAGCGGGATATCCTTAGGGATGATGTGCCATTACGGGATGATCGGCAAGAACTGCTTCGGTTGTGGCAGTCCGGTCATACTGCCAAGGATATTGCCCTGCGTACCTCCAAAACAGAAAAAACAATATTGAACCAGATCAGCTTGTTACGCAAGTCTCTCGGTGAACAGCTGGTACCTCGTCGGAAATGATCAAGCGATGAAGTGGGATAAAGAAGGATAATCCGGGATATGGACAAAGGGATATCCTTGCGGTTAAAAAGATCACATGATAAGCACCAATTTTGAACTATGCATGAGGTAACCGCTATGTCCAGAAACTCGACCTCCGTCAATACCAGGCTGCCACACCAGGTCATCGTGAAAGCCCCTGGTCTGCTCCCAATGCTCTACACTGTCCGTGAATTGGCCAAGGAATTAGGCATGAACGAACGCACATTGCGTGATTGGCTGGTGCGCGGCGCGCCCCACAATTGGGACGCACGCCGACACCTGTGGGTCAACGGCCAGGAGTTTGCCGGCTGGGTCAAAGCGCAGCGCCGTCAACGGAAACGCTTTAAACTGGCCGACGACGAGGCCTACTGCCTGCACTGCAAACGGCCGGTAAAACTTTCGAATCCAGTAACCATTCCGGTGAAGGCCAGGTTGATTCGTATCCGGGGGAACTGCCCTATTTGCAATTGTGTGATCAATCGGGGTGGCAGAAATGGTAAGCCGAGAGAATTACCACTTGGTTAAGGCACACCTCAAATATCTACGAGAGGTTGAACAGCTCTCGGCTGCCTCGCTGCAGCGATACTGGTTCTGGCTCAAGCACTTGCTACTCTGGGCTGGCGAGACACCGCTCAGCAAAGCACCTGGGATAAGACCGGTGTTTCCCGCCTATATCTCGGCCCTCTCCGGAAGGCGAGGAGAAGCGGGTCTGGCTGGTATCTCCCAGAAGAAAATTATCACCACGGCGCGACGCCTTTTCCTGTGGACAAAGACGATGGGATATAGAGGATATGCTCAAATCCCAGCCGCCTGGATTGACACGTTACGACCGGCGCGGTTCAATATCTCAAACGACGAGCACATTTTTATCACCCTTGAAGAAACAATACAACTGGTAACCTTTCCGGTCGATCCGCAAGACTTAGCACTGCGAAGAGATCAGGCTGCTGCTGCCATGCTATTCTTATCTGGAGCCCGCAGCAGCGCGTTCACCTCACTGTCCATTCAAGTTGTGGATATCAAGGCTCGTTGTCTTTACCAATGGCCTGATCTGGGGGTAAAAACGAAAAACCGAAAGAAGGCGACCACCTTTCTCCTGCCTATCCCCAAATTGCTGGAAGTGGTCGAGGCCTGGGATGATGTAGTGCGAACAGAACTTCCGCCAACTGCCCCCTGGTATGCCACTATCTATAATCGCTGGGGAGAGCAGAAACTGATGGAAAATTCCCCAGGTGAAAACCGCAACCAGATGCTCATCAAACGGTTGAGGAGGCTGTTTGCTGCAGCTGGGCTTGCGTATAAATCAGCCCATAAGTTTCGGCATGGCCACGCCGTGTATGGCCTTCAGCATGCCCGCACCATGGCAGATTACAAAGCTGTCTCAATGAATTTGTTGCATCATGATATCGAGGTCACCGACAGCCTCTATGCACCGATCCTTTCTGATGAAGTCAGGGAGCGGATTGCCGGCTTATCTCCTATGTCAACTGCTCAGCCCAAAGACGAATTGATTTCATTTGTCAGCAGCTTATCCAACGCTGAACTGTCAAAGATCATGATGACCATTGCCGATCGGTTGGCTTCATGAAAACTACCATGAAGAAATCCCGCAGCGATCTCCATATCTCACGACTAAATGGTATAATCTTTCTGAATTTCTGCAATCGCAGATTTACAGTAAGGAGGCTAGCTATGGATGTCGTGATCCAAGTACGGAACCGGGGTGTGATCACCCTGCCGGCGGAACTAAGAGAAAAGTATGGGATCGAAAATGGCGACATTTTCCGCCTGGTCGACCTGGACGGCGTGTTCGTCCTCACTCCAATGGTGCCGATGGTTCCAGAGTTGGCGCGTGAGATCGAACAAGCCCGCCTGGAAGCCGGCCTGAGCATCGAAGAATTATTACAGGGACTACGCGAGCAGCGCCAGCGCTATTATAAGGAGAAGTATGGAGCCGAAGGAGCCAGCTAAGCCGCGCATATTTATAGACGCTGACGTGCTCTTTGCTGGCGCCGCTTCTCCGAATGTGCACAGCGCCAGTAACCTCATCCTACGCATGGCGGAGCTCACCTTGATTGAGGCAATAACGTCAACGCAGGTGATCACAGAAGCAGAGCGAAATCTTCTTGACAAGGTGCCCAAAGCTCTTCCCGCATTTCAGTTATTGGTCAGCCGGAGTTTGAAAATAGTTGAAGATCCCGATCCAGCCGAACTCGATGCCTATGCCGGATTAACCAATCCAGAAGACCTACCCATATTAGTCGCTGCGATAAGGGAGGGTTGTAAACTCCTCGCTACTTTCAATGTTCGCCATTATCAACCTGGACACCGTTCCATCACAACCTTGAAACCTGGTGATCTGGTCTTACGAATTCGATACCTGCTGGCGCGCTTGTATTATGAATCATAAGTTCTCTAACAGTGCATCGAAGTCCCTTGTTGGAATACCTGGGGGCTTCGATAAACCGCTAAAGGCGCCAATTATCCGCCGGACTTGCCCGGCGGTGGGCCTGCTCGATGTCAACTTCCGCGATGCGAGCATAATGTTCGACCATCTCAAGGGAACTGTGCCCCAGCAACGATTTCAAAGTGAACAGATCGCCGCCTGAACGCAAATAGGTGATCGCGAACGTGTGACGAAATTTGTGGGGATGGCATTTGGATACCTTTGCCTTGTTGCCCAATGCAGCGATTACCAATCGCAGCCCGTCTTTGTTCATCGGGCGATTAGATTTCCCGATGAACAACGGCGCTTGCGGGTCACTGCCATCTTCGCGGTCAGCGAGGTAGCGCCAGACTGCACGGCGCGTCGACTTTCCCATGAACACCGTACGACCCTTTCCACCTTTTGACCCACCACTGACACCATGTCGGACGATGACCTTGCCAGTTTTCAAATCTATATCACATAACCTGAGTGAGCACAGCTCACTGGCTCGCAGACCGGTATCCACCAAGGTCAGGATAATCGCCCGATCCCTCCGGGCTGTGGGCCGGCGCATGGTGAATTTACGGCGCTTATCGGTCTGGGCTTCTCGGCAGTACTCACACGCTTTGAGCAACGCTTCGATCTCTTCTTTCGTGAAGATTTCCACCTGCGCCTGGGTGAATTTCGGCGCTGGCACGCCTTTCATCGGGCTGGGGAAGTCGAACTCCTCACTCGCCCAGGAGAAGAAAGCTGACAGGCTGATCCAGATATTGCGGAGCGTTTTGCTGGATAGCTTTTGTTCGTTGTTTCCATTAATGCGGCGTGGGGTATATTCAATGCGCATGTAGTTCAGGTACTCGCGCAGTTCCTGCGCGGTGACTTGTTGAATACTACGGTCTCCCTTAATTTCCAGCCACAGGTTTAGATCGTGTGCGTAGCTGGTGAGCGAATTCGGGCTGAGCCCTTCGGCGCTCTTGAACTGGATGAAACCTGGGATAGCTTTAGAAATGAACAAGCCCGGCGATCTACGGTTCATGATATTCCTCCGTTTTGCCAGGCCCGATTTAACCGAAAATCGCCGGGCTTGCTCTTTTTGAGTAGCCTGGCGATCTACGGTTCGCTCATAGTAGCGGGGCTCAGATTCGAACTGAGGACCTTCGGGTTATGAGCCCGACGAGCTGCCACTGCTCCACCCCGCATCGTAAGGACTTGTCTGTTAAGAGGGCGTGATTATAGCATGCATACCCACCCTCGTCAAGGAGCACGCTGGTCGATGAACAAAGACAACCAGACTTGCCAGTTGCTGACGATATGAGGTGTCACAGCCGGTACAGGAGCCGCTACCGGCGTGCTTCCCGCCTGTGCCAGTGGGATGACCAGGTTTTCCCCGGGTTTAACCATGTGGCCCCTGGTATAGGCCCACTCACTCACCGATGCGTCCGTTGTTGAGTAAGAGATCTGCGTCTCGAGAGCAACCTTTGTCTCTACCAGGCTGGTTACTTTAGCGCTGACCCGTTCCTTCTCAGATGTCAGACGCCGTAGCTCAGCCACCCGTGTATTAAAATCCATGATCAGCAGGATTAATATAGCCCCACCCAGGATGATCAGTCCATATTTCCAGCTTTGGTTCCATAGTTTCATATCTAAATCTTACCCCAGCCTGCTTTTTAGCGCAAGATAGTTACCCCAGGGGAATTACTCACAGGCAATATTATCAAACTGCTTTGTAACTAACGTGCCTGGCTATTCATTGCCGTCATAAAAAAACCCCTACGAGGCAAGGGTTAAAAACCGAACAAATGCCGAAGGAGGGACTTGAACCCTCACGAGCTTGCGCCCACTAAGCCCTGAACCTAGCGCGTCTGCCAATTCCGCCACTTCGGCTTGCGCATGAAATTTTAACCTGAATCCGGGTTTTGTCAACCTGTTTATCTGTTTTGCTAAACAACAAGTCCGCTGGTCTAGGCAGGTAAAGAACGCCTGTAACCGTGCTTTATCGACATATCGAGACCTAAGACCGCTGACCGTTCCTAAGTTTCATTGCCCCTCCAACTCCCGCGTGCTATAATCATGCCATAAGGTTATACAAAATGGGGTCTTTCCTCCAGCAAGTACTGACAATTCTCACAACCTCACCGGGCAACTTGGTATACCACGCCGTGCTGGCCTTCTCGATTGCCGGGGCCTTGCAGGCATCCGTGAGCCAATGGCGAGGTCCAGAGTTCCTTCCAGGCCGGCGTATGGCGGTTGGTTTGGGTTTGCTTTTGGTGGCTCAGTTAGCTCTTTTTGCGGTCACCGGCCTCGCCTGGCAGGGTGTGCTTAACTCGCAGTCTGTCCTGCCTCCACTCGATCGAGCGATCACTCTGCTTAGCCTGGTGATTATCATCTGGTTATGGGCTTATCCAGAACCCACTCGCTCCGCCGATGCTGCCAGCGTACTGCTGAGCCTGCTGATCCTGACCATGACCGTCTTTACCGTGGTATGGTGGGGGAACCAGTCTGGAGAAAAGTATTTCAACGGCACCTGGCCGGATTTTATCAGCAGCTCGACAGCCCTCCTGTTGGTTCTGGTAGGATGCCTGATTCTAATCATCCGCCGTCCAGGAGGTTGGGAGTTCGGGTTTGTATTCTTTGGGTTGCAGGCGCTTGGACAGGCGGGTCATATACTGGCCCCTCTAACGGATAACGACTACCCCGGTACAGTGCGTCTGACCCAAATGGCTGGTTACCCCTTGTTACTGCTGCTCTCTCAGCGTTTTGGTCCGTCTCAGGCGGTAGCAGGGGTTAGTGATCAGGTTAAGATAGATGAGAAGCGAAAATATCGAACCGATCCCAAAATTATCGAGGAGTTCTTATCCCTCGCCTCAAAGCCATCTCAATTAGGAATCTACGAGGGTATCACTCGCCTGGTGATTCAGATCTCCCAGGCAGATATCTGCTTGCTGGTTTCATCCCCAGACAGGGATGGGCAGCTTACTTACCATTGTGGTTATGACCGTATCCGTGAACAGCCCATTAAAGAGTTTATACTCAATGAATCCCAATCCCCGGTGCTATCCAACGCCCTGAAACGAGGCCGCAGTCTGCGCTTGCCTCCCATCAGTACCTCACTCGACATGCAAGGGTTATCCCAGGTACTGGCTTTAAAACAAGGGATTGGTCACTTAATGGTCGTACCCATAACCCAGACCGAACAATCATTATGGATGGGGTTGGTACTATTATCCCCTTATTCAGACCGCATATGGACATCGGAAGATCAGGCTTATCTCCTCTCCTTTACTGACCTGCTGGCACATATTTTGCATCATGAACAATTGCAGCCTGCTGCGCAGACCGAATTGCAGCAAACCCATGAGACCTTACAAACAGCACGCGCACAGCTGGAAGAATACCAGCGCGAAAACTATGAGTTGTTGGCTCAATTAGAGGCGGCGCGTAACCTGGCTGATCAGGAACATGCTCGTGCTGAGAGCTTAGCCGCTTTTGTATCAGCCCAGGAGTCAGACCAGGAGATGATTGCCCGTCTGGAAACGGAGATTAAATCGCTAAAAGAAGCCCCACATGCAGGGCAGCTCATACCCCCCAGTGTGGTTGAACAGCTCTACCTTGAGATAAACTCTGCAAAGGAAGAGACTAATCGTCTTAAAAAAGCCCTTGCAGCTGCCGACCAACAGATCATAGATCAAGAATTCAAAAAGAAAAGGTCCCCCGACAACGAGCAAGCCGAAGTGATAGCCTCAATCTCTCAAGAGTTACGTCAGCCTATGTCATCCATTGTCGGTTACACTGATCTTTTGCTGGGCGAGTCAGTCGGCATCCTGGGCGCTTTACAGCGCAAGTTTTTAGATAGGATTAAAGCTGCCACAGAGCGTATGGGTGGGTTAGTCAATGATTTGATCCAGGTTACGGCCTTGGAGAATGGTAAATACGAGCTTACCCCAGAGACTGTAAATTTAAACACCGTTATAGATGAGGCGGTCGCTTCTTCCGTCACGCAGCTTCGTGAGAAGAACATAACCCTGCGAGTCGATTTACCTGAACAGCTCCCTCATTTGAATGCCGATCGGGATGCTTTGCAGCAGATCCTGATCCACCTCTTGCAGAATGCCAGTTTAGCAACCCCGGTGGATGGCGAGATCTCCCTTTGTGCTCGCATAGAAGATCGCGATATCCAGCCTGGTTACGTTCTCATCCAGGTATCAGATTCAGGAGGGGGCATACCATCCGAGGAGCTACCCCGCGTTTTCTCTCGCCTGTATCGCGCTGACAATCCTTTGATCCAGGGTGTTGGTGACACCGGTGTGGGACTTTCCATCGTAAAAACTCTGGTAGAGGCCCATGGCGGGCGCATCTGGGTGGATTCTGAGATTGGACGTGGCTCTACGTTCAGTATCCTCCTGCCTCTCGCGGTGGATGTCCCAGCTGGTAACGGGAGGGGAGACTTGTCAGCATGAAAGGGTTTCGCCAGTTCCTGCTGGGTATTCTAGCCGCGCTGACTTCACTTGCTATTATTTTTGGCAGCTTCGCTCTGGCCTTGATGGAAGGCAACCGCACCGTCGCCCTAGCAATGACAAACACACCTTATTTCATCCCAACTACCCCCATCAATCCCAGCCCAGTTCCGCCTGTCTCAACCCCACAGCCTGGCGCTCCAACCTTTACACCTTCGTCGACTGTTGCCTCTACCCAACCCATCGTCCTTACATCAACCCTTCCTCAAATAAAATGTACATTACCGACGGGCTGGTCCTTCATTACTATTCAGACTGGTGATACTTTCCGCAGCCTGGCTGTGACTTATCACACCACCCCAGAGATTCTAGCACAGGCCAATTGCATGATCCTGACTGCAAGCGGTTTGCCGGCCGGGGCAACCTTTTTTGTGCCCGGGTTACCGCCCACAGAACCTCCAATCTCATGCGGTCCCCCGTCGGGATGGGTATTCTACACCGTCCAGTTGGGAGATAATCTATATCGGATTGGTCTGGCTTATGGGGTTACAGTCTTCCAGTTGCAACTCGCTAACTGCATGGGTAACTCGACCGTGATCCGCATGGATCGAAAGCTCTATGTACCAAATGTACCCACCCGAACTCCGTTGGTTTCACCCACTAAAAAACCCACTGCCCCGCCTGCAGCCAGCGTTACGCCTACTTCGACAACCGTGATACCCCCTTCGTCGACTGCAACGGTACCGCCACCTCCAGCAACCTCAACGCGCACTTCAACTCCTACTTCTACTACCACGCCTGTCGCGCCTACCCCCACCGCGACATCCACACCCACAGCTACTCTCACCCCAACGGGTACTGCTACTTCGACTGAAACACCCACGAATACGCTCACTCCGACCGAGACAGGAACCTCAACCCCTACCGCGACAGGAACCCCATAACAGC
>Ga0315289_10006158_pt1 | contig 17664 bp, 13 predicted proteins | sample YL17G11_40_MG_FD_203452 | JGI IMG/M metagenome (GOLD analysis project Ga0315289, IMG submission 203452) | Sediment microbial communities from Yellowstone Lake, YNP, Wyoming, USA - YL17G11_40 | ecosystem: Environmental > Aquatic > Freshwater > Lake > Sediment | place: USA: Wyoming | collected... | reverse complement strand
TCTCGTGCAGTTTATATCGCTCCACAAATTGCGGGCTATCTCCTTTTCCCAATCCTCTCTGGGCTTCTTTACAAAGAACTCGTCCCTGACCCAACCAACAACGTTGACCAGTATGTCTACCTGACCAAACTTATCCAGTGTTTTCTCCACCATCGCCCGTACCGAATCCCAGTCCGTTACATCCGTCCTTATGTTTTCAACTTTGCCCTTGCCCAGGGCATTGGCTTCCCTGGCTACTTTGGCGCCTTGAGCTTCATCCAGTTCAGCTATAGCCACGTTCGTTCCTTGCTCAGCGAAAGCCAGGACTATACCCCGCCCGATATTGGAGCCACCCCCGGTAACAATTGCTGTTTTACCATTAAGCCCCAGGAAATCCATCTGTGAACTTTTCTCCAGTTGTTTTGAATTTTATGAGCCGTGCACCTGCTCTCGATCTCCGAACCGGGAAGCTGTCTCTGCCAGCTAGCTCCAACCAGGCAACTCCATATCACACCGGAAATACTACTTACCGCTGCTTCCTTCCGGACCTGACGGGGTTCATAGCCTCCAGTTGCATAGAACCCGATTATCAACGCCGCTCAGCAAAAACAGGTCTAGCCGGCTGTCAACCTCAAGCAGGAATTCAGCCCCGCTATAGCGGTTTTCGGGTACAGGGCACCGCTGGTTCCCCGCCTAGCACGGCTCAGTTCATGATGTTAGCAATAAGCATTAGCCACGTCAACATTGAGATGAACGCGTTGGATTCTTCGCTACGCTCAGAATGACAATTTTACCCCGTCATTGCGAGGCTGGCCAAGCCAGCCGAAGCAATCTCAGAAAGGGATAATCCTAAATGCTAGACAATGACAAATGACAAAGCTCAAATGTCAAATCAAGCTCAGAATCCCAATGACAAAAGGAACTGGTTTTGACATTTAACCATTTGGACTTCAATTGTAATTTGGACTTTGGTATTTGGAATTTAGTCAAAGAGATTGCCACGCTCCGCTCGCAATGACACCCTTTTCTCTCATTGCGAGGAGCCGAAGGCGACGAAGCAATCCCACAGAGGCCGAGGAGGCTGTCATGCTTCGCAGGCGATGACAGCAGGCGAAGGAGTCTTGCAGTCAGTTCTGCTGCAATTCTCTCTCTTTGAGCTTCTTTCTAGATATCTTCCCCGAGCTAGTTTTAGGTATGCTGTCTACAAATTCAATTCTCTTAGGGAGCTTGAAATCAGCCAGGTTTTGGCAACAAAGGTCGGACAGCTCTTCTTCGGTAGCATGGTGCCCTTGTTTAAGTACCACAAAGGCTGTGGGTATCTGTCCTCCGTAACCATCGTTGATACCTACATAGGCTGCCTCGGCTACGCTAGGGTGGCTCATCAGTAGGAATTCAACCTCTGACGGGCCAATCTTAAGTCCGGAAGACGTCACTATTATGAAGGACTTCTTTTCGATATACTCCAGGTAGCCCTGTTCGTCCATCCTGACTAAATCCCCGGTATAAAACCAGCCATCCTTGAGCACCTGAGCCGTGAGTTCAGGCGCTTTGTAATATCCTTTCATCGCCCAGGGGGCATTGAACACCGCCTCCCCTATTTGGCCCCGGCGAACTTTCTTGCCGTCGTCATCCAGTATCTTAAGGCGGCAAATTGGCTTGCCTACGGTCCCCAGTTTACGATTCTCAAAGGTACTGATGGAAACCGCTGAGATCTCTGTAAGACCGTACACCTCATAAAGGGACAATCCGAATTTGTCCTCCAGATTCTCCATTAACTTGGGAAAAGACTTTGCCCCAGCGCTAACAGCCAATCGCAGTGAACTCAGGTCGTACCTTGCCAGCACTTCGTCGCGCACCATAGCCAGGGCATTGTACATGGCAGGAACGCCAAAGATAACCGTGCCTTCTTCTCTCTCCACCGCCTCCAGGACAGCTCTGGGAGTGAAGTTAGGGATAAGCACGACGGTAGAGCCTGTGATAATCGAGCCAAAAAGGACCTCGAATAAGCCATAAAGATAAGAAAAGGGAACAAGGTCTATAATGACATCTTCTCTTCTCCGTTGTATGCCTGCGGAAACTATGGGGGGAGTTCCCATATGGGAAGCATGCGTATGTACCACGCCCTTTTGCTTCCCCAGTACGCCAGAGGTGTAAAATATAGTGGCTTCATCATCGTCTTTTGTATCGATAGCCGGTGATACGGGAGAACTGCTAGCTATCATCTTGGTATAAGAAGCTGCATCAACTTCAATCACGTGCTTCAGCAGAGGAATGTGAGACAAAACTGAGGAAAGCATCCGAGAAAACTTCTTCTCCGTTATCAGAATTTTCGAGTCGGAGTCCCGCAGCAAAGAATCAAGTTCAGGCGCTTTGAGCGCAATGTTAAGCAGCGCAGCTACAGCACCACCTTTAATGACGCCAAAGTAATTGATGACCCACTCAGGGCTATGGGACATCAAGATAGCCACATGGGTACCCTTTTTCATACCCAGCTTCAGGAGAGCATTGGCTACTCTATTAGAAGCCGCATCCAGCTCACCATAAGTAATCCTCTGATCACCAAGGACAATGGCTTCTTTGTCTGGGATCTTGCTGGCAGTATCTTCCAGAGCCTGTATGATATTCATATCAGCTTCAGGGAAAACCTGCAAAAGAGTATATCGCAATGCAAGGTATACCGTAAAGCCCTTGTCCTCATTCAGCACCTGAGTCACACTTCTCTTCTGTCATTGCGAGGAGCGACAGCGACGAAGCAGTCTCCGAAATGGAAATCCTAGATCCCAAATGCTAAACGATGACAAATGTCAAAGCTCAAATGTCAAATCAAGCCCAAAATCCCAATGACAAAAAGAACCAGTTTTGACCTTTAAGCATTTGGATTCCAATTATCATTTGGATTTTGATATTTGGAATTTAATCAATGAGATTGTCACACCCCGACAAGTCGGGGCTCGCAATGACAGGGACTAGCCGAGTACCCGTTCGGTCTAATGTGATATCTTCGGCAGTTGCTGTGGTGGCTGCTGGAATTGTATGGCAATGACTTCGCTTCCTTCTTCAAATAGCTTTGAGTGGATCTCGTGAACCAGGCCCCACGACTGCGCTTCTTCGGGATTCAGAGTTGTCCTCTCAAACATGGCGTCGGTAACGTCTTTGGCGCTTTTGCCCGTATTTGCTGAGATAACCTTGGCAATATTCTCCATGTCAATCCTCAATCCCTTCAGCCTCTCCTCCAGCAGTTTCTCATCCAGGTTCTGTTCCCCTCTAAACTGCGCACTGACGCCGTGAAATAGAAACCTCGCCTGGGGTACCGACAATCTTCTCGAACCGGCACAGTAAAGGACGATGCCTATTGAGTCCACGCTGCCGAAATTGTGCGTAGTTATGGAAGCAGGCAACCCCTTCAAATAGTTATAAGCGCTTAAACCATGGATAACAGAGCCGCCCGGCGAAGAGATAAGAATGATGAAATCCTTTGTCCCCTGCTTCATTTTCTGGTCGACGACACTCATCAGAGTATTGACCGTGGCATCAATCACCGGGGCGAAGAACCTGATCACAACTGGTTTCGTAGCCATATTGTCTCCTCCTTCTAGCTAATACTCTGCCTCTATGTGAATCTGCCTTGATTATAGCAGATACCGTAGAGTCAGGCCGTGCTATACTTACACATACGAGTCGGCTATGAAGGACAGGGGCAAGACAAGTCTCAGAGGCAAGATAGAGTCTTTGGCCAAGGACATGGGGGCAACCTGCTTCGGCATAGCTGACCTTGCTCCGGCCAGACAGTCTATTTCCGAGCAGGGCGGGGAATTTCTAACGCAATTTCCTCGCGCTGTTTCTCACGGCTTTGTTCTTGCGGATGGCATTGTAGATACATTGGCGCATCATAAGAATGTTGCTGCCCTGAGTAACTACTGGTATTACGTCTATCAAATCGTAAATCCTCACATAGACTCAATTTCCTTGATGTTAGCCCAGTCCCTGGATCGAGCCGGCTTTCAGGCTTTCGTCGTCCCGTCGTCTCAAACGGTGGATAGAACCCGGCTTACCGGTGTCTTCTCCCACAAATTAGGCGCTCATCTGGCCGGGTTGGGATGGATTGGCAGAAGCGCCCTGCTTGTTACACCGGAGCACGGTCCTCGCGTGAGGTGGGGTACGGTGCTCACAGATGCTCCGTTAGAAGCGGGAACGCCCATGGATGAGATGTGCCGTGACTGCGATGCATGTGTCAAAGGTTGTCCCGCCCATGCCTTTACAGGACAGGCCTTCGACAAACCCAGACCCAGGAGCGAGATATTCGCTGCTGAAGCATGTGACAACTATCTAAGCAAACGAGAGGCTTACCATCGGGCTTGCGGCATGTGCGTTTATGTCTGCCCGTTCGGGAAAAACAAGTAGGCAGAGACTTTCCTGGCTGGTCTCCGGAGCTCGGTTTTCACCTCCGCATTCAATGAGCGGCATTTCTGTATAGTCTAGTTCAGATTGATGGGTGACACTTTACACGTCTGTAACACTGGGTAATAACCTTCCACGTCATTGCGAGCCCGTCCCTCTCTTGTCATTGCGGTGAGCCCAAATCCTGAGCATAGCGAAGGGGAAGCGTGGCAATCCGACGAAGTCGTTGCGAGGGCGAAGCCCGTGGCAATCTCCGAATCCCCCTTTTAAGGTAAGAGGGACTAGGGGAGTTATGAAACCTTGGTCATTTGCGCTTTGAGCTTGATTTGACATTTGAGCTTTGTCATTTGTCACCAGGGTATCGAACGACTTCTCTGCATACCCGTCCTAGCTATGTTAATATTATGATTGACGGAGCTTTGTGGGAGACGTGAACAAAGTCAAGCAGAGAGCAGAAAAGCTGCGGGAGATAATCAACCACCATAATTACCGTTACTACGTGCTGGACAGCCCTGAGATCAGCGATGCCGAGTACGATGAGTTGATGAAGGAGCTCAGGCAGCTTGAAGCCGAGCATCCTGAGCTTGTTACCTCGGACTCTCCCACACAAAGGATTGGAGCGCCTCCTGTAGAAGCGTTTGGGGTTGTCGAGCATCCCCAGCCCCTGTTGAGCCTGGCCAATGCTTTCTCCTACGAAGAACTGGCAGCCTGGCACAAAAGAGTAAGCAGTCTTCTCGGCGGACGCCAGTTCGACCTTGTTTGCGAGCCCAAGATTGATGGCCTGGCGGTAGCCTTGACTTATGTTGACGGCTTGCTCACCACAGGAGCAACCAGGGGAGATGGCTACCGGGGTGAGAACATCACACAAAACTTGAGAACCATCAGGAGCATTCCCCTTTCCGTGCCCAAGCAAGCGCCGCCCAGATTTGAAGTCCGGGGCGAAGTTTATCTCCCTAAAGCTGGCTTTAAAAGACTCAACGAGGAGAGGGCTAAACAGGGGCTGTCGCTTTTTGCCAATCCCAGGAATGCCGCTGCCGGCTCGGTAAGGCAGCTCGATTCCAGCATCACCGCCCGACGTCCTCTCGACATATTCATTTACGGATTAGGTTGGGCTGAAGGCAAAGCAGTGCCCGACACCCACTGGGAGCTCATGCAATACCTCAAGTCCCTGGGCTTCAAGATAAACCCCAATATTGCCCTGCGCCGCTCCCTCGACGAAGCGGAGGAATATCATGAGAGCTGGGGGCAAAGCCGGGAGAAAGCTCCCTACGAGGCTGACGGCATGGTAGCAAAGGTCAATTCTATTGCCCTCCAGCAAGAGCTGGGCACTGTCGCTCATGAGCCAAGATGGGCTATTGCCTATAAATTCCCTGCTATCCAGGGCACTACGCGTCTTATTGACATTGGCATAAATGTGGGAAGGACGGGGAGCCTTAACCCCTACGCCATATTAGAGCCGGTTCGAGTCGGCGGCGTGGTTATCAGCTCAGCAGCGCTGCATAATGAGGAAGATATTCACCGCAAGGACATCAGGATCGGAGACTGGGTTGTGGTGCAGCGGGCTGGCGAAGTCATACCCGAGATTGTCGAACCTATTGTCAGCCGCCGTACTGGCAAGGAGAAAATCTTCTCCGTGCCCGGCCGCTGCCCTGTGTGTGGAAGCGAGGTCATAAAGCCCGAAGGTGAGGCCATGCATCGCTGCACCAATGCCGCCTGCCCCTCTCAAGCGCTGGAGAGAATCAAGCACTTTGTCAGCCGTGGGGCCATGGATATAGACGGCGTGGGTGATAAGCTCTGTCAGGCTTTGTTCGAGGCTGGCTTGGTTAAGGATGCTGCCGATTTATATCCCCTCACCAAAGAGCAGCTTCTCGGTCTGGAAAGAATGGCAGAGAAAAGCGCCTCCAATGTGCTTAATTCCATCGGAAAAAGCAAGGACAGACCCTTGGCCCGGGTGATCTTTGCCCTGGGAATCCTGCATGTCGGTGAACAATATGCCGAATTGCTGGCAGAGCAATTCCACAGTATTGACCAACTGGCCGAAGCCAGCCAGGAGGAGCTTTCAACTATTCCGTCTATTGGCCCCAAGATAGCTGAAAGCATCGTTGCCTCTTTCAGACAGGAAGGAAATAGACGAATTATCGAAAAGCTGAGAAAGGCCGGGGTGAGGCTGGAAAGAGAGGAAGTCGAGAAAGTAGGGGAGGGGCTTGTCCCCTCCCTACCCTTAGCCGGACTGGAATTTGTTTTAACCGGGAAGCTGGAATCTCTATCCCGCTCAGAAGCGGAAGCGAAAATAAAGGCTCTTGGTGGCAAAGCAGGCTCGGATGTCACCAGGAAGACTTCTTACGTGGTGATGGGCGCCGACCCTGGCTCCAAACTAGCCAAAGCTCAAAAATTGGGGATAAAGACGCTCAATGAAGCTCAGTTCCTGGAGTTGCTGGATAAAGCTGTAGGTAAATTATAGAAACCCTCTTAACTCTAGGCTTATCGGATTCGCATTTACTAATCTTATTGGGCTGTAACGTTCGAGCTTCACTCTGAGCTCGTTAAATCCGGCGCGAAAGTTCCTGAACTGAGAGGGGACCTGGCTTTGTCACAAGCACAACAAATCGTCACTTTGTACAGGCATTACTTACATCAACTGAGGTCGGAGCGTTCGATATGTGTGGTCATGTAGCTAGAGAATGGGGCTTTAGCTGACCGAAATTCACTACAGCTTTCGTACGTTTATTGCGATAGGATTCCGTAAACTAAATGCTATGTTGAATTTCACTTTATCTCCAGGAGAGGGGATAAACCCGCAGGCAATTGGACGAAATGCAATAGGATATCGCAAACTTCGTAGGCTTTCACAACGGACCTCTCCTTCATACGATGAAAGTATATTGGCTACGGTACCTTCAAATTCTACCCGATTACCTTTTTCGTCAACTATCGGATCCCGAGGCCGACTACGCAATTTGTGACCTAGGCCAACACCAGTCTCTAACTCTTGGAAGAATTCCTTAGAATAATCGTAGTATGTTAATACAAAGGCAGTCCTAGCTAGGTCGAACAAAAGCAGGACATTTGGCGTAGTGGCTGCCGATTTCCATTTTGTCAAAGCGGTATAGTATTTTTTCAGCTCATGCGGGGCTAGCTCTTTAAATACTCTAGCCCATAGACCGAGACAACGCTCATCAGATGGGAAATGCTTTAGTCCCTCATCTATTTTCCCCAAGGCCAATTCTAAAAGCCGTTCTTTTTCGTCCCCCGCTTTCTCTCGAGCTTTGTGCCATAATAGTTGGGCATATAAATAGTAGCCACTTGCAGTGTTGTATTTATCTTTTAATATTCCCAAGTTTTGCTTAATTTTCGATTCATCGCCTATTTGTCCCCAAACCATTGTATCTAGCTCGTAAATCCGCTGAAGGTCATCCTCGTTAATGTTGTCTTTGGCGATTGTAAGTACTTCGAGAGCGTGGGCATAACAGTTAAGTGCCTCTGGTTCACTGGTTGTTCTACGACCCCTCTGGTACCACATATTCGCATGAGCATGGTAAGCGTGAGCGTTAGGAAATTCTCCATGTTTCGCGTCACGAAAGCAGGCTGTGGCCTTCTCAAAATACTCCTCTACCTTCGCCTTGTCACCTTGGCCTGTAAGGTCCATGCCTCTGTGTGAATAAAGATTTCCCAGCGAAGTCAGAATAGTTTGGTCAGATTCACCACGATATGCCTCGATATCATCTCTCGGTAATTCTAATGCCCATTTCAGCAATCTCTCTGCCTCCTCATATTCATGGTCATCTGTCTCCAGAACTCCCCAGTGATGTACTAGGCAACGCGTTGGATACTTTTCACAGACTATCTTAAAAATTTGCCTCTGCTGGGCGTAGGACAAAACTTGGGGGTTAGCGTTCGGTCCGATATGCGACACAAGGAGCTTTTCGCATGTCTGCCGTTCTATAAGATTCGTCAAAACGATCTCCTTCAAGATTTCTAAAAGGAGCTCCTTTTGTATTTCCGGGTCGCCAAAGAAGAACTCCGCTGTTTTCCTTGCTATGATGCGGTGATGAGTCCGATACAGAAGGTTTCCGAGTTCATCTTTTTCTTCAAATATTACCTTAGCAGCATCCTTTCCCAGTATTTCGCTATGGAAATTACTGTAAGAACACCTTAGGGAACGGACCAGAAGTTCAAGATTGATCGGAAGACCAAACTGATGAAAACAACATATGTTTCGAAATGCCTTCTGTGTTTGGGCAGTCAATTGCGTGTATTGGTCCTGAATAATTTGATTCAAGGGTTTTCTGGAGGGGTGTACTAGAGTATATACAGTCGCAAAAAAGGAGTATTCGAACTCTTTTCCCATACGCTCATCCCAAGAAGTTCCAAGGGTAGGAATATAACCCAGCTTATAAAAGTGCTCTATGATTCCGCTCTTTTCTTGGTCATTCAATTGCTCATCCAACTCGTAAAGGTTCTCTTCCGAGATTTTGAATGGGAATGTTTTCCACATTAAGTCCCACTCTCCCTGACGCTCTGCACCAACAATAAGCGCAGCTCTCCCTCGCGCTGCAAGATAGTCTTTGATGCGATTTACGTGCCGAATCATGGATGCCGCGTCGTCAATGACAATGAGGGGTTTAAGGGGTTGTATATGTTCACCCGCAGGAATCTTCTGATTAAGCTGATGATTCAGATTCTCAACGAAGGCTGCCAGCAGCCGATAGTCAAAGTTGATTTGGCCAGGGCGAATAATAATAACAGGCGCCTGACCGCTCTCATATACATCAAAAGCTAGTCTTCTCAACATCGTCGTCTTGCCGACGCCAGCCATTCCTGTTACTAAGAGAACCTTATTATCTTCTACATCAAACCTCTTCAGTTCATTGAAGACCCTATCCTTGAGACAACCTACAACTGTCCGTCTCCCCACTGCTCGTCTATGGTCAGGGGATGCATAAAGATCACGCTTGAAATCCCAGCCCTCTCTAAAAGCTCCCAAACTTCTATTGGTGCCCTTGAAAAAATCATCTCGATTACCTGACTCCTGATTAACTTTCCCCTCACTCAAAATTTCAAAGTACTCTGCTTGTTGTCTCGCTTCCTGTTCACTAATCTCCAAATCATACCCGAGCAATTTGAAATGTACGCTCCCCGGAACACCTATCTTGACCGGAGCTTCACAGTTCTTGTCAAGGTACTGGAACAATTCTTTGAAATTGCACTTTAGGGGTACGATTTTCCTGCTGGAAAACATGTACCTCGTTTTTTCGTCCAATTCCAATCGGTCAAAAAGAGCATAGCTCCAAGGCAACCTTTCTTTTCCATATAGCTTCACTATCTCATCTATGATATCCAAGACCAAGCGGTCGCCGAAACTATACCCAATGAAAACCAATGTCCCAGTTTTGACAAAGTCAGAGAGGAGTTCCAAATATTTTCTCCTTCTCACCAGAGCCTGGTCGCGGTCTGCTCTAGATAACACCATATTCCCGCTTTCACCTTCTATGGCTGTCACGGAGCCCATTATTTTGAACAGATACACTTTACTCCTATCAGATAGGGCCACCTGGAACCGTTCAGTATATAATGCCTGACAATACTTGAGTCGTTCAGGAGCCGTCCGATAGGTAACTTCGACAAGGTCATCGAAATTCGAAGTAAAAATAGCAGCCCAGTCATATCTCGTCATAATTTTATGCTCTTCAGTTGGCTGAAGGAGGTTAAGCTTGCTTCTTATAAACTCTTCAAGCTCATTGCGGTTGTATGGTGGAGTATCAATTACATCTTGGCATACCTCTACAAAACCGGAAAGAGACTGGTCAATTTTGGGAAATCTCTTCTTTATCAGTTCGGTAAGCTTTTCTCCTAATGGTCCTCCGGCAGTGTGTGAAGCACCAGCACCAAGAAATAGAACCGCGCTTCCTTGCTGAACTTGTCGCAATATCTCTTGTAATTGTTCTTCAGCACTATTTTTCACTGTCGTCCCCCGTAGAGAAGTTCTCAATGGCTAGCATACCGAGAACCGTGGTAGTCAGATTGTAGCACACAATCAGCCAGAATGTTACCTTTTTCCAAATCCACTTTAAGTCTCATTTTCGGGGACGGTTTGAGTTAGTATAGTTTCTGTTTATGCGGCCTTTCCAAAATAGGATATTCTAAAGCGGACAACACCGCCACGCTATTGAGATGGGTGTCTTTTCCTCAGCATCATTCTCGCGGCCGCCAATCTCCGGGTTCCCCTCCAACCAGCTAACCACCAACCATCAACCACCAAACCGTGTATTCATCTCCAACCTGTAGCCCCATCTAACCCCCTTCCCTTCTTATCCTTCGACTTCGCTCAGGGCAAGCCTTAAGAGGCAAAAATCTCGGGTCAAGCATCTTTTGAAAAGCGCTTAGTAACCGCTGCCCTTGAGATAGACTCACTTCATGGAATCGGATTTTGTCACCTGGCTTCATCTGCCCCAGCGTGGAGATGTCAGGCGTGATTACGGTGGCTATTTTGGTGTATCCACCAGTCACTTGTCTGTCAACCATCAGTATGATCGGTTTGCAGTTTCCTGGTATCTGAACAGCACCCAAAGGAACACCATCACTCACAGTATCTGCCTTGCCTTTATGCTTTATCTCTGGACCTTCCAGTCTATATCCCATTCTGTCCGACTCAGGTGTAATACTATACTCACTATCAAAAAAAGTGGCGATACTCTCTTCAGGGAAGTGATCGGCCTGGGGGCCAAGTATTACCCTGATTTCCGCAAAGCTTTTGTATTCCGGGATCAGTTCTCTGGGAACCTTTCGGCCGATTAGGTGCTCCAGCTTTCCACTACTAACTGGAACGCTTCTTAACACATCACCGGTTCTGAGGGCACGACCTTCTAGTCCGCCAAATCCAAATGTAGAGCGTAAATAGGTCGATTTGCTGTCTAATACCATGGGGATATCTATACCACCAGCTACTGAAAGATAAGCACGGCAACCGGTACGCATGCCGCGCCAGGAAAGCATATCTCCTTTTCGTACTTGCACGACTTCCCACATGGGGAGGGGATGATTGTTGAGTAAAGGAGCCAGGTCGCCGCCAGTAATGGTCATCAAGGTATCATTCAGAAACCTCAACTTCGGTCCCGAAAAGGTGCATTCTAACCCGGCCGCACATTCGTCATTGCCTAACAAACGGTTAGCTGTCCGCAGTGCCAACCCATCCATAGCGCCAGAGGGTGGCACGCCATATTGCTGATAGCCAAATCGTCCCAGATCTTGTACAGTAGCAAGCGGTCCAGGCCAAAGCACCTCAAATACTTCCATGATTTGACTCCATAACCTCAAGATTGCGAGGTGACTTTCATCTTGAATGTGCCTTCTTTTACCTTTAGCGCAATGTGCTCATATTGCTCCGGGCCAATCGAAACAAAGCGCACCCTGTCCCCTGCTTGGAGTAATGATGGTGGCTGCCAGGATGGCTCAAACAGTCTGAGTGCGGTACGGCCGATACATCTCCAGCCACCAGGGCTGTCAAGCGGATAAATGCCACTCTGTTCGCCGGCGATGCCCACCGAGCCAGCAGGTATACTAATTCGTGGCCTATCCAGCCGTGGAGTAGCGAGCCTCCTTGGCATCCCACCAAGGTAGGCAAACCCGGGCAGAAATCCGATCATGTAGACCAGGTAGTCTCCGCTGGTAAAGAGCTCTATCACTTCCTGCACTGATCCAAGTTTGTTATATTGGGCAACGAACTCTATATCTGACTCATATGGCTCGTCATAACCAAAAACAACGGGAATCTCTACCTCGCGGGGTGACGGCAAAGATGAGGAATCCAGCCTATTCTCCAGGGCCTTTAACTTGTCCTGCAAAGCTGCGAAACTAATGATAGATAGGTCGTAGTCTACTAGAATAGAACGGTAGGTAGGTATCAATTCTCTGACGCCGTCAAATCTCGCCTGTTTTATGGCCGAAACCATATTGTGGACCTTCTGGTTAAGTGTTATATCGACCTCGTCGCCAAATTCCACTACCATGTTCTGGTCGCCAGCTACCAAATATCGCGTCTCAGGATAGATCATGGTACTCTTCGCCCTCCTTCTCAACAAGAAGAAGGGTTACGCTGACAGAAAAGCAGGAATTGAAAAGCTGGTTTCTGAGGCAAAACTACTAGGTTCGCTTGAACATATCTTGGAGCTAATCCATGGGTGGACTTGGTCCATTCACCTCTGCGAATACTTGCCCGTATTTCCTTTGGTGATTCAAGGTTTAACGTCATTTCTTTACCACCTCTTCCAAAGGTGCTATGTTAATGCCTCTGTCTTGTAGCGCACCTCGCAGATGAATAGCCAGCTCCAGAATACCAGGGGTGTCACCATGGAGGCAAATTGTATCTGCCTTAATGGTGATGTCTTCACCGGTGATAGCTTTTACCTGCCCTTCTTCTATCATGCGAATCACTCGTTCAGCTATTTCCTTTTTGTCTTTTATTACTGCACCTGACTGGCTACGTGGTACCAAGCTTCCATCAGCGGAATAAGCACGGTCGGCAAAAGCTTCCTCAGCTACTCTTAGTCCTTGCTCTTTGGCTATATTAACCCATGCTGAGCCAGCGAGAACAACCAGAATCAACCCTTCGTCTAAACTCCTAACTGCCTCTGCGATGGTCCGAGCTAATCTGGGGTTCTCGACTGCCATGTTATATAAAGCGCCGTGTGGTTTAACGTGTTGCAGTTCTAGGCCTTCAACTCGGGCAAAACTCTGCAGGGCACCGATTTGATAAATAAGGTAACTTTTCACCTCCGCAGGCGCCACTGTCATATTCCGCCTGCCAAAGCCCAGCAAGTCCGGATAGCCAGGGTGTGCCCCCACCTTTACCCCATATGTCTTCGCCAGCTTTATCGTCTGCTGCATCACCACCGGGTCACCGGCATGAAAACCACAGGCGATGTTCGCTGAACTCACATGCTTGATTACTTCCTCATCAAAACCTAACTTATAGGCGCCGAAGCTTTCACCCACATCGCAATTTAAATCAATCTCCGCCATCGTAGAATCCTCCTTCCGGGTGTTTAGTCAACATCCAGCCATATTGTTGCCTTCCGGTGCCCGAACTACCGCGGCTAGCTTCAATCTATTCGCTTTGATCGCAACCAATACCGTACACAAGAAACCAGGAGAGAGCCCACTGGCGGCACCTTCACCCTAGGCCTTCTCGGGCAGCCAACTGCTCAGAGCCAGGCTTCCAGCGATGCACCTGTGTCATGTTTCCTGAATCGATTTCTAGGTATCCCGAATGCTGGCCAGTGCCTCGGCTGGTGTTCTCCGGCATGACCAGATAAGGTCAAACGCTTGTTTTATCCGTTCCATGTAGCTCATCCACCCCGATACGCGCGGATCATAAAAGAGTTCAGCCGTCAAAAGAATCTTTCTCAGCACTCGAAGCTTGATGTTCTCGTGATGAGCTACGAATGTCTCTGACCAGCACTGTAGAGGAGAAATCTTAACCTGCCCCAAGGCTAACTGCTCGATCTGCTGGGGTTGCACAGCATACGAGATGAACTCTGCAGCCCCTTCGGGGTGTCGCGCACCTCTGGGGATGCCTAGGACGTCGGCAACAATGAGGGCTGCCGGCCTCAGCCCCACGGTGGGAAAAGGAGCAGGCTCCCAGTCTACGTGACATGCCTGCAGCAGACCTCGTACCAACCAATCTCCATCAAAGACCATCGCGATCTCACCCTTGAGGAATGGGTCAGGCTCTTGAGCTCCGATGGGATTAAGTGGTCTGGCAAATGCCATGAGGTCCCACCTGCGGCGAAATGAGGATATCCATTCGTACGCGCGTATATTTTCGGGAAGAGCAGGAGTGAATCTTCCGCGCTCATCAAACCAGGAGCCTCCGAAAAACCACACCCATGCCTGAGGCCACCAGCCAGGATATGTCGGTATGAACCCGACTTGTCCCCGCGCACGCATCTCTTCAAGACCGGCATCGAAGTCCCACAAACCAGATGGAATGCGGCCCGTCTCAAACCGTGTCCCCCTCAGAACACCGAGATTGATATATAGCGTGACGATATCGCCGGAAACTGGCAACGCATATAACTTGCCGTTGTACTTACCTAGTTCAAGAAATGGCTCCTGATACTCCGCACAGATCCCTCGAGCAGTCTCGATTGCTTCGTCCAGCAAGATCAAGCCCCCCCTTGCAGCAAGATCTGAGATCTGATGATCTTCCAGTCCGATCACGTCTGGCGGAATACCGTGCCGCTGCGCATTCAGAAACCTGGGTAAATCAGGACTCGCTGTCTGATCCCCGACGTCAATCATCACCACCTCATATCTCTGTTGCGCCGCATTGAACGACCGCACAATCTGCGCCATCGCCTCTTGTTCCCTTCCACCCCACTTCTCCCAATAATCCAGCCTGATTCGAGCCAACGTTCCTCCTAGCAGCCATGAAGGCTTGAGCTTGAGGATAACCGAGATTGATTAGTAACACGCGCAATATCGATCGCACTCGCTACGGATACCGAAGCAGCACATAGGACGCGCGTCACTTCAACCCACCGGAATCTACCTGCCAACCGTGACATTATATCAGTCGTTCCAGCGGTGACACTGCCCAAGCTTTACAATCCTAAACTCCAAGACAAAGAGAAGGATCTCTCAGAGGTCGCATTCTAGCACGAATTCAAGGACTACAGGGGGCAACAGCCGTAGACAGATACTCTCCTCTTGCCGATCTATTTCGCGAAATCATCGAATGGCGAGACGCAGCAGTCATCACACAATCCATCGTTTTGTTACCCGATATTCTCGCTCACCCACACAGGCGTCCGCTACCCAACCTCTGCGGCTCGGTAGGTAGCCCGCAGCAGTAGCCAGTAGACGGGAGCCAGTAGTCAGTAGTCACTTGCTACCCGTCAACCGACGGCAGACAGCTGGCAGCGCCCAACCAACAATCTCTCCAATGTATCTCTACTGTATCTCGAATGTATCTTATACTAATCTCTATGAGTCTCTAGCATCGTCAACGCGTCTCCAGTCTTTATGAACACAACAAACTCCACAAACCCTATGAACTCAATGCACTTTTCGGAGATGAGGTGACATTTTCCCCTTGTTCGAATAAAGAATTCATGCTAATTTGGAAATGTGCGCTACCCTGACAAATCAAGTCCCGCAGGTGAGCTGCCACAGGACGTGACTGCAAACCAAACACAGACTAAGAGGAAGCACGGTGGCCAGAAGGGCAACCGGAATGCCCGCAAACATGGCTTCTATTCCGGTGCCCTTAGCCCCGCCGAAACATCCCAACTGTGGAACATTGCCAATCTGGAAGGGGTTGACCCTGAAATAGCGCTCATTCGCGTCAAGTTACAGTCTTCTCTTCAGCACGACCCTGGTAACCGCCGCGTAATCAGAGAAGCCTCCAGATTACTGGTAAGACGGTATTTTGCAGAGTACGGGTTGGATCCAAGTGACCGCAAGTACCTGAAAGCTGTTGTCGAGAGTCTTCTGGAGATTGCCTCTATGCGTCAGTCTCCCGGACTGCAGAGTTCGCAAAAACAAATGGTAGACCGGCGAAACGAATCGTATGTACTTTGACAATTTAGTCGGCCGCCTCACGTATGGAAAAGAACTTTTGAACTTCAGAAAAAGAGGTGATTTTCACAAAACGAATCATCCCAGCTTTGCCGCGTCGGTCCGCCACCCCTCACGGCTCGTAAAAACAAATGGCAAACCGACGAAACGAATCGTCGTACTCTCAGGCTTGAGTGTGCCGGAGGTAATCGCCTTACGTACGAGAAAGAGCCGTCGAACTCTTGGGAAACAAGTCATTCTTACAAAACGAATCATCCCGGCTTCCCTGCTACTGTCGCCCATGCAACTTCTGTGAAATGGGATATTCTAGAGCGTTAAGACTAAATACTGGCGAATATAGGCCCATTTTGCCGATCAAGCTTCCCGCCTGGAGCAAAGCATTTGCTTAGCCTCGATGGAATCAGCCATAATATCCGGAGACTGAATCCCCATAAACTGATGTTCCAAGATGGATATTAACGACATTAAAGAGAAAGCCAAGAATAGCAAGTATAAAATCTCTTTTACCCATACGGAAAAACTTAGGCAAAGGAAAATTGAAATACGCGAATTAGAGGAAGCGATATTTACTGGCGAGATAATAGAGAAGTATCCTGCTGACCCTCGAGGACCAAGCTGCCTAATATTGGGATATACCCAACGAAATAGACCATTGCATATAGTGTGTGGCATAATAGAAGGAGAGTTGCTTATTATTACGACATACGAACCTAGCCTTGAGGAATGGAAACCTGATTGGAAGACAAGGAGATAGTCAAAATGGCTGATAAGTGTTTTTTTTGTAAAGGTAAGGTAGCCCAAGAAGAGGTTAATGTAGATTTCCGCTGGGGAAAGGATTTGGTAGTTATTGAAGGTGTTCCTGCGATGGTGTGTCGCCAGTGCGGTGAGAAATATTTTGATGCCGAAGTCTACAAAGAGATGGAAAAACTGGCGAAAAGCAGAATAAAGCCACTCAAACGTCTGGTCATTGACGTTATCAAGTTTGAGCATCCTGTACCTGCTTGATGGTAGCGAAATCTGATGAAGCTCATTGTCGGGCTGGGCAATCCCGGCAAGACTTATGCCAATAATCGCCACAATGTTGGCTTCCAGTGCCTGAGTTACTACGCCAGGCTTCATTCTATCCGCTTTGACCACAGGCAATGCCAGGCTAGAGTAGGCACCGGCCAGGTAAGAGGTGAGAAGTTGCTGCTGGCCAAGCCCGGGACGTTCATGAATCTCAGCGGCAAATCCCTAGCTTGCCTGGTGCATAAGCACCACATTCCGCTCAGCGACCTCCTGGTGATATACGATGACCTGGACTTGCCCCTGGGCAAAATCCGCCTCCGCCAGAGCGGAAGCTCGGGAGGACACAAGGGCATGAACTCTATTATTTCCGCCCTGGGCAGCGAGGACTTCTCCCGAATCAGGGTGGGAATCGGCCGACCACTACCAGAAGGACAATCCCTCAGTGAAGATGCCATAGTCAGTTATGTGCTCAGTGATTTCTCTCCTGAGGAAGAAGCGATAATCAAGCCCGTAATTGCCGGGGTATCCGAAGCCATTGACTGCTTTCTTACCCAGGGGATAAAGGCAGCCATGAACAAGTTTAACTAGCCATAAACGCAGCAGACAAGATGGAGGAGGCAAAAGTGAAGTACCTTGAAGTCCTTAAAGATCTGATTTCCATTGACACTACTGTACCGCCGGGTCTGAACTACGGTAAGACAA
>Ga0315289_10006155_pt1 | contig 17668 bp, 17 predicted proteins | sample YL17G11_40_MG_FD_203452 | JGI IMG/M metagenome (GOLD analysis project Ga0315289, IMG submission 203452) | Sediment microbial communities from Yellowstone Lake, YNP, Wyoming, USA - YL17G11_40 | ecosystem: Environmental > Aquatic > Freshwater > Lake > Sediment | place: USA: Wyoming | collected... | reverse complement strand
ACACAATGTTTTTAAAATTAACTTCAACATAGTCATCAAAAAAATCAGGCTTATTGGTGAATTTTAAAGGAATCGGAATCGTCTCATACCTCGACTCCTCCTGAATAGCAGAAACCCAGAGAAGAAAAGAGAGAATAATCGAAGCAAGAATTATATACAATTCTTTGAATACTCTTGAACCTAAAATTCTATCTTTCAAGCTTTCCATACTCTTCCTTTTCAATACTAAAGGTTCTTATAAGAACACGTCTTAATGTCTCTTCATTAAGATTTCTCGTCATTCTTCCATTCCGAACATAAGAGATTGTGCCTGTTTCTTCAGAAATTACTATGGTCACAGCATCAGTCTCTTCAGTTAGTCCTAAAGCCGCTCTATGTCTTGTTCCCAATTCTTCGCTTAAGTCAGTTCTTTTTGTTAATTGGGTAATAATACATCCTACCGCTTCAATTCTCTCACCAACTATTAAAACAGCGCCATCATGTAAGGGTGTATTGGGTGTGAATATGGTTCGTATAACCTCTGACTTAATCTTTGAATCCATCTCAATTCCTGTTTCAGCAAGAGACTTCAACGATGTCTCATTTTCAAAAACGATTAATCCACCAATTCGTTTAGCCGACATCTCAATAACCGCTTTTACTATCTCATCAATATATTCTTCCTTCAAAAATAATCGTCCCAAGATTTTTGTTTGACCTAAAAATGCTAATGCCCTTCTGATTTCAGGATTAAACACGATTATAAACAACAAAATTCCTATAATCCAGAACTGCTTGAATATGCTTTTTAAAACAAGCAAATTAAAAAAGCTTGCTATCAAATAAACAAAAAAACCGATGAATATCAGAGATATTAAGCCTCTCAAGACAAAGGCTGAACGAGTCCCTTTAATCATAGAAAATAACAGGTAAAAAAGAGTGGCAACTAACAAAATATCAACCGCATCCGTGATTTGAATATTCGTTACATTTCGTGCTAATTCATTAAGTTTTTCCATTTCAATTCGATTTCCAATTCACCAAAGTTTTTCTATGACTTAAATATGAATTATATACTTTCCCTGTCAAGCAAAAAGTAGGGAACGGTCGCGACCGTTCCCTACAAAGATTGGAATATAAAAATAAAGGACAGATATGTTTCATCTGTCCTTCATTCTTTAATATATTTGAATTTAACTTCTTCTCTTTATTTGTGTTAATCTACTTTAATCTGCGCTATCAGTGTCCTATAAAATTAATACTCTTATTATCTTTATCTAATACAACTATTCAAATTACTTAAATCAAACTGTATATCAACTTCGACTGTTCCATCATCAAGATAGCGTGTATCCACTATTTTTGCACCACGAACATATCCTTGAACTGCTGACCTGATACTATCACTCCTCAACATAAAATTTTCAACAGTCGAATTGGAGTCAACGGCAAGTCCTTTTACATATTCAAGGAGTTGTCTCTGTGCATCGAGATAAGCAGCTCTTTTTGCCATCGCCTTTTGCTGAGCAATATTTGTTGATTGAGGAGCTACTGCTACACTTTCTCCCGGTCTCATCGCATCTTCATATTTTCTTCCCAAAGGTTCAAGATTTAGCCCCACAGTTACTTCCCAGCTACCATCGGGCAATTCGTTCTCGCTAATTACTCTCGCCCCTTGAATCCAGGAACGTGTCCAGGCATTTATCTCATCATTTTGAGTAAGGAAATTTTTTACGGTTGTACTTGAATCGATGTTCACACCTTCAAGAGTTTCAGCAAGATTTCTTAACGCTTCTACTTTTGCGCCGCGTTTTGCCATCAATCTTGCCTGAGCCTTTGAAACAGCATCTGGAGGTGGAACAGCAATTCCAGTGGCAGTAATCTCATTATCCGCCCAGCTCGTATCTATTTTCCCTACAGCTTGAGTCGGTTGCCCCGGTGCAGTTTTCATTGCACCCGTTCCTGTTATAGTAATGATCCCTTCAAAAACCCTTCGTGATTTTCGCTGACATCCGATTAATAAAATCAAAGATATCGCTAATAACAATAGCCACCATTGTTTTCTCTTAATCATATTTTTTACCTCCATAGTTAAAAAAATTTCAAATATTTCTCAAAACCTGTAATATTAAACTTGAAACTTGAAATAATTATTTTCCAACTTCTTCAATATATACTTTCTTCATAACAACAGGATTCTTCGGACTGGTCGGAATCTTATCAATCGAACCTGGTGAACGCACACACTCAATCCCAGCTATCTTATCTATAACATCAAGCCCTTCAATGACTTTTCCAAATGCCGTGTAATTCCCATCAAGACCATATTGAGAGCCAACCCTATCTACTAACATTATAAAAAACTGACAGCCAGCACTATCAGGCTGATTACTTCTTGCCATCGATACAATACCACATTTATGCGGTGTATCATTAAACTCTGCCTTAATCTTATAACCCGGATCACCCGTACCATCGCCTTTTGGACAACCACCCTGAATCATAAAACCTTTATAAATACGATGAAAGGTTAAACCATCATAAAAACCTTTCTTTGATAATTTCTTGAAATTTTCTACTGTATTTGGTGCCTTATCCTCTAAAAATTCAATCTTGATTGTTCCGAAATCCGTCTCAATTACACCTATTTCTTTTTTCTTCATCTCTTTTTTACTTTCTTTGGTTGATTCTATCTCCTTCTCATTCGCCTTCTTACCCTCTTCCTGAGCGTAAATAAAAGATATCAAAGAAATCAGAACAAAATAGAATAGAAGAGTAAAGCTTTTCTTTTGCATCATACTCCTTTACCTTTCCTAAAAAATATTAGACTTCACCAATTAAATAATATTCACACAATTTACAAGTAAAAACTTATAATACAAGAACACGAATTTTTCTCTTGTATTTCTACTTAACACTTCATATAAAAATCAAATTAATCATTTACATATCTTCTACAATAAAGAATGATAATCCTATGAAAAATGAAGTATCCTTTGAGGCGATTATAGATAGATTTGAAGGAGAATATGCGGTTATTCTTCTTAAGAATGAAGAAGTTGTAATTAAAAGAATGGTCTTACCTGAGAATGTAAAGCAAGGAGATGTTTTAAACATTACTTTTAAAATAAACAAGTTTGCTACGGAAAAAAGAAAAAAAGAAGTCAAAGACATTTTAAATGAGTTAACTTAATTTTTAAGAAGGGAATAAAATAATGAAAATTAGTCTAACGAAAAAGGAATTTTCAAAAATTTCTGCTGACGCAATAATTCTAATGACGAAGGAAAATGAAAATTATTTCACTATTAATGACCGTTATCTCTCAAAAATAATCAATGATTTTAAAAAGGATGTGAAAAACAAAAAAATCAAAAAGGAACTTATTATATCTCTCCCTATAAAATATAAAATCAAATATTTAATCCTATATGCTGTTGATTTTATCAAAGATTATCCTCTCTTAGAAGTTCTGAAAACAATTGCTTCGAATGTATATAGTATCTGCGAAAGTTTGAGCCTGTATAACATCGCTTTCTTAGTAAATAAAGAGATTCCTAACGTCTGCCCATCTATCGCTGAAGGATTGATATTAGGCTCTTATTCATTTCAAAAGTATAAAAAAGAAAAAGAGACTTTTGCAGAGAAAACAAAAATTGAAATTATCACAACTTCAAAAAATTTTCCCCTAAAACAAAAAGCAATCGAAAACACTTCGCTCATATCAAAGATAATCAACGAATGTCGGGATTTAATTAATGAGCCCGGTAGTACTCACACACCAGAACATTTAGCTCAAAAAGCAAGATTCGTCGCAAAGGAAAATAAACTTAAAGTGATGGTTCTGAATGAGAAAGATTTAAAAAGAAAGGGCTATAACGGTTTGCTTGCGGTGGGGAAAGGAAGTGCAAACCCACCACGCCTGATTGTTATTGAATATAAACCAAAGAAAAAATCAAATCATCATATTTGCCTTGTCGGAAAAGGATTAACATTTGATTCAGGTGGCATCTGCCTGAAACCACAACAGGATATGTGGCGAATGAAAGGTGATATGTCAGGCGGTGCTGCCGTTATATATTCAATGGCAATTATTGGCAAACTCAGACCAGATGCCAGAGTTACAGGAATCATACCTGCCGTCGAAAATTCTATCGACGCAAATGCTCAAAAACCTGGAGATATTATTAAGGCAAAAAATGGTAAATTCATTCACGTTATCAACACTGATGCTGAAGGACGACTGGTTCTTCCTGATGGTTTCGCAAAAGCTTCTGAACTTAAAGCAACGCATATCATCGATATTGCAACTTTAACGGGAGCCGTTATATCCGCTCTGGGAAACAATATCTCAGGAATACTCGGCAATGATAAAGAACTTATTAATTACATTATCAAGTGCGGAGAACAAACGGGAGAAAATTACTGGGAACTTCCTCTATGTCCCGAATATAAAGAGCTTTTGAAATCAACCGTTGCCGATATTGACAATATAGGTAGTTCACCTTATGGAGGTGCAATCACAGCTGCTTTGTTTTTACAGGAATTTATACCTGAAAAAACTAAATGGGCGCATTTGGATATCGCCGGAACTTTTATGCGAAGTAAACCCTATAAATATTATAAAGAAGGTGCTGTAGGAGTCGGTGTAAAAACACTCATTGAAGCAATTATGAATTTCCCAAAAACAAATAATCAAAAAATAATTAGCCACGAAATAACACGAAAAGTCACGAAAAAAGACAATAATATTTCGTTCCCAAGCCCTTGAGGCTGTGTCATAATTATTTTTTATTAAGTAACCCACAGATTTATCTCCGGGCAGAAAGAAATATATATTATTTTTTAGTAGGGGCACGTTGCACGTGCCCAATAATTTCAGGGCATATGCAATATGCCCCTACAAAAGATTTCTGTTCCCAAGGGGGCATTGGGAACAAGACAAGTATAAAAAAAATGAAAACTCTTATACTTTGTGCAGGTGCTATCGGTAGTGTTTATGCGGGTTTCTTAAAGAAAGCCGATTATGACGTAACCATTTTAGGTCGCAAATGGCATCTTGATGCTATTAAAGAAAATGGTCTGAAAATCACAGGCATCTGGGGAGAACACCAAATTGATAATCTGCTGTGCTTTACAAAAGCAGAAGAACTAACTAACGAAAATTTCGACCTTATTATCATCTCAGTCAAATCTTATGATACTTCAGAAATAACCAAACTTGCCAGCAAACATCTTAACAAAAATGGCTTCGTAGTTTCTTTCCAGAACGGTGTTGATAATGTAGAAAATATTTCAGAGTTCATCGATTACAAACAAATTCTCATTGGAAGAATCATATTTGGAGCAGAAATCATAAGTCCCGGTGTGGTCAAAGTTTCTGTAATGGCAGAAGAAGCAAGACTCGGTTGTTACGAAAATTCTATTGATTATAAAACGATAGAAAAATTTGCTAAACTATTTGATGAAGCTGGAATACCAACGAAACCAACACGGGAAGTAATGAAATATCTCTGGGCAAAGCTTCTTTACAATTGCGCCCTCAATGCCCTTTGCACTATCCTTGATATTCCTTACGGTAAACTATTAGGTAATGAATATACAGAATCATTAATGAAAATAATTGTTCAGGAAGCCTTTGAAGTTGCCAGAGCAAAGAATATAAAACTTTTTTGGAATAAACCGGAAGAATATATTGAAGTCCTATTCAATAAATTAATCCCCTCAACTGCGGCTCATTTTCCCTCAATGCTTCAGGATATAAAAAATAATAAACTGACAGAGATTGATGCATTAAATGGCGTCATCGTCAAATACGCTTCAGAACTCAAAATCCCAGTTCCGATAAACGATTGTATCACAAAAATTATTAAGAGCATTGAGACTCTGCAAGTAATTTCAAACAGGTAAAGATGATTTAACCACAGATGAACACAAACAATAAGAATATTTGACAGGATTAACAAGATAGACAAGATAAACAATTTTAATGTAATATCCTGATAATCCTGTTTATCCTGTCAAAGTATTATTTTTTCTTTGTGTTCGTCGTGTCGTTGTGGTCAAATTCTATTTCCGCTGTTCTTTTCTCATCAACGCAACAATTATTCCTAATACAACTAATGGTGCTCCAACATAAAATAAATGCTTAGGAAGTTCGGTAAATAGAATAAAAGCGAAGATGGTAGATATGGGGAATTCGCCTAATATAAACAAACTCACGATTTGCGGCTTTACATAACGCAACGACCAGTTTAACAATGAATGACCAATAATCGTAGGAATCAGAGCTAACATTACTATCCAAAAAAATGAATCCCAACTCTTAATTCTTAGAGGGATTCCCGCGACTAAACAAAACAACGTTATGAACAAAAATGCAGTCGTATAAACAGGGAAAATATACTCAATCAAATGACTCTGTTCACTGCTCTCACCATTTATTCTTCTGAAGCGTCTCCCGAAGAGAATATACAAAGCAAAAAAAATCGTGGATAAAAAAGTAATCACATCACCCCTGAAATTTTGTGGCTCTAATTTGAAATCCCCTAACCCTACAATTAGCATCCCAACAAATGATAATGAAATACCCAATATTTCTGCTGTTGTTATATGCTCTTTCAAAAATAAATATCCAAGGATTGGCACAATGATAATTTGAACATTAATAATCAATGTGGCATTAGCAACAGTCGTCAATTTTACCGCTATAATCCACGTCATAAAATGCAAACCCATTAGAACCCCGGGAATTAACACACCAAGAACAGATTCCTTACGAAATTTGGGGATTGATAAAAAAGGTCTATCCCCAAACTTCAAATATTTATGCCTTTTCTTTATGACGATTGAAAGCCAGAAAGGAAACAGAATAATTGAAGCAAACAACAATCTGAAATTCGCTATAATAATAGGATTATCATCGCATACCCTGATTAATATAGCAGAAAAAGAAGCGGCAATACAGGCAAAAGCTAAGACACTAATTGCTTTTATGTTGGTTTTTTGTTTCATCACAAAATTTTTATTTTATATGGAGTGCGGTAGCTTGCTACCACTTTAAATTGCGAGACCTTGGGCTCGCGTATTTGTATTGGACAGGCATAGCTGTCCAATACACTGGAAGCAAGCTTCCACAAAACAAGGCGAAAGCAAGCTTTCGCACTCTAAAAAATAATTTGGGAACAGAATTCTTTTGTAGGGGCATATTGCATATGCCCTGAAATTATTGGGCACGTGCAACGTGCCCCTACAGAAATATGCCCCAGCTTTGACACCTTTTTGTAGCGCCGACGTCTCGTCGGCTTTACTAAAGCAGGCAAGATGCCTACGCTACAAATTATGGAAAGAATACCAATCCTTGTTAAACCGAAGCAGGGGCTTCAGATCATATTCGTTCCTAAGCAGGAGAGGCTATGTCGCAATGTAGCGGTGCGATTTATCGCACACTACATATATTGTCGGATGAATCCGACCGCTACAACATATTGTGGTGTCATTTTGGAAAAACAGAATTGCGACATAGCCTCTGGGGCTTGGGAACGAGACAGAAATTTTAATTCTTTAATAATCAATTGGATAATCGGAAAACATTTTTCTTCCTGCGAGAAGAATCGCCACCATCCCAAAGAAAATTCCTATGAAGAACGGAATAATTACATTGAAAAATCCCACTCTAAATAGAGATTCAGGCTTAAACAGGAAGTCGGGAATAAATCTTGAAAAGATAAATTCCATAATTTGAATACCAACAAATCCAACAATAACTCCAAGTATCGATCCCAATGCACTTAACATAAAAAATTCAAGATTCAGTATTCGTTTTATATCGATCTTTTTTGCACCTATAACTCTGTATATTTTGAATTCCCTCTCTTTCTCAACGAGTTTTAGCATAACCACATTAAATATATTCATCGCTGAAAATAGGAGTATAACTATACCTACACCACTCAATAAAAATGTTCCCAACCTCACAATCAAATTTATACGATTCGCTGATTTATCATAAGGTTCTACATAGAAACCCGTATTCTCAATCTGCTTCATTATCAGCGATACATTTGAATCTTTTTCTGTTTCGATATACAAAGTATTATATCCTGACTCCTGATTATTATACCATTCATTGAACTCTTTAACATATCTCAATGGTATTGTAATCCCAAGACTTGTCGCCTTTGATGATAGACCTATAATCCTGCACTTTACTTCCTTATATTTTTCCTCAACTCTCGGATGAATCGTTGATTCACCAAGCACAAGCGTGAGATGTCTGCCTATTAATACTTTCTCAGTTAATTTTGGTAATTGATTACTGACTGCATATCCTGTATTATAAATTTCAAGAAGCAAAGGAGAAAGAATTGCCGGAATATATTCCGCTTCTTCTTCATATTTGAAATCCTTTAAGCTCTCACCTTTATTGATTATCCTTTCATCCACTCCTAATACGGGTGTATCAGCCCCAATAAATTCACCGAACAGATTCGCATAAAAACTAACAGGGAAATTGACACCCATCGTCGGATAAACATCTTTGACTCCAATTAACTTCTTAAAACTTTCAACGTCTTTATCATAAATCATTCTCCCCTCAAATTTCAGAACAGATAAATCAAATGATTTGGGTTTAACGACAAGATAATTCTCCGACAAATCCAATAAAAACTTTTCTCTGATAATCTCCCCTATCCCGGAGCCTAAACTTAACATAAAATGAATTACAGCTACACCCATCACAATTCCTAAAATGGAAGTTAATATTCGTGCCTTTTCTCTTTTTAAATCATTTAAGGCAAACGAGAATAAATTTTGTGTTTTCACTTCTATTCCTTTTCATCAGTTTCAGTCTTAAATCCTTCACAAAAATCAATTAAACGTGTCGAACGCCATCTATCAGGATAATCTCGGCATTGAATCGGCTTTACTGAATGTATCGAACACCCATTTCCTTTTAAAAAAACACACGCCTTATTTTCATTATCCTTTACCCAATATTCATTTCCAGCCATAATAGCATATTCTCTTAGAAATATTTCTCTATCAATTTTAAGATAATCAGAAATTCTATTAATATCTTCATCCTTGAGAATTACAATACCATCACCAATACAGCATTGCCCGCATTTCTTGCATTCAAATCTCTCTAATGTTGCCATTTATATCCTTATATTTGTATTAAATTTTTTAACAAGATGGACAGGATATTTATCCTGTCCACAATTTTGGTGCAGGATATATATCCTGCACCATCTAATATTTTTGACTTAAATTCTAAATAACCTAATCCTGAGACTTCTTTCTCTTCAACAAATATTTTATAATGAAACAGTTGACATAGAATAATCAAAATAATATGCTATAATTATAAATTATTAATATAGTGAATGGACTGATTCGTAGGGAACAAAATAATGAAAAAATTCCGAGTTATTATTGTGGATGACGATAAAGATGTCCTTACAATACTTAAAATACAATTCAGGGATAAATACGAAATTATAACTATAGTTGACCCAGGAGCAGTCCTTGAGAAAGTCAAACTCTATGAACCTGACATTATCGTCCTGGACATTATGATGCCCAAAATTAGTGGATTTGAATTATGTCAACAAATCCGTGCCTTACCAAGATTCCGAAAAACACCTATAATTTTTTTATCAGCAAAAAAATCACTGGATGACCACAAGCTCGGTTACAGAGTCGGAGCAAATCTATATATCGATAAACCTTTTGATACAAAAAGACTTCAGAACAATATAGACGTTCTGCTACAAGAATTTTATCAGGATGTTCCATCAAAAAATTTCTCCTTTAGTGACATTATCGCTCTTGAATCTGGCACAGCAAAACTTCAAGTACCATCAGAAACAAAAATAACAGATGAACAAAAAAAACATATCCCTGAAGGAGAATTAAGAAAAAGTTACAGAGAGGAAATTATACAAAAAGCTTTCACTGTCTCTGCTGATATTGATACAAAAGACAAAAGCAAAACGGAGCGTATCGAAATACAGGTCGAGGAATCTTTTGAAGAAATTACTGTGGGGAAAAATATCAAACCTGATAAATTAACAATAGAAAAGCCTGAAGAAAAACCTCAGATTCCAACAACACAATCGCCCCCACCAGATAAGATAAAGAAAGATAGGGAAAAGAAGAAACAACCGTTAATTATTATTGTAGATGATGATGAAGAAGTATTAGATGTTCTCGACGCAACATTAAGTATTAAAGGATTCCGCGTATTGGGTGCTGTTGACGGAAGTTCTGGCTTTAAAAAGATTTCCACCAAAAATCCTGACCTTGTTATTATAGACCTTTACCTCCCCAAAATGTCAGGCAAAGAAATTATCTCAAAGATGAAAAAAACGTCCAACCTGGCAAATATCCCTGTTCTTGTCCTAACAGCAACCACAAAACATTCTCCTCTATCAGATAAAGAACTGGCTAAATATATGAATGTGGATGATTTTATTACAAAACCTTTTGACCCCAAAGATATATTAAAAAGAGTATCTAAACTTTTACCCGAATATGAATAATCATTTTAACAAAAAAGAAATAATAGACAAAATTGTTGTATCCTTACTTTTCGGAGTTCTTGGCTTTGCTCTGAACTTCAACAATTTTCATCTATATCTGAACATCCTCGTGATCCTTGGTTCTATTCCCGGATTAATCGTAACTTTAATTTATGGTCCTATATACGGAATTTTAACTTCCCTAATTTCTTTCACCTCTATTTATCTCACACAACAGGATTCCTATCTATTAATCTTATTCCCCTTAGAAGCCGCATTCATTGGTTTGCTTACTCGAAAAGGTATTCCTTCAATTATAACTATGATTATCTTTTGGCTATTCATTGGTGATGTATTCGTTTATACTATTGCGAAAAAGAATCTGGGATTATCAAATGCAACTGCCCTTATTCTTATTACAAAACACATTCAAAATAGCATCTTCAATTTATTAATCGCTGAAATGTTACTGATTAGTTCAAGAATTAAAAAATTTTTCTTCGGTGAATCTTACAAAACAAAATCCGCTAATATTCATAGTATAATAATCCTCTTCCTTACATTTATGACAGTTATTCCAATCCTTTTCATCAATATCTTTAATACTCAGATTCTTATCAATAATGAACTTACGAGAACAAAAGCAAATTTGTTTAACGAAGCCTCCTCTTTGAAAATTAATCTCGAGGATTACCTTAAAAAGCATATTGAAGGTATTACAATATTAGCAAGAACTGTTGAACTCAGTGAAGAATCCGATACAGAACATCTTAACAAACTCACGACCAACGCCTATTTAATCTACCCTGGATTTATTCTCATTTACATTGGAGACACAAAAGGGAATATCCTTGCCGCTTATCCTCCAACCTCATCTACAGGAACAAAGCTTATTGGCGTTAATTTAAGTCACAGAGATTATTTTAAAAATCTTATGGCAACTCAATCTACAACAATTTCTCAAACTTTCATCTCAGGAATAGACATAGAAGAACCAACGATAGCAATTGCTGAACCCATCTTTACGGAACAAAAAGAACTAATGGGTTACGCCTTTGGAGCTCTTGATTTACAAGAACTAAATAAATTCATTTTACAACTTAAACTTAGCGAAGACGAAAACATAATTTTGACAGATAAAAATAAAAAAGTTATTACCTCTTCAGCTCCCGATAAATTCAAAACTCTCGCTGATATGGCAAATACATCTCTTATGGATGCCACACAATTCAAAAATTCAGGAACGCTTGAATATTACGATGTCGTGGACAATAAGTCTGTCATTTCGGATGAGAATAAAAGATTAGCTGGTTTTACATCGATAGATTTAGTTGGCTGGAAAATCTTTGTTGATAAATCCATAGAAGGACTCCTTACACAAGTGCAAGATATTTATCTCAAAACGGCAACTGTTCTGATAATAACTATTATTGCCGCTACTATTTTATCTTATTTAATTTCTTTACGACTATCTAAACCCATTAATTCCCTTGCAGAATTAGCTCATTCTATGCCTGAAAAATTATCCAATGGCTCAAGACTCTCAACTTACCCTTCTTACCCAAGAGAAATTAATATCTTAATAACCACTTTTAAAGAAATGACTCAAAAACTCACAGAATCTTATTCCCAACTCCAAAAGGCTGCAGAGGAATCAAACAAAGCTAACATAGAATTGGGAAAATTATCGAAAGAATTAGAGGCAAAAGTTAAGGAAAGAACCATAGAATTAGAAGAAAAAAACAATGAGCTTATTCGACTTCAAAAAATCAGGTCGGATTTTATCAGTATGCTCACACATGATTTAAAAACACCTTTAACCTCTGTCTTCGGTTATACCTCAATTTTACTAAATGATTCCGAATCCCGAAACAACGACGAGATTCTAAATAATTCCCTTAAAAATATTTTTAAAAACACCAATAAACTTCTGGATATGATAAATGATTTTCTTATCTTTTCCAAATTGGAATCAGGAACAATGCCTATAATTAGGGAACGATTTCAAATCACCGACACATTGACCACTGCCCTTCAAACAGTATCCTTTCATATTGAGACCAAACACATCGAACTTATAAAAGAATTTCAGGATAAACTACCCGACATTTATGGCAGTCCATCTTTAATATCAAGAGTCTTTCAAAATCTTCTAAGCAACGCTGTTAAATTTAACAAGGACAACGGTAGGGTAATTATTAAGATAAAAAGAGAAGATAATTTTATTGTTACTTCAATTGAGGATACAGGTAAAGGGATATCTGAAAAATCTTTACCACATATTTTTGATTTGTATTTCCGAGACTCTGTAGAATCAAAAACAGAAGGTTCAGGACTCGGTCTTGCCGTTGTCAAATCAATTCTTCAAGCTCATAATGGTAACATCAGTGTAAAAAGCCATGTCGGTGTTGGCTCAATTTTTACTTTTAAACTTCCTATCACTGTGTAATGCGACATTTATGTCGCAATTCTATTTCCTCTTATTGTCATGCTGAACTTGTTTCAGCATCTTCTGTTTTCATCCTTAAGAGATTCCGAAACAAGTAATGTCATCCTGAACTTGATTCAGGATCGGAATGACATTTCTAATGTGTAGTGCGACATCCCTGCCGTAATGTAGCGATGCAATTTATCGCACTCTTGTAACGCAGGCATCTTGCCTGCTTTAATAAAGCCGACGAGACGTCGGCGCTACACTATATATATTGTCGAATGAATCCGCTCACTACTAATAATACGTAATAGTGAACTTGGCTCGATAAAGCCATCTCCCATCCTTTGTCGTCATCTTCTTAAAGTAATCCCTATCTTCACTAAAATCTCTCATCCCTATCTCTGAGATTAATTCATCCAGAAAATCCCCGAAAGCATTATGCACGGGGGCAACACCTGTTATCGTTGGTTTTCCGACAACTTCTTCTTTGTAGCTCGTTATAGTTATGTCATGCCTTTTAGCAATAGTATATATAACATCCTTCTTTGAATAGGAACTCCCAGCCTGATAACTTTCTGACCCTGTAGTCTGAGTAGATGGAGTTGAACTAACCTGGTTCGTTTGAGGAGATTGTTTACGATAAGGAATTCCAGAAATTATTTCTTCTTGAGGTGTCGAAGTTGCTTGAGGAACAGGAGTACTTGTTCTTGATACAGTTGTTTGTGTCTGATTATCCCGACTTGTTCCAATACCTATTTTCCCTCTATCTGACAAACTCTGCATCACGACAAGCAAGCCGACAACACCACAAATTACCATAACAGAAATTAATAAATTCTTCCAAAACTGCATAATTTATTACTCCTTATTCCATTGTAGCGGTCGCATTTATGCGACGTTTAAATTATACATTGATTTCGTTCGATACCCTGAATCAAGTTCAGGGGAACCGCTACATTAATAATAAAACTTTACTTTATAAACCTCAAATATATTGACTCCTTCTTGAACCCTTGTGTGAAATTGATATATCATATCTCTTGCGCCTATGGCATACTTCAAATCCCTCTTGAATAATACAAGATCGTTTTCTTTATAGACACGAACAGTCATATCTACATTTCCTACTTGAGGCTCAGAATAATGTGTCACATAAATATGAAGTTTCTTTGCGACCTCAAAAATCGTATTTTTCTTTGAGCCTGGATTCTCTGCTGTATATAATATTTCTTTCCCCTGAGTAGATGGTGCTTCAGAAGGCGATTTTTTTAAATTTATAGAAGGTAATTGCCCTAATCCAGGATCTTGATAAGGAATAGAAGAGCCTGATGGAGTCCCTCCCTTAAATAGTCCTGTATTCGTTACTTTCATATACCCAATACCCAATCCAATGATAAGAATAATCACCAATGTTGTGTATTTAATCTTCATTGATTTTCTCCCTGTTAAATTCCCTAATATAATTAGATTGATTATCTACATAATTTGTTACAATATTTTTTTTAAAAAAACAACTATAAAATTAATCCCAACCAGAAATTTCTGAACAAGAGTTATTAAACAATATGAACCAAAAAGTTTAATATTTTAGAGGGCTCAATAGGAGATTACCGAAATACTGGTATACTATGATAAGAGCAAACACTAAAGTCAGCCCGTACAGATAGCGGCAAGGATGCGGATTTTAAGACTCGGTCTCCCATTTTTAACATATAATTGGTATTTAGAAATCCCCATAATATTATTCCAGAGCTAATGCAATTCAACCTTATCCTCAAGGTGATGTTTAATATTTTTACCTTGAACATAAAAAACAACTTCTTCAGCAAGATTAGTAGCTTCGTCAGCTATCCTTTCAAAATGTTTACTAATAAAAACCATATCTATACCTGATTCAGGATCAATCTTAGACTTTAAAATCTCATCAAGAAATTTTCTAAAATTTGCTTTATGTAAGGCATCAACCTCATCATCCTTCACACAAACTGCTCTTGCTTTTTCAGTATTATGTTCTATAAATGCAGACATAGCATCCTTAACCATTTGGTTTGAAATAATCGAAATTAACTTCATATCCCCAATATATTCCTTAAGAACATTTGAAGATATGTATTTAACACTTTTAACAACATTAACTCCCAAATCAGCAATTCTTTCCAAATGATTACTCATTTTACTTACTGACAAAATAAAACGCAAATCAATAGCAGTGGGTTGATGACGCGCCATCAAAGTAACACAGTGATTATCAATTTCTACTTCCATATAATTGATTTTATCTTCTAATTTGGAGACCTCTTCTATACGGGATACATCATCTTCAAATAAAACTTTGTTTGATAACTTAATCAATTCCTCTACCTTTTTATACATATCAATCAACATTTGTCCTAAAATTTCTAAATCTTTATCAAATTGTATCTTCATAAAATTTTCCTCTTATATACCCTAATTTAAATGCCCTTTATCCTATCGCAATAATAATATCTGGATTTCAAAAAGAATCATAATATCAATATGTTTTATCCGAATCGACCTGTAATATATTCTTCTGTCCGTTTATCTTTTGGAGAGGTAAAAATCATATCTGTATACCCAAACTCTATTAACTGACCCGCCATAAGAAAAGCGGTGAAATCTGAGACCCTTGCCGCTTGCTGCATATTGTGTGTAACTATAATTATTGTAAAATCTTCTTTAAGTGTAAGCATTAACTCCTCAATCTTAGAGGTCGAAATTGGGTCTAAAGCGGCACAGGGTTCATCAAAAAGAATAACACCCGGACGAACAGCAATCGTTCGAGCAATACAAAGTCTTTGTTGTTGTCCCCCGGATAATTCGGTCGATGAACGATAAAGCTTATCTCTAACTTCGTCCCACAAAGCAACTTTCTTTAGTGTCTCCTCTACTAATTGGTCACTTTCTAATTTACTTAACTTTAAACCATTCAATTTATAACCAGCAATAACATTGTTATAAATATTCATAGTAGGAAAAGGATTGGGACGTTGGAAAACCATCCCTATCTCTTTGCGGATATCAGTCGTATCATAGGAAATTATATCCCTCTCTTTGTAGAAAATCTTTCCACTGAATCTTGTTCTTGGAACAGTTTCAAAAAGTCTGTTCAAACAGCGTATCAATGTGGTTTTACCACAACCAGATGGACCTATAATTGCGGTTATTTTGTTAGGAGATATCTCAAGATTAATATTTTTAAGAACTTCGAGCTCGCCATAATAAGCAGAGAGATTTTCTACTCTTATAATTCCTTTTTCCATTAAGTCATTACCATTTTCAAGTTTATTTACGATAATAGCTTGTTCGTTGTACAACAGTTTTTATAATAATATTAATAAATAAGATCAATATAACAAGGAGGAATGATGCGGCAAATCCAAGAGAATGCCATTCAGGATACGGACTGATGGAATAATTAAATATTTGTAACGGCAAAGCCGCAATAGGTTGATCGATTTTTATACTAAAAAATTGAGACCCAAGCACCGTGAATAGTAAAGGTGCCGTTTCACCTGCGATACGAGAAAGAGATAGTAAAATCCCACTTGTTAATCCACCTATACCCGTTCTTAAAACTATAAATAGTGCTACTCTCCATCGAGGCATTCCTAATGCTATACCCGCTTCTCTAAGCTCAACAGGAATAAGACGTAATACTTCTTCTGTAGTTATTACAATAATCGGTATCATAATAATCGCAAGAGTTAAACCACCAGCAAGAGCAGAAAACCTCTGCATTGGCATAACAATTATTATATACCCTATAATCCCTATAACTATGGAAGGTATTCCCTGAAGAATCTCAACAAATAACCTGATTATATGCCTTAATTTCCCCCTTTTAGATTCTACTAAATATAATCCGCATAAGATACCCAATGGCACTCCTACTATAGAAGCAATAAGTATAATAATGACACTTCCTATAATACCATTAAAAATACCACCGCCAACTTCGCCCATTGGCACAGGATTTTTTGTAATAAGGTTAATTGAAAAACTATTAAATCCTTTATATGAGATATATCCGATAATTAAAATAAGAGGTGAGATAGTAAGTAATGACAATAGAGTTATGGTAGAGGACACTACAAAATCAAAAAACTTTTGTTTTCTTTTAGCAAACTTATCAGACATTAGATTAAAATTCCTTTAAGTTGAACTAACCATTCTTGTTTTATGAATTACAAGTCTACCTAATGTGTTGATAACCATACTGATTAAGAAAAGAAGCAACGCTAACTGAATAAGAGATGAGACATATAATGGACCACTTGCTTCATTGAATTCATTAGCTATAATACTCGCTATAGTATTAGAAGGATCAAAAATACTTTTTGGTAAACTAATGCTATTCCCTATTACCATTGTAACTGCCATAGTCTCACCCAAAGCCCTTCCAAGAGCTAATGTTGTTCCTCCTATAATACCATTTTTACAATAAGGAATAAGAACCTTTTTCACCATTACCCATTTTGTTGCACCCAAAGCATACGCTCCTTCTTTCAATTCCCTTGGAACCTGCGAAATGACATCTCTCGTTACTGAAATTGAATATGGCAATGTCATAATAACAAGTATAATAATAGCGCTTAATAATCCAATACCATACGGTGGGGCATTAAAGAGGGGTATAAAAGAATAATGAAGATATAAGAATTCCTCTATAACTCGCACTACTGGTACAAGAACAAAAATACCCCACATCCC
>Ga0315289_10006154_pt1 | contig 17669 bp, 31 predicted proteins | sample YL17G11_40_MG_FD_203452 | JGI IMG/M metagenome (GOLD analysis project Ga0315289, IMG submission 203452) | Sediment microbial communities from Yellowstone Lake, YNP, Wyoming, USA - YL17G11_40 | ecosystem: Environmental > Aquatic > Freshwater > Lake > Sediment | place: USA: Wyoming | collected... | reverse complement strand
CTGCCGGGAGCAGGTTTGCGGAAGCGTTAGCAAGGATAGAGGAAGCCGAAAGCCGCGTTAAAATGCTAGACCTGCGAAGACCAAGAGTAGGGGAGATAGTAACGGACCCCTGCGATGTATTAGTAGCAGTCACCGTGCGCACGACCGCCTGCTTGCCAACCGGCACCGTATAAAGCGTGGCAAAACCCGGACCGGAGGCGTTCAGGCTTACAGCGGCTTTTACTTCAACACTGGACATCTCACTTTACCTCGCAAAAATCAGGACAGGAAAAACGAAATCATGAGCGCATCGTCGAGAGGCGGGGCCGCAAATGTCGGTGCTACCGCAGAGCCATTCGAAGTCAGTACCTGCCCAGCAGTACCTGAAGCGACAGCCCCGAACACACCGGCATTGTTGACCTGCACTTGCCCCGTCGTGCCACCCGGAGAGACGCTCGCAAACGTCAGCTGACCCGTCCCATTCGTCTGTAGATACTGACCATTCGTGCCATCAGCGATAGGCAGCGTAAACGTGATATTCGCAGCCAGCGAGTTAGGCCCTTTCAGGGCGACGTAGCTCACGCCATTGTTCGTTGCTTCAGGAAACTGAACCTCAGCGCCCGCGATGGCAGATGCCGTGACAGCGAAGGGCGTCGTCTGCGATACCGCGACCGACTGCACGGACGCGTTAGGAAACGTAACCCCGGTATCACCGCTGATGGTCGTGGACATGCGCGTTACTCCGTCGGAGTTTCTTCAGCGGGAGCGTCGATCACCGGCGGCACGTAGGGCTCAGGCTTCACCAGAACGCCGTCGACCCAGCCGTCACCGTTCACAGCGTCGTCAGGGACTTCAGTGTCGTAGAAGACTGCCACGTCGGGGTGATAGATCTCCGTTGGCTCTGAGTGAGCGATGTCGCGGATGCGGTCGTCTTCAATCCATGCTTTGCGCATATCAATATCCATCCGTCCAATAGAGAACTACAGCACCTGCGCCGCCACCGGATGCTACCCCACCACCTTGACCGCCACCACCGAGGCCGCCTGAAGCTGCACCACCACCACCGCCTCCGCCGAATCCGCCATTGCCGCCGCTGGTGTTACCACCGTGGCCGCCTGCGCCTCCGCCAAAACCACCGCTACCACCACCGGTGCCGGAATTGGCAACACTGCCACCACCGCCGCCTCCACCTTGACCGCCCGGCATCCCCATCAAATAAACGCTATAATCACTCTGAAAAGACACTCCCATACCACCCGCTCCATCAAGCGCTTGATAAACCATTTTAATAAATGGACTTTCAATCCCAACAGAACTGCTACCGGGAGTTATGGCTCCATATACTTGTGTACTAAGTAACATCGATGGATATGTAGTAGCTGGCGTTTCAGCATATCCGGGACCCCCAAGACCCCCACGGCTGTTAGAAATACGACCGGGCCCCATAGTTCCACCACCACCGCCGCCGCCAAGACCAGCTTGGGCAGCCGCCCCGGGGAAATTAGCTCCGCCTCCGCCGCCTCCCGAATTAGTTCCGCCTGTGCACGCGCCTCCAGCTCCGCCGGGACCAAAACCACCGCCGCCCGCGCCGTTAGCTGCGCCACCAGACGCGGCACCACCAGCGCCACCAGTTCCATAAAAAGAACCAGCGGCGCCGCCGCCGCCACAAGAAGTTGAGCTAACCCCGGTGCCGCCTGCGCCGCCCGAAGCTGTAATTATGTTTCTAAGAGTGGAAGACGCAGTGCCGGCCCCGCCAGCCGCTCCGGTGTTGCTTGTAGCCGTAACGCCGCCAGTGGCAGTAAGGAGTGTGCCAAACGAGGACGTCCCCGCCGCAGCGCCTACGGTTATAGTGGGAAGCAATTGCCCCGGAATTGTATCTACAACACCATACGCAAAACCCCCACCGCCACCGCCACCGCCGAAACTGGCACTGGCAGATCCGCCACCGCCAAAAACAGCGACGCCCATCTGGAAGACGTTACTGGGCACAACAAACGAAGAAGTCGTAGTCGTGATCAACTGAAACCGCGTCCAGCGCGGAGGATCCACGCGCGTCGCATAGTTAGGCGGAAGCGGATACCCGTAAGTGCCACGGTTCATCAGAAGTTCCCTCCGTACGCGCTGACTCGAACGCCCGTTTGGGCAACCGAAGCGGCGGCACGCAACGAGTGTCCGGTCGGCAGCGTCAGCGGCATGATGTTCGAGTTACCGTTGCTGGACAATGCCAGAGCAAAAGCCGGAGCCGTCGTGCTGCTCGTTACGGCCTGCACAGGAAGCTGCTGCCACAGGATGTAGTTCGTGCCGTCGAAGACGAACAGATTGATCAGGCCGGCTACGGTCGTGGCCACGCCCTGAATGTCGATATAATCGATGCGGGTTCCAGACGCGCCTGCGGTCAAAATGGTACCGACAGTGGCGGGTGCCGTGAGAGACGTATCAGCCGTCGTCAGCGTTGCTGATCCAAAGACTGGCGTTGAGGCGTATTGAGCAGACGTGGACATGCTTTGCTCCTTAGATGATACCAAGCGCGGACTGGGGATCACCCGGTGCCGTGTTGCCGCCGTTTACGAATAACACAAATGGTTCTGCGCCGCTAACCGCAGCTTGCGAAACCCACGTAGTTCCATTTGAAGTGAGGACATTGCCCAAAGTACCCGACGACGATAGTCCTGTACCACCGTTCACAGCCGGTAATACCCCCGTCAGGCCGCCAGTAGCCGTAAGCGTACCGGTCACAGTCACGTTCCCTGCAAACGTAGCAGACTGATCCACACCAAGCGTAAGCGCAGTGGTGCTACCATTTGTTTGGAACACCAACAGGCCGGTCGTATCACCGGTGACGGCGATGGCTTGACCACTGGAGGTGCCTGATTTGATTGTGCTCATCTTAGATCACTACCCACCTAGCGCCCGCCGAAACCGTCACTACCATTAAGGCTGGCACCGTGATGGGTCCAACGGACATAGCGTTCTGTCCTGAAACAACGGTATAGCTCTCAATAAGCGTGTTGTCGCTGATGAAAAAGCTGTTTGATGCGTTGAACGCCTTTGATTTTAGAATCCCGCTGAGCGGATTGAACGTGTAGTTTGGGCTGCTGGTAAAGACCGTGATAGCAGCGCCAGACGTGGCGTCAGCGAAGATCGGGAACCGCGTAGCGTTCGTGGTCGTATCGTTGCTGAGCGTGGCGCCAGACGGCCCCGGCGTGGTCGACACCCACGTCGTGCCGTTCGACTGTAGGATGTTGCCAGCCGTGCTTGGAGCGACCACCTGAACAGCGCCGGTGCCATTGCCAAGAATGACGTTGTTGAGCGTCAGTGTGGCAGCGCCAGTACCGCCGTTAGCAACTGGCAGAATGCCAGATACACCCGTCGTCAGTGGCACATAGCTCCAGCTTGCGTTGGTGCCGTCCGTGGTAATAAACTTACCAGCGTTGCCTGCTTGACCCGGAAGCGCCGAAACGAACGACGTCGCCGTCACGAAAGCAGTCGTTGCGATCTGCGTCGTGTTAGTTCCGACGGTCGCCGTTGGAGCCGTTGGCGTACCAGTCAGCGCCGGGTTTGCGCTCAATGCAACTACGGTGCCAGTGCCGCTCGTGCTGTAAGAGGTGCCCCACGCTGTACCCGTTGAGTATGCTATACCGACGCCCGGAAACGAGTCAGGGCCGGTGTTGGTAATCGTAATCGAGCCGGTGCCGTTCGTGACCGTGATGCCAGTGCCAGCGGTTAGCGTCGTCTTCGTCAGCGTGTTGCCAGTGGTGTTGCCGATCAGCAGCTGACCGTTCGTGTATGTCGTCTGGCCGGTGCCGCCCTGAACCACGCTGATTGGCGTCGTAAGGCCCGAGAGGGACGTGATGTCCGCGTTGGCGCCTGATGCAGCTGCACCAATGGACGCGCGTGCCACAGCGGCGTTGACGGCGGTAAAGATCCCGATGCCTAGCGACGTGCCGCCGAGATTAATGAGCGCCGTCCCGGCAGTGGTGGCGCCGGTGCCGCCCTGAGCGATGGCGATTGGCGTCGACAGGTTGTTGGTGTCGGCCTCGACGACGTTCGTTCCGTCGCAGTACAGGATTGCAGCGCCGTTCTGAACAACAGCAATGCCCGTGCCGGATGCGGTCTTAACGGTGAGCGAGTAGCTTCCGGTCGTCGTGTTTCGAACCCAGTATTGCTGAATCGTGTTCGGCACGATGATCTGCATATTCGCGGTCAGGACGCCGCTGAACTGATAGGCAATACGGTTCAGGTTGGTGCCCGAGAGCGTGTACGGGCTGGGCTGCCCAGTCAGGCTGATCGACACATAATCGAACGAGAACGACGCGCTCTGGCCGTAGCCAATCGTGTAGAAGTTTGCACCGTCCGTCAGAACCCGCGCGCTGTCACCCGGGTTAAATACCAGAGATACCTGCCCGTTGATGAGTTCGCCGCCAGACGGAGCAATCGTAAGGCCGCCTGAGCCGGAGTTACGTGCGTCGAAGAACCAGTCATTTCCAGCTGCAGCCGCAGACGGCATCGTGAACGTGCCAGCGCCACCGTTCCATACGAGGACGCGGGCACGATCTGAGGACGTGAGCGTGTAATTGGCAGAGAGCAATGTCGTCGGCGCGGCCTGATTGAGCGTCGTGGTAATGGCCTTGAGGCCTGCTCCAGCCAGCGCGCTCGCGGACGGGGACGACGTACCGGCACCGTATTCAATCGCGCGCCATGTGCCGTTTACGGTCGCATTGCTGATCATGTAGATCTGCCATGCTTCACCGGAAGCAATCGTCTGGATCGTGTTGCCGCTGTTATCAGCGACCGTGAACGAGAACGCGCCGACGTTGAAGAACAGCGCCGTCTCGCCAACCGAAGCCTGAGTGGCGTCAGGCATGCGGATTGTGAGGCTGCCCGCAGACGGTGTGACATCCATAATGGACGCGACGACGTCGGTGTTGGTGGCGACTTCAGTCGGCCACGTCAGCGTTACGTTAGCAGTCAGCGCGATGGCGCGATAGCTGACGTTTGCAGCGTAAATATTTGTACCGCCGAAAGTATTTGTGAAACTGGGCACCTTTAATCCTCCCTGCGGATGATGCCACGATCAGCAATCTGGCGGATATCTTCGCCGTTCAGCGCGGCGACGGATCGGTCGTAGAATCCTTGCCAGATCGGGATGATCTCTTCGTTCTTGAGGAACGGGGCGGCCTCCATAAGCGAGGCGTAGAGCAAGGCGTTTGGCGCGTATTCCGTGAACCAGTTCGTTTGAACGTCGTCACCGAGAAGCGGCGGCAGTTCATAATAGATCAGTTCGTAAGGGAACGGGGCGTTCGGTGTAGGCGCGAAGAACCAGTGCGAATAATCATAATCAGCATAAAACCTCGGCGTTCCGGTTAGCGTCTGGTTCGGCCAGTACTGGCGCATATATTCATACGCGCGCGGGAAGACTTCCTGCGTGGTGTTGTAGCCGGTGCCGGTGCCAACCCGGATGCTGACGGTTTCGCGCCAGCGGTCGGGCTTGGGGTAGGTAGGCTCTCCCACAGTCATGGTCGATGAGACGACGGTGACGGTACCTTGGATCTTAAGTTCCCGGGCGAGGCGGCGCTCAGCGAGGCCGATCAGGCTGGGAAGCTGGAGGTAGACCGAAGGATCCGTCGCAAGCGTTGCCCCGCGCTCCAGATAGTTCCGGAGGTCGTTCAGCAAGCTGGTATAGGTCATCGCTGTGGCCATAGCGAAACCCTACATCAATTCAGCGACTGCTGCAATTAAGGCTGCGACGGCTGCAAACGCAATCACGCCTTTGTTTTTCACGTTCGTCAGCTTCTCCATCAGCGAGCGCTGAGGCGGGTGGGAGTTGCCGATCACACCCTTGGTGACCTTGTTGACGACAATCTTCTCGGCCTCTTTCTTGGCAGCGTTGAGCGCCAGTTTCTTCAGGTCCATGGTAGCCTCCTCACTTAGATTTGCTCTCGATGACGCCAACACGCACCTTCAGGTCATTTATTTCGCCCGTCAGATGCTCACGCAATTCAGATCGAGCCTTTGCCGAAAGCGAGCTATCCGTGGGCACACCATCCGGCGTGATGAGGACGGGCATCGACGCTTCGATCTTGGTCAGTCGCGTCTCGAACGTGTTCACCTGCCCCAGCAGCCACGCAATGCAGGCGATCAGGATGGGCACTGCGCCCTTCAGGACGTCGCCCCAGTTGACGTTCATGGCAGCCACCCGGCGAACTTCTTCGTCTTCGCCTCGCGGTCGTCGAGACCGTGCGTGCCGCCGTTTATGCGCTTGGTCAGGGCGAGGATGGCGGCGTCGTTGATGCCCTGATCGCAGATAGACCAGAGCTTGTTCTTGTCGAAGAACCACAGTGCCGACTCAAAGCAAAGTTCAGTCGCCACCAGCCCCGGATTTTCCATCACGTCCGGGCGGTCGATGTAGTCCGCGAACGCCTGATAGTTCGACTTGCCCGTAAGCTGCAGCGCACCGCGCCCACGGTACTTCCAGCCGTCGCCGGATGCCTCGACGTTGTTGCCCATGCGGCTGGCATAAACGCGGTCGGCGATCTTCTGCGGCTGGCGCTCGTACGCCTTGGCCATAGCGTCGGTCGGGAAATACTTGCCGAAGATGCCGCGCAGGCCCTTTGCGCCGTAGTTCAGGTTCTCACTGAAGGCCGTGAAGTTCCCCGACTCGTGCGCCGTCTGGGCAAAGAAGTGCGCCGCGCGGTTCTTGTTCAGCTTGTAGTAGGCGGCGGCGGCCTTGAACGTGCCCGGTCCGAACGCACCGTCGGCGGTGACGCCAATCTTTTTCTGGAGATCAACGAGGCTCATTTCTTGTTCCACAACTCAAACAGCGCCTTGATCTTCTCCTCAACCACGGCGACGCGCACGTCCATCTTGGCGAGGATAATCACCAGCGAAATGAATGCCAGAACAATTGGCCAAAGCTGGCCGATCAGTTCAACGGTAGAAAGATTGCCAGCCATTACGCCCTCGGATTACGCCAGTCCGGGAAGTCGTCCTCGTCGACCACGCCGTCGCCGTTGGCGTCGTAGCGCAGGTCGTTGCGGTACTTCTCCCACGGGGCCATGTCATCGTCATCTTCAGTCGCAGGGGTCGGTTCCGGTGTCGCAGCCATAGGCTCAGGCTCAGGTGTCGGCAGCGGCTCAGGCTCGACAGGAGTGGGCTCCGCCGGCTTCGCGTCACGCGCATTAGCGTTGAGGCTCAGGCCACCCAGAAGGCCGACGAAGGCACCGATGACCATGTTGAACGCTGGGCCGACGATCTCGAACACCTTGTCGCTGTCCACCACGTCATTGGACGCGAACAGGCCGGCGACCAGTGCGGCCACGACGACCAGCACGACGCAGGCCAGTGTGATTACCGCCACGCGGATCGTGAACTCGACCGTGTCCTCGATGCCCTCGCGGTTGCTTTCAAAGCGATCCCAGAAGCTCATGAGGCCTCCCCTTCAGTTAGGTTGTCGGTCAGCCACCTGCTGCAGCCGATCTTCAATCCGCCGCAGGTGAGTGAGCATTTCATCAAAGCGCCGGTCGATCAACTGAAAGCGCTCGTCACCGAACTGCAAACGAGACTCCAGCTTTGTGAGCCGGCTGTTCAACGTCGTCCATACACCGATTAAACCGCCGAGAAATGTCAAAGCGGTTACGATTGTATTAATATCAATCTGCATCACCGAAGGTTTCGCAGCTTATAGATGGCGTCGAGGTAGACCCCCGTCACGTTGTCGATCCGGTTCCCGACAGCGCGATTGCCCTTACAGATCTTTTCGTGATTCTCCTCAATCCACTTAGCGTCGGCCTCTAGGCACTTCAGGCTATCGCTCATCGCCTGCTCGGGAACCGGGATTGCTTTGATGAGATCGAATGCGCCCTGATACGCCTCGACCAGCGGATCGATGGTGTCGATCACGCCGTCATAGAATTCGCCCAGAGCTATGTGCTTGGCATAACTGCCCTCACCCTTGGCGCGCCAATGCTCGAAGTGCGCCAGATTGCGTGCATAAAACACGCGGGAAATGAGCTCCTCGATCATTAGGCGATTCGCATCACAGGGCAGAAGATCGACGGAACTGCCGGAGCGATGGCCCCAACAACAAAGGCTTCAACCGTTACAGTGACGCTTGCCGGAAGCCACATAATTTCAATGTATTGCCCTGCTGTGACGGTATCAAAAAAGTTCACGCTGAAAACGGCGGATCCACCGTCACCGGTTTTTGGAACCGTGAGAATCCTTGCTGAGTTCGCAATATTGGTGCCGTTTTTACGGAACCATACAGTGACGTTGGAATCTGCAACAGCGGAGTTCACAAACTGGATTGCCGGAGCAAGCATATATGTACCGGCGGCTGCTAACGTAATCTGCGTGCTGGCAACGACGCTAATTCCAGTTCCGGTTAGGTCGGTGTTAAACGTCACAGCGGTTCCCGCCAAAACGTTCCCAGTCTGATCCACAGAGCTAGACGGCTGAGCAAACGCGCGCCCTGCCAGATCCAAGAATGGGATTGTTGAAGCCGCCGTAAACGCGGACGTGCCGTTGCCCTTGACGTAGCCCGTGAGCGTCGCAGCGCCCGTGCCGCCAGTCGCCACCGTGCGGACGTTAGTTGCCGTTGCCGCAATGTCAGAGGCCGCCACCTTACGGCTAAAGGTGGCTTGAACGATCTCCAGCAGTTCGGTGCCCGCGAGCGGGGTTGTAGCCGCTGTAAGGCCAGTAATCTTGATGTCAGCCATTATGCCAATCCATATAACTGATTGAGGTAGAGCGAGAACGCGTTAGCAGCCACTTCCTGAGCGTTCGTCTGCACATCCTGTGAATCAGGTCGGGGGTTTCTCACCGGTACAGGATCCGGTCGCAGGAGCAGGCGGCTGTAATAGGGCTGAGGAACGTCGTCGCAGGAGGCGCAGACGTAGATCTTCAGCCCGACTGGTGTCGAGCCGCCACGATAATCCTTCTTCTCCCGGAGGTGGGTGTGCTGCACGAGGAACCCGCAGCCATCGCAGATTGCGATTGCTTTTGGATCCTTCGCATCGAACTCGGGTCCGGTCCGATGCTTCTTTCCCTGTCCATATGCGTACTGCATCAGTAGCCTCCGGTGGGATCAATAGTGATGCGCAGCGGCACCCTTTCACGGTCTTCAGCGGCTGCACGTTCATAGGCGCCATCGGCAAGGCCCTGAAGAAACTGTAGGCGGTCAGGCGCAAACTTTACGGATAGCTTCGCGGCCAGCCCGGCGGCGATGGCTTCCATCCAGCGGTTCGGAGCGTCCATGCTATCCGTGAACGCGCCAGCATCCTCCTGCACTTTCATGCGGTGATAGAAGAGCGTAACGCCTGCGGCTACCGGCGCCTGCCAGATGTAGATGCGTGGCGTGATCGTGCGCTCAAAATAATACTGGAACGGGCGCTGACCCAGCTGCGCCTTGTTTGGGATGGCGTCGTACTCGGCCCGACTGATTGGCGACATCATCAGGTCGGTGTTAATACCGCCGGATGTGGTGCGCGTGTAGACCTGCAGGAGCGACACCGTGCGTGGCTGCAGATCGTAATAAAGCGTGCCCGGGGTCAGCACAATCGACAGCAGATCCACAGCCCAAAGGTTTGGGCCGTTGTTCGCCCAGTCGGAGAACATGTAGTTGATCGAGCGACGGGCGCTGTCGATATCGTTTGAAGCCAGCGACGAAGGATTCCGCCCTACGCGCTCGTAGGCTTCCGTGATGACATCGATCTGTTCGGTCGTGCCAAAATTATATGTGCCCGAAGTGGTCATCGGAACCTCGCCGCCTTTTTAGCAATGGCCTTCGGCTGAGCGACAAACTGCTTACCCGCCTTTTTGCCTTCGCGCTTGGCCTTAGTCGTAGCAGCATATTCGCTCGGAGTCAGCGACTTAATCGCCGCCGCAGGGAGGTACCGCTCGCCGGTCTTGCTCGACGGCTTGCCGGACTTCGTGGTCCACTTCTGATCGCCCCAGTCCTTTAGGGACTGCTGGGGTTTTCTAATCGGCATAACCGCCGCCTTTGGCCTTGTAGTTCTTAGCTAAAAGCTGTGCTTTGCGCGCGCTCCATTGCCCTGCCCCGGTGCCTTGAATCGCACGAGCCTTTATGCTTTCAAACATTTTTTTGCGCATACCCGGTTTTGTGTAGTTCCCGGCTTCATTCACGCGCGACTCTTTGCGGCCACGCATTACTTGCCCTTGGCCTTTGGCTTAGCAAAGGGTGCAGCGGCGGGTGCAGCGGCGGGTATAGCGGCGGGTGCAGGCACCGGAGCGTTGAAGCCCAGCATGTCCTGCAGCTGCTCTACGGTCAGAGCTTCCCACTCAGCAGCGGTCATCGCCACTTCCTGACGTTCGCCCTTGGCGTTCGGATATGCACGGGTGATCATGATAGACTCCCTCAGTTGTAGTATTTGGTCATTTCAAGGACGAGCGTGTACGTGTCGCCCAAACTCTGATCAAAGGTGCTCAACAGGATATTTCCGGTCTTCCCAGTGCCTGAATTATTCCGCAGTCCACCGAAGCTCGAAAAGTCAAACGTGAACTGATTGTTCTGCGCGCTGGCAAAGAAGATTACGTCCGTGGTCGCATCCCAGAACAGACGGAATTCCATGCCGTGGCAGGCCGTATGAATCTTCTGAACGCTGACGCCGTTGCAGGTTTGACCCAGAGCGTTCACCGAGAGGTTTGCTACGTTGACCTTGGTTACAAGCGACTCACCTGTGCCGTCCGAGACGTTGGTGAACAGCATGACAGCGGTCGTCTGGTTATCGACCAGAATCTGCGAGGTGGGTGAATCAGCCATTATTTCATCCCTTTAAGAGTCATGGCAAAGCGAGCGCGCTGACCCATCTTACCGGGTGCTTTTGCGGCGGCTTCGAGCTTACCTGCAGGGATCGGCATGCCAGCCTTTGCCCCGAGTTGTTTGCGGAGGGCGCCGGGCTTTTTAATGGCTTCGGCGATGAAGTTTTTCTTGCCACGCATGTCAGCAGTTCCACGCTTTGCGGGCGAGCCGCAGCCGAGAGTTAGGATCTTTAGCAGCCTTCGGAAACATCTTCATCTGCCCAGCAGAGCGGGCGCAGTAGCTATCGCGGCGCGAGCCACCTTCCGGCTGCGGGCGCTTCAGATTACTCCCAGTGGCAGCGTTATAAGCCTTTCGGCCAGCCTCGTTGAGACCGCCCTTTGGGTTCTTGTGCGCAGCTTTAAACTGGAAATCTTTCTTCGAGCGCATCCCGGTCTCCATATAACTGGGGCGACCCGAAGGCCGCCCCAATCATTAGGCTTGAGTAACGCCGTAAAGGCCAGTCTGCGTGTCGTCATCAAAGACGAAAACCCAGAGGGTCAAGCGCTTCGTACCATCAGACGCGTCCGGAACCGAATAGGTGCCGCGAACATCGCCAGTGGTCGTCGTAGCCGGGCTGGTCGAAACAGCCGCCGCGAATGTGCCGGTCGTCACAAACGCGCCGTTCCATGCGGTCAGCACATAGTTACGGCTATTTGCGCGGATTGGAAGGCCAAATATATCCGTCGAACCAACGCTACCGTTGCCAGTAAGAGCAGCTGAGATTGCAACGCGAGTTACAGTCTTAAATGCTTTCTTGCCAGAAACAGTTGATGTGCCGTTAAACGTAATTGCTTCCGATACTGCAAGCCCGTAAGCATCCGTACCTGTTACAGTCGCGGTCTGAGTCGTGTCACCAGCGTTGCTCGAAACAATTGAAACTGCACGAGGTACGTCCAGAGTAGCAACACCACCAGTTGCAGAAGCACCGTTTATGGTGAGGTTACCAGCGCCGGCTACTGCTTGAGCTGCAGCCACTGCCGTTGCCGACAAAGCTACAGGTACAACGTCATAAACATTGATCGGCGACATGAAAGCGCCGGGCTCACTAGCGGTCCCGTTGTTAGCGAAGTTCCTGCCTGCCCGAACGCCGTCAGAGAAATGAGTCATGAGTTTTCTCCATAGCTAAGGGTGGGGCCGAAGCCCCACCCCCGGGATTTAGGAAGCGCCCTGCGAACCCCAGCCAGCACGGAAGTTCGAGCAGCCGAACGAGTAACGCTCAATGGCCTTCGCCTTGAGGTTGTCGGTGTCGAAGTCCGTGTAGACGTCGGTTTCAAGGGTTTCACGCTCGTAGTACTTGAAGCCATTCGGAGCGTCGGTCATCAGGAACCAGCCGTTCGTGTCGGTCAGGAACATGTTAACGCGATGACCCTGCGGAACCGCAGAGTTGTTGTAAATCGCGTTAATATCGTTGTTCGCCGTGTCGACGCGGAACTGCGATTGCAGAAGGCGGGTAGCCGTCCACTGCAGTTCAGCCGGAACGATCAGCTTCGTCGGCTTTGTCATGATGCGGAGGCCCGCAGCATCACGGAAGCGCTGAACGCCAACGATGGCGTCCTGAAGCGAGGTTTCGTTCAGGTCAGCTTGGACTGAGAAGGTGTTGGCAACAACACCGTTATCAATCGGATGCTGAGTCGAGAACAGCGGCTGACCGTCGCCGATAGGGAAGTTGGCCGAGAAGCCGTTGTTCAGCACCGAAGCGCCGAGAACTTCCTTGGTCTGTTCCATCGACTGGCGAAGAGCCTTCGCCTGCAGCGGGAACGACGACTGATACAGGTTATCCTTGATCGCCTGACGGGTGATGATGAAACCAATGCTTGTGTAACGGTTTACGTAGTTCGTTACAAAGCGCTGGCCCATTTCGCCGTAAGCGGTCGAGGCGCCTTCTGCCTTGATCTGAGCCAAGCCGAGCAGCTTGACTTCGACTTCGATTTCAACGGCCTTATCGGACGTGTGCTTCTCGAAGACCTCCGACCACTGGCCCGGGTACATCGGATAGTCGCCGAAAACGGCGGCCAAACCGGGCCGGAGCAGATCGCGGATTGCGGTGGTATTAATAGCCATTTTTTAATCTCCCTGCTGGCCTGATTAGATGCCAGTCACGCCACCGCGATAGGACTGGTTATTCATGATAACGAGCCAATTCGCGAAGCTTCCAATCACGTTACCCGGGGTCGGGTCCAGCGAAAGGATCTTGAGGTTCAGCGTTGAGGTTGCAGCTTCAGTCGAGTTGTCGAGCGACACGGCTGAAGTACCCGTTGCGGTAGAACCGGCGGTGTACAGGAAGTTCGCGTTCAGGCCACGATCAGCAAGAGCCAGCGGAGTACCCGCAGTGCCAGTGTTGCTCGTTTCCTGAATGGTGAACACGGTGTTCGGATCGTCGATCACGAGAGCTTCAACGGTTGAGCCGGTTTGAACACCGGGGTTACCCGGCCAGTAGTTCTCGAAACGGACGCGACCGGTGCTGTCAATGAACTTGACGCCCCAGAAAACGCCAGTGATGGTCGAGCCAGCAACGCCGACGCCGAGCGTGCCGTCAGTAAGAACTGCAACGGGGTCGCCACGGAACAACGCAGTCGCATAAGCGTTAGCAATTTGATACGGGTTTGTCGCGCCAGTCCAAGCAGAGCCATCCAGCTTCTTGACGGGGACGAGCCCCTGAGGCGCATTGGTACCGTAAGCCATACGGATTCTCCATGCTGAAGTTGAGGGTTAACGGCTGTTACCCGCCTGAGGGACCACGGTACGTAACGTGGCGTCGACGCGAGCCTACCATGCTCATGGGCCACGGTACGTGACGTGGCGTCGGGGTGAGCCTTCCATGCTCAGGGACCACGATACGTGACGTGGTGTCGATGTAGTTGTAAATTATACCCAAACAAAAAGGTTGTCAACGACGCATAAAAAGGCCCCCGCTCAGTTTCCCAAGCGGGGGCAAGTTGCCACAGCGATAGTAGAACACACTGCGGACCGGAGGTTAGTCCTTGAAGGAGGTGACGCGTTCAAACGCCACTCCACTATCCTTGTCCTCAAAGCGGGGCAGGTTCGGATCATTCTGACCGGTCCATGCCACGTCCTGCAGGGTTTCGACGTTTTCCAGATCTCGATCCCGGATGCGCTCTTCCACATCGCGGGTGAGGCATTCACAGAGCATCAGGCCACCGCGACGGATAACCATGACTTCTATCCCCTCATAGCCCGGAAGCGGGGGCGGCACCATCTCAGGATGGCGGCTGGCGGGGACAGGCTTCCAACCACGGATCATTCGGTCGGTCATGTTGTCCGGATCCGGCTCGTTCAGAGTCGATTCGCGAACCCATGCGTAGGTCATGGTCGCAGGGATCTTGTCTTTTGGAACATAGAGCTTGGAGTTGAAGTGCGTTTCGGGGCGCTTGCGCAGCCCTGCTTCGCGAGATTCAACGGCACGAGTCGTGCTAATGCGAGAAGAACGAGCCATTAGTTTGCTCCCTTATTTTGTTTTACCATGTAGATTGCGTGGTATTTTTCAGCTTCAAGATTGTTCATGCGACTACCGTTCTTGTTTCTGTAGGCGCCTGACTGAGCCATCTGGTGTGCCAGACGCCGCTCATCTTTACTTAGAACGACACTCGTAGATTTCTTTGAAGGCTGACCCGGAGCGGAGCGCTGGACGGGTGCAACATTTGAATCACGGCTCATCACAGGGGTCTTCTTGTTTGGGGTTGATTGCGCTGAGAACGCGTCGGGAAACTCCCGGCGCATATGGCGGTCGATTTCCGTGAAGTAGTCGACATTGCCAATCTCGTCATCCCGCCCCTCTGAACGAAAACGACGCTCAACGCGTCGTGCGTACATGGTGGCCTCTTCGTGCATCTCAGCGTCAAAATCCGTCGACTGCGGCTGGAACCATGTGTTCTTCTGAATCCAGCTAACAGTGCGCGGCTCAAGTGTAACCTGCGGTTGCTGAGCCGCCGCTGGGGTTGCTTGCTCGGTAGGGGCAGGACGAGCTGCCTTGTTCTGCTGGTCCTGCTCCCAGTTTGTCACCGCTTCAATGTCGTTCATCGTCTTGTTGAACTGATATTGAAGATCGTCAATCCGTTCGTTGTCCATCATCGAACGAGCTTCAGCGAGCTTCTGCTTCAGGTCCATCGCGGTGGCGCTCAGGTTACTCCTGTAATGCGTCATCATTGCCTGCTCAGACTGCTCGCGCAGCTGGGCTTCCTTGGCCAGACGCGCCTCAGCATTCTGAGCACGCTGCTCTGCTTCAGACGCCTTACGGGCCAACTCAATGATGCGCTTGTCAGCCGAACGACGACGCTTGGGAACCTCTTCTTCCTCTTCAGGTTCTTCCTGTTCAGCAACCTCTTCAGGCTGCTCCTGTTCAGGTTCGCCTTCCTCGTATTCGGTTAGGCTTTCACCAAGATCTTCCTCCGTAATCTCGATCTCGACGTCCTCGGTAGGACCGTCGTCGGTATACGGAAGTTCTTGCATTTCTGGATCAGTAGACATGCTTAGCTCCTTAGAAGTTTCCAGCAAACTTACCCGACATCACGTCTTCCGGACCGGCAATAACGGCCATCACGCGGTCGTCGGGCAAGAGCGCCATCGCAACACCGCGATAGGAAACCATCGTAGATTCATAGCGCGGGATTAGAATCCAATCGCCGACCTTACACCAAGGACCGGAGCGTTCGAACTTCTCACCCTGATAGGCTTCAGGCCCAACGGCGCACACCAGAGCGGACACGGAGGAATACTTATCCTCAGCGCGAATGGTATCCGGCAGATACAGCGTGACTTCCGTCCCGTCTTCCTGCGTGATCGTTTTAAGCTCTTCAGGGCGAACATAAATTTTGACCGCCACGAGATACCCCGCAGGGCGCATATCAAACGCAAGCCCTGTGATTGAGATGAACTCGTCGTTGATCAACTTCTTGGCCAAAGCCTCTTCGTGAGGCTCGATATTACTCATACTCATCAATACATACTCCCTCTTATCTGCTCCGGTTTTTTATCTTCGTCTGGCTGCATCATACGCTTGTACTCTTCGTTGATGACGCTAATCGCAGTCGCGTAAGCGCGCACCGACGCATTACCCTCCAGCACCTGAAGGGCAATCTCTTCCGCCGTCATGGCCGGGATATGCTTATCCCCAAAGCTCGACGGCCTAAAACGTGCATTTAATGTGTATTCGGTGGCGCGGTCGCGCAGTTCGCCTATGCGCTCAATTGCGCGGCGACCGAGTTCCTCGGCTGACATTGGCATTCTCCGGTAGTTTTTTGTAATTCTTGGTCGCAGCGATATAGTCTTTGCCAATCTTCTGCGGAATTCTTACGGCCTTCGCAAAGGCAGGGTTATGCGCGGCTGCGCTCATCAAGCGATACTGACGCTTTGATCTTGCAGGCACAGCCGCGCACTCCCTCTTACTTGCCGCGCATCTTATTCATGGCGTCGATGATGTTGCCCTCAGGCGTCATCATGCCCTTGCGGACCTTGGCAGCACCTCCCTGAGCCTTCTTGATAGGCGCCTGACCCTTGCGCGTCTTACCAGCGCCTCCAGCCGCGTAGCCCATCGGAGTGCCGCCATCCATGTAATCCATCGGGTCACCGCCCATAGCCATAGCACGCGTCACCTTCGACGCTTCCATGTCTCGCGAGCCACCAGCCATCGCGCCACCGTTCATCTTCTTAACGGGCCGTCCACCTTCAGCATATGCCATCGGTCCGCCAGCCATTTTCTTGGTCGGCTTCTTCGGGTTACCAATCGCGATAATAACAGCCAGACCGTCTTTCGGCTTGGCTTTACCACCCTTCTTCATGCCGCCCATCTCGGTGGCCAGCTTGCGCGCGGTGTCCGACGACGTCTGGACGCCGCCCTTAGCAAAACCCTTAACGCCGCGCCCCTTCAGGACATCAGCCCGGGTGACCTTACCATCACCGGTGAGATCAGGCATCTTGCCGCCCTCAGCCATCCTCATCCTACGCATGTCAGCGGCTTCTTCACGCGCAATGCGGTTGCCGGACCTCACGGACTCGGCAGGCGTTGGCATCGGACGCTTCAATTTTTCAATCATCTCCATGAAACGCATCTCGTCAGCTTCCTGACGCGCCATGCGATTCCCAGAAGCCGCGCTCTCAGCAGGCGTCGGCATCTTCTTCACAGGACCACCAACCTTATAGGTCGGGATCGGACGAGCGTTCGCGCGCTGCTGCAGGGCCTTCGCGCCATTCGGCTGCTTCGGCATGGGCTCAGCAATTGCCGGGCCGAAAATCGCGCGAGCTTTGGCCCGCATGTCGCTCATCTTCATTGAAAACCTCCAAGTTTCCGCAGGGCCTCCGACTGCAGCTTAATTGCCGCAATCTTTTCTCTCGATGCGCGATTCGCCGCGTCACTCTGAGCTTCAATCTGCGCCTTAGCCATTTCGACCTGCGCATCACGCTGGCTGTCAGCTTCCCTCAGCTGCAACTTCTGCATCTCAACCTGCGCCATCTGATCAATTTCAGGCTGTGGCTTATACATCGGCGCCAGCTGCTGCATAGCCTGTGCCACCATGACTGCAACCTGATTCTCAAGCTCCGGGGGCATCGGCATACCCGGAGGCGGCAGCGGCTGGCCAATGATCTGCTCTACCTGCTGACGCATCTTCATCGCCAAGTGCTCGTTTATGTGCGCCTGCAGTATCGGATTGTCCTGCGCAATCGGCGCGTGTGCCGCGATGTGCGCGTCGTGATCCTGATACGCACCCGCTATAATCGGCATGCCCACAATCGCGTTCTGGTTCTCCGTCAGCGGATCCAGCGGACGCGGCTTCTGGCGCTCAGGCGCCAACAGCAACTCAATCTTCTCAGGCGCAATTCCCATCTCGACATACATCTGCCGATACGCTTCGCGCAG
>Ga0315289_10006152_pt1 | contig 17671 bp, 19 predicted proteins | sample YL17G11_40_MG_FD_203452 | JGI IMG/M metagenome (GOLD analysis project Ga0315289, IMG submission 203452) | Sediment microbial communities from Yellowstone Lake, YNP, Wyoming, USA - YL17G11_40 | ecosystem: Environmental > Aquatic > Freshwater > Lake > Sediment | place: USA: Wyoming | collected... | reverse complement strand
CTCTGCGATATCAAACAATCGCAGAGCTTGCTGGGCGCTTGTCTGGCGCAAGCCGCTAAACAGGGATTGATTTGGAATGAGTAAACTCATATCCATTATTTATGCGGAACTCAATAACACCGTTTTGAGCTTCTTGGTGGGCACTGTTATTGGCTGGATCATCAGTAAGCTGAAGACAAGAAAAAGGTTGAACCTCTCCTTATGAAAACCCCTCGCTACCCATTATTGCTGGCGAACGCCTTGGCCGCAGCTTGGCTTGCGGCACTCGTCCCGATCGAGTCGCGCGCCGACAACGAAAACGTTCACGAAGAACTGACAAAGAGCGCATTCAAGTCGTCCGACTCGGTTGGGTTGTTTCTATCCGAGAATCTCGGCTCCGGGTTCGGACCGTTTGAGACCAGTCCGAAGCTAAATTGAAAAGGAAAAGGTGTCGGCCCTCACTTTTGACACAACCCCTGTAATCGCTAACGCGTTCTCCAATTCGGTGGATTTGGAGGTTCACCAAACCGGCCCTCGGTAACGATACTTTCAGCCTTTTTACCCGAGACATTCCACTCTAAACTCCAGCGCGTGCTCAAACAATTGACCGACCAACTCCTGTCCTTGACGCCGCTGAACGGCGAGCAGGTCGCGCTCGCCGTGGCGGAGTTGGTTGACGAGAAGATCGCGCCCGAGACGAAGGCGGACTTCCTCAGCGCGCTGGCGCAGAAAGGCGAGACGCCGGAGGAAATCGCCGCTTTCGCCCGCGAATTGCGCGAACGGGCGCTGCCGGTGCCGCTGGATGCCGAAACCCGCGCCCGCGAAATCCTCGACGTCGTCGGCACCGGCGGCGACCGACTCGGCACGTTCAACATTTCCACCACCGTGGCGTTAGTTTGCGCCGCCGCAGGGGTCACGGTCGCCAAGCACGGCAACCGCGCCGTCACTTCGCAGTGCGGCAGCGCAGACGTGCTTGAGGCATTGGGCGTTCGGATTGACCTGACGCCGGAACAGGCGGCGCAGTCGCTGCGCGAGCACGGATTTGCCTTCTTTTTTGCGCAAAAATCCCATCCGGCTTTCAAGCACGTTGCCCCGGCGCGGAAATTGTGCGCGGAACGGGTCAACGCACCATCTTCAACTTCCTTGGCCCATTGCTGAATCCGGCGCGGCCCACGGCGCAACTGGTCGGCGTGCCGCAACCGCAACTCTGTGAGCCGATTGCCCGCGTGCTGCAATCGCTGGGCGTGCGCCAAGGCGGCTTCACGGGCGGGGTCGGCTTCGATTTTTTCCAGCAGCGTCGGTATCGCCGCGTAACTGTGGTTGCAAGCCGCTTTGAACGCAAGCGCCGGCGTGCCATCGAAAAGTTGTCGCGCATCCGGCGTCTGTTAGATTCAGCCCCGATGCCAGCCGACCCCGATGCCGTCCTGATGCGCCGCGTCAAGCGCGGTGACACGCGCGCGTTTGCCGAGCTGGTGGACAAATACAAACAGCCGGTCATCAATTTCCTGACCCGGACGCTGCGGGATGAGACCGAGGCGGAGGATTTGGCCCAAAACGTCTTCGTGCAGGTTTACAGGTCCGCGCGCCGTTACCGGGAATCGGCCCGGTTCACGACCTGGCTGTTCACCATCGCGCGCAATCTGTGCCTGAACGAAATCCGGCGCCGTGCGCGGCATCCGGCGGAGCCGCTCGACGCCACCCATCCCGCGCACGAGGAGCAGCCCGCGCGGCAGTTTGAGGATGTCCAGACAACCGCTCCGCCCGCGGCGCTGTTGCACGGCGAGTTGGAAGAAAAGATCGAAGAGGCGCTGGCCGAACTGCCCGAGAACCAGCGCACGGCCATTTTGCTCTGCCGGCAGGAGGAGTTGAGTTACGAGGAAATCGCGGCAGTGCTCGGCTGCTCGCTGTCGGCGACCAAATCGCTGATTCATCGCGGGCGCGAGACTTTGAAACAGAAGCTTAAACCGTATCTGCGAACGGGCGTCTGGAAGGAGGGCGAAAAATGACGGGCGCGAATCAAAGTGTCGGTCGGGGGCGCGGACAGCATTGTCCGCGATACCTCCAGCGCACGTCGTTGAACGCGCGGACATGGCTGTCCGCACTCCTTGCCGCTCAAAAATGACAGCAACTTTGACCGGTGCGCGGTTTAATTAGAAATGGCAAGCTCATGACTGACGACTCGATCTACCAACAACTTCGCGAAACCGGCTGGCGGCGGAAGCTGACCGAGGCCGAGGCCGCTGATTTGCGCGCGTGGCTGGCCGCGCATCCCGGGGCGCGTCAGGACTGGGAAACAGAAGCGCAACTGAGCCAAGCTCTGGCGGAACTGAAGGACGCGCCGGTTGCGTCAAATTTCACGGCGCGTGTTTTGCAGGCCGCAGCGCGAGCGGTGGCGGGAACGAGGATTGGCGAGCCGGCTTGGCGGCTTTGGTGGCGCGCGTTGGGGTGGGTGCCGAAGGCGGCGCTGGCGGCACTGGTCATTGGAATCGGCCTCTTTTCCTATTCTCATCACCAGGCCGTCACGCGCATTGAGATGGTCAAGAGTGTTGCGGTCCTCGCCGGCGTGAAGCTGCTGCCGAGTCCCGAAATCCTCGCGGACTATGACACGATCCGACGGTTGGGGCGGACGCCACCTGCCGACAAAGACCTGCTGGCGCTTTTGAAATGACGCGGCGCCGGGGACAGTTTCGAGCGTTCGTTGCGGTTCTCCTGGCCGCAGGAGGAACCGTTTCGCCTGCGGCACGCGGCGCGGAAGGTCCGGCGCTTTCAACTGCGGAAACCAGTGTCGTCAATTCGCCGGCGTCAGCCTTGCCGGCGGCGAGATCGCCGGTGGATTTTTTCCGCGCGCTGCTCGAAGCGGATGCGGACGAGTTGCCCAAGTTACTGGCAGGCCGCTCGCCGGAAAATCAGCAGCGGGTGCTCGCCAAATTGCGCGAATACGAATCGTTGCCGCCCGATGAACGGGAGTTGCGACTGCGCGCGACGGAGTTGCAGTGGTATCTCGTGCCACTGCTGTCGTTGAGCGGCACCAACCGCCAGGCGCGCCTCGCACAAGTGCCGGCGGACATCCGCAAGCTGGTTGAAGAGCGGCTGACGCAATGGAATTTGCTCCCGCCGCCGCTGCAAAGGGAAGTGCTCGAAAACGACCGGACCCTGAGTCTGTATCTCCAACTGGACGCCGGCACTCCGGCGCAAAAGATGCCTGACAAGGAACGACAGAAAACGATCGCTCGAGCCTATCGGTTCTTTGAGCTGACGCCTGAAGAGCGGGCCGAAGTGCTGGGGATGCTTTCGGACACCGAGCGGCAACAAATGGAGAAGACGCTCCGGGCCTTCCAACAACTGACCCCCGAGCAGCGGGCCCGCTGCATTCGCGCGTTCGGGAGATTCGCGACCATGAGCGCAGAGGAGCAGCAGCAGCTTTTGAAAAACGCCCGGCGTTGGCAGGCGATGACGCCCGCGGAGCGCCAGGCCTGGCGCGATCTGGTCCGCCAAGTACCGATCTGGCCGCCCGAACCGCCGGGCATGAATGAGCCGCCGCTGCCACCTTTTCCGCCAAGCTTCGTTTCGCCCGCGGTGACGAACGGGAATTAGGACACGCGCAAAAACCAATTCCCAATCGCCGGCTTCAAAGTTAGTCTCCCGCCCGTGCAGCCGGTCGCATTTCACCTCGGCTCTTTCAGCGTCAACTGGTATGGCGTGCTGGTGGCGCTGGCCTTTGTGGTCGGCTTGTGGACGGCGAGCCGACGCAGCCTGCGCGACGGCATTGCGCCGGACAAAGTCGCCGACCTCGGGCCGTGGCTGATCGTCGGAGCAGTTGTCGGGTCGCGAGCGCTCTATGTGGTTTCGTATTGGCGGGAGGATTTCGCCGGCAAACCGCTCTGGGAAATCTTCATGGTTCGGCACGGCGGGCTGGTGTTCTACGGCGGACTCATCGGCGCGGCGCTGGCCTGCGTCCTCTTTGCCCGGCTGAAAAAACTTCCCCTTTGGAAACTCGCCGACATCACGGCGCCGAGCATTGCCTTGGGTTTCGCCATCGGGCGCATCGGTTGTTTGCTGAACGGCTGCTGCTTTGGCCGCCACTGTGATTTGCCTTGGGCCATCCGGTTTCCGGCGGATCATCCCACTCACGGCGCGCCCGTTCACCCCACGGAGATTTACGACTCGCTTTGGGGATTCGGTCTGTATTTGACGCTCGCCTGGCTGTTTCGCCGGAAGAAATTCGACGGCCAGGTCTTTGGCGTCTTTCTCGTCGCGTACGCCGTGCTCAGGTCGTTGGTCGAGTTTTTCCGCGGCGATTACCCGCCGGAAAAGTTTTATGGATCCCTGACGCCCGCACAGCTTGTGAGCATCGGGATTCTCGGCGCGGGGCTGGCTTTGTTCTGGATACTGCCGAGGCGCAATCCAGAGAAAAGATGAACGGGCGTTTTGCGATTCCCGTTCCGCGCAAGGCTGTTTGGTGTCCAGCCTTTAGGCTGTCTTCCCGTGGACACGCTGAAGCGTGGACACCGAACGCGTTTCAGTTCATGGGCACGAGGCGCGAATTGCCGTTTGCGGAATCTCTCCTTGGGGAAGCGGGTCAGAGTGAGAGCGAAGAAGTCATACTTAATTCGTGTCAACCACAGAAACACCCATCCTGATCGCTGGCCCGACGGCCGTCGGAAAATCCGAAGTGGCGCTCCGGCTCGCCGAACGCCTTGGTGGCGAAATCGTTGTCGTTGATTCCATGCAGGTCTATCGCGGACTGGACATCGGCACGGCCAAACCGTCGCCCGCCGACCGCGCCCGCGTGCCGCATCACTTGATTGATGTGGTGGAATTGACCGAGCCGTTCGACGCGGCGAAATTCGCACGCCTGGCGCACGCGGCGGTCGGGGAAATCCGAGGGCGCAGTCGGGTCCCGATTCTTTGCGGCGGCACGGGGCTTTACTTCAAGGCGTTTCTTGAAGGACTCGGCGACGCGCCGCCAGCCGACGCCGCGTTGCGAGCTGAATTGGAAACAACACCGCTGCCGGAGTTGTTGCGCGAATTGGCCGAACGCGACCCGGCAGCATTTGAAAAAATTGATCGCAAAAATCCGCGTCGTGTCATCCGCGCTGTGGAAATCATTCGCCTGACCGGCAGACCGTTCTCGCAGCAGAGGGCAAGGTGGGGCGAGACTACTGGCGAGCCGTCAGGCGCTGAAAAAGTTCCCGGCTCGCGAGGACGCTCGCCCCACCAACGATGCTTGGCCGCAGCCAGTTTGATTCACGAGTCACAATTCACGATTCACGCCTTCGGCCTTTCCCGTTCCGCCGCCGACTTGCGCAAACGGATTGACGCGCGGGTGGAGAGGATGTTCCGCGACGGCTTGGTCGAGGAGACGAAGCGACTGCTGGAGCGCGGCTTGGCAGAGAACCAGACGGCGATGCAGGCCATCGGCTACCGGCAGGTGGTCGAGCATTTGCGCGGCGAACCCCGAAGGCATTCGGGGCTGGAAGAGACGATTGCGCTGGTCAAAATTCGCACGCGCCAGTTCGCCAAGCGGCAGATGACGTGGTTTCGGCGGCAATTGAGCTTGGATTGGATTGAATTGAAGCCGGAGGACGCGCCGACGAGTGTTTCAAGGGAAATTTGTGACGCCTTGGCCTACAAGGAACTCGACTTGGACGATGAAAATTTTGGGCTGTGAGCAGGCACAACCCTTCAAACATTCTGGAAAGTTTTGCACGAGCGCAAAATGCGGCAATGATTTGTAGGAGACGACGTAAGGAGGCTCTGACTTGAATCTGGTCGAAACAGAAATCAGGGTCTCGTTACCTCGACTCCTACAAAAAGGAGAAACGCGCCCGATTTCGTGGCCGCGCTTGTGGAGGCGCGGATGAAAGGATAGTCTGCAGCCATGCTCAAGCGGCGAATCAAAACCCTGCTGAAAGTTCTGCTGGCGCTGGTCGTTTTTCTTTTCGCTTTCCTGCTATTTGAACGAGTGCGCGGCCAGATTTCTCTGGCGCGCTACAAACGCGAGCTGGCTGCGAAGGGTGAGAAACTGACTTTCCGCGAATTGATTCCTCCAATCCCTCAAGGGGAGAACGCCGCACCAGAAGTTCTTGAGGCAATCAAGCATCTTCAAAAGGGCGCTGTTTTGCCGGACCGGTATCCGCCCAAGATGAAAATCATGCCGTCGGGTCGTGCGGTTGTCGGCTTTCGCGAGAAAGAGTGGATTGAAGACAAGGTTACAAACCATTGGGATCAGTTGGCTGCGGATTTGAAAACAAACGAAGCGACTCTCGCGCAAATCCGGTTGGCTTTGGAAAAGCCTGTGCTTAACAACAAGCTGGATTATTCGCAGGGATTCAAGATGCGCCTCGAACACCTCAGTCCGGCGAAGCGGCTGGCCATGTGGCTCACGGCGGCGAGCCAGCTTGCGCTGCATGAAAACAAGCCTCACGAAGCCGTGGATAATCTTGTCGCCTTGATCCGTCTACCTCGTTTGCTGGTCGAGGATCGCTTGGTCATCAGCGAGCATGTGCGGATCGCGATTGCTGCAATCGCTCGAGCCACAACATGGGAAGCGTTGCAAGCTGACGGCTGGACGGATGAGGATTTGGCCCGGATTCAGCAAGCCTGGCAAGGTGAAGATTTCATGACGGCCATGGCAAGAGGTCTCGAAGGCGATCGGGCCTTTGGGCAGACCACCCGTGCGCAGCTCAGGCACTCAAATGCAGACGTGGTCGAAGCGCTTTTCTGGCAGGATTACATTACATGGGACGATGAACCGCACCGCATTTGGTGGCACAAGCCCGACAAGAAAGAAGTTTACTGTAGAATCTGGCGTTGTGCTTGGTTGCACCAAGAGGAACGGCACTATCTCGAGGCAATGCAACACTTGCTTGAAATTGCCCGCGCCGCAACGGAAGCGAAATCTTACCGGAAGATTCTCCCGTTACTTGAGGAGTTCGAAAGCAAAACCAAGAACAGTAACTTCTACGACGAATTGCGCTTTCCGATGTCGCAGCAATCTCTCGCGACGTTGTCAAAAGCGTTGCAGCACGCGATGCGAGCCGAAACCGAACGGTCTCTGACCGTGTGCGCCATCGCGTTGAAGCGTTACTCGCTTCGTTACGGAAAATCGCCTGCGTCACTCGATTCGCTCGTGCCGGAGTTCCTGTCGTCCGTGCCGACGGATTACATGGACGGCAAGCCGATGAAATACCATCTCAACGCCGACGGCGGCTTCACACTCTATTCCGTTGGTGAAGATGGAAAGGATGACGGCGGCGATACCTCCATGTTTCCCAACAAGGTGCATGTTCGCGTCCTCTGGGAAAGGCGCGACTTCGTCTGGCCGTCGCCCGCCTTGCCTGACGAAATCGAGGCTTACCGTCAAGAGACGGGGAAGAATTGACGGCTCCGTATGTAACACCGCCGTGAATCTCTAGCTGGACAAGCCGGCGGGGCGGGGTAAATTGACGCCATGAGCACAGCCGTTCAATTCCTGACTGACGAGAAGGGCAAGAAGACAGCCGTGGTCCTGCCTGTGGAGGACTACGAGAGGCTGCGGGAGGACTTGGACGACCTGGCGGTTATCGCCGAGCGGCGCGATGAGGAAACCATCCCGCACGCGGAACTCAAAAGGAGCTTGAAGCGACATGGCGTTTCGCATCGAGTGGAAAAAGTCCACTAAGAAAGACCTGCGCCGCCTGCCGCCCGCAACCGTGGACCGCGTCATTGAAGCCGTCGAAGCCTTGGCGGAAAATCCGTTCCCACACGGCGTCGAAAAATTGAGCGGCTCGGAACATGCCTATCGCATCCGTCTGGGAGATTACCGAGTCGTTTATGAAGTGGTTGCCGAACAGAAGCTGGTCGAAGTCCAACGCGTGCGGCATCGCAAGGACGTTTACCGGTTTTGAATTTGCATCAGGAGACAGTTGAAAGCGCTGATCGAAACCAGAAACACGAGGCCCGAACGGGTCTTTCTCATTGGCGCCGAATTGAAAGCCCGCAGCGCGTGGGAGGCGCGCGATTCCTTGGATGAACTCGCCCAACTGACGGCCACCGCCGGTGGCCAAGTCGTCGGCGAAGGCGCGCAGAAACTGGATGTGCCGGTGGCCGGCACGTTCATCGGCAGCGGCAAGGCCGGCGAGTTCGCCAAGCACTGCGGCAAGGCGGATGTTGACACGGTGATTTTCGACGACGAACTGTCGCCCGCCCAGACGCGCAACCTGGAAAAGATTTTCAACTGTAAGGTGCTCGACCGCACGGCGCTCATCCTCGACATCTTTGCGCGGCGCGCCCGCACGCGGGAGGGCAAGCTCCAGGTCGAGTTGGCGCAATTGCAACACCTGCTGCCGCGGCTGACGCGGTTCTGGGGACACTTGTCGCGCCAGCAAGGCGGCATCGGCACGCGCGGCGGCGAAGGGGAAACGCAGTTGGAAACCGACCGTCGCCGCGTCCAGGACCGCATCGCCCGGATTTCGCGCGAACTGGAATTGGTGCGGCAGCAGCGCTCGATCCAGCGCTCGGCGCGCAAGCGCAACAACTGGCCGCTGGCCTCCATCGTCGGCTACACCAACGCCGGCAAGTCCACCTTGCTCAACGCGCTGACGGGGGCGGAGATTTTCGCCGAGGACTTCTTGTTCTCCACGCTCGATCCGACGACGCGCAGGTTGTGCCTGCCGACGAACCAGAACGTGCTGCTGACGGACACGGTCGGTTTCATCCGCAAGTTGCCGCACGGGCTGGTGGAGGCGTTCAAGGCGACGCTGGAGGAAGTCGTGCAAGCCGATCTGCTCCTGCACGTGGTGGACATCAGCCATCCGCAGGCGGAGGAACAGGTCCAGGCGGTCAATGTCGTGTTGAAGGAAATTGGCGCGGACGAAAAGCCGACGCTGATGGTCTTCAACAAGATTGATAAACTGGACGGCAACCCCGATGGAATCGGGGCGGGCGGCAACGGGGTGTGGAATCGGTTGCAGGAGCGGTTTCCGCACGGCGTGGCGGTTTCCGCGAAAACGGGTGAAGGCCTCCCGGCCTTGCTGGCGGAACTGGGCAGCCAGTTGCGGCCGCCGCGCGAATTCGTGGTGCTGTCCGTGCCGCACGAGCAAGCAGCGGTGATTGCGCGGTTGCACAAGGTGGGGCAGGTGATCGAGCGCAGTTACCGGGGCAAGACCGCGCGGTTCAAGGCCCGCATCCCGCCGCATTTTCACGGCGAATTCGCGCCGTTCATGGTGCGGGAGTTGCAAAGCACCTAGCCCGGAAAATTTCACACGCTGTAGCCGCAAACTTTACCACGTGTCACGTGGTGAAGTTTGCGCCTGTCTGCCGGCAGGCAGGCCGCGTGGCCAGCGTCTGTCCGGGAATCGCAACCTGAAGGTTGCCCCGAAAGCTTTCGGGGTTGGCAATCCCAGCCGCGTGTGAAATTTCCGGGTTGGTGGTTTCCGACAGTGTGCCAGAAACCGCTAAAGCGGTTGAACGTTTTCTTGAGCGCCTGATCACCCCGCTGAAGCGGGGTGTTAATGAGACCGACCCGCCGAGGCGCGCGAAGGTTGTGAAATGTCCAGGCTAGCGGGTTTGAACAACAAAAGGGCACGTTTGGAGTTCCGCTTTTAAGCGGCCAGCTAGGCAAGTGACGTTTCGCCGCCTGAAGGCGGAACTCCGAACCATGTTGCCCCGCTCGCCTAGTCGCAGTGTCAAGCTGTGCCCAAGAAGCGAAGGAGGGGGCGAAGACACCTGAAATTGTCTTCTTTGTGTCTCCACGGCTTTGTTGTTAGTCTTCGGAAGCTATGAGTCCGAGCATGCGTCTCAAGGACCAGCCCGCCAGCGAGCGGCCACGCGAGCGGCTGGCGGAACGCGGCCCTGATGCCCTCAGCCATGCGGAACTGATTGCCATCTTGATTCGCACGGGGCTGAAAGGAACGAATGCCGTTGAGATCGGACGGCAGTTGATTCAGAAATTCGGCACGCTGGAGGCGCTGGCGCGCGCGTCGCTGGAGGATTTGCAGCAAGTCAAAGGCGTCGGTCGTGACAAAGCCGTCACGTTGGTGGCGGCGTTCACGCTGGCGCGCAAGATGGCCGAAGAGCTGCGCCGCGAATCACCCGTGCTCGACAACCCCGAAGCCGTCGTGCGCCTGATGCGGGAGGAAAATCGCCTGAAAGAAGTGGAGACGTTTCAGGCTCTGCTGCTCAACACGCGGCGACGGCTGATTCGCTTCCACGAAATCTCCGACGGGACGCTCGACACCATTCTCGTTCACCCGCGCGAAGTGTTCCGACCGGCCATTGCCGCCAACGCCGCCGCCATCGTGCTCGTGCACAATCATCCCAGCGGCGATCCGACGCCGTCCGAGGCGGACATCAAAGTGACGCGCGATTTGATTCGCGCCGGGCAATTGCTCAAGATAGACGTGCTGGACCACGTCATCATCGGTCGGGCGACACCGGATCGGCCCAAAGATTACGTGTCGTTGCGCGAGCTAGGGCATTTCTACACGTGAATCAGGCGGCCTGGGACTAATTGAAACGAGTCTATGATTCATCCCACTGCAATCATTCATCCGAAAGCGCAACTCGACCCTTCGGTCCAAGTCGGCCCTTACGCGGTCATTGGTGAAGGGGTCGTCATCAGGCCGCGCTGCGTCATCGGGCCGCATGTTTATTTGACTGGGCTGACGACAATTGGCGCGCACAACCGATTTCACGCGGGCTGTGTGATTGGCGACGCGCCGCAGGACTTGAAATACGAGGGCGAACCGACCCGCCTGCGCATCGGCGACCACAACGTGTTCCGGGAACACGTCACGGTGCATCGCTCGAACAAGGCCGAGGAAGAGACGGTCATCGGCTCGCACAATTTCCTGATGGCCAACAGCCACGTCGGCCACAACTCACGCGTGGGTGATTACGTCATCATTGCCAACGGAGCGTTGTTGGGCGGGCACGTGGTGATCGGTGATCGGGCGTTTATTTCGGGCAACTGCCTCATGCACCAGTTCGTGCGCGTGGGCACGCTGGCGCTGATGCAGGGCGGCTCGGCGATCAGCAAAGACCTGCCGCCGTTCACCGTGGCGCTCCGGGAAAATGAAATGTGCGGCCTGAACACGATCGGGCTCCGCCGCGCCGGCGTTTCTGCCGAGGAACGGCTCGAACTCAAGCGACTGTACCGATTCCTTTTCCGCGAGGGCCGGAACTTGCGCGCAGCAGTCGAGGCCGCGCAAAAGAAATTTAGCAGTCCGGCGGCGAAGACGCTGCTGGAGTTCGTGGCGACCTCGAAGCGCGGCGTCTGCGCTGACGCGGGCACCGGTGACGCCGACAGCGATGCGGAACCGGCTTAACGAACGTTTCCGCCCCCATTTCTGTCGAACTCAATGCGCGGATTTGAGCTTTGACCGAGTCGGCCAGATGATTTAAGGTGCGTGACAGAAGATGAACAGCGTGTGTGTCAGTCGTTGCGGAAGTTCCTGCTTGCTGTGGTTCGGCGTGATGGCCCTGTGCGTGACGCAGGCTGCCTTGGCTGCCGGACGGCGGGGTCGGCCGATCGAGTTTTCCGCCCCGCGCGGTGAAGGGGTTTCGACCAACTTTGACGGCGCGAACGCGAAGAAGCTGCAGGAAAACCTGTTGAAGCAAAAGCTGCAGGAAGAGTCGTCGCGTCCCTCGGGGTTGCTTGATTCCCGAGGCTCTCTGGACGGCGTGATGGCCATCCCGTACCAACCGCCGCCCGCGCCGCCCATGCAAAATAAGCGCGTCAAAGAACTGCTGGACCAGCGCAAGAATTGGATTTTCTTGTCGCCCGAAGAAGTGGGTGCCGGTCCGACGCTGGAGGAAACCTTCGGCGTGCCGGAGTTCGAGGCGACGGGCGAGCGGAAGACGAAGTTGTCGGTCGTCGAGCGTTTTTACCAGCGGCTGGAGCAGGAAAGCAACCTCAAGGCCGGCCGTGCGGCGGGAAAGGCCAAGCCCAAGAGCAGTGAAGATTACTCAGCGAAGAAGGAAGAAGAGGAGTCTCCCATGGCACGACGCGTCACTGAGACGGAGAACGCGCTGAAACGGCTTTTTGATGCCAACCCGACGGGCGATTACTTGCCCAAGGGGAACGACCAGGGATTCTTTTCGGATTGGTTGAGCCAGGCGGAACCTGATTCTTTTTCCCTCGAACGCACACCCGCACAGAAGAGCCGGCTGGAGGAATTCAAACAGCTTTTGGAGTCTCGTCCGGCTCTTGACTCACCGCCCAAGTCCGTTACCCCAACCATTTCAGAGGCTGGCCTGCCGAAGCCGGCACCCAGTTGGATGCCCCCGGCGTCCCCCAGCGTGCCGGCGGTGCCGAGCGGCATCAGTCCCGGGAACGAGCTTGGCTTGACGACACTGCCGGGTTTGAATTCGGCCTCTGCCAGCCAGCCGAATTATGCGCCACTTCCGCTTCGGGAGCCGCAACGGTTTCCGCAGCCAGTGGTCCCGCCACCGCAGCGAAAGTTCTGATTTGGGCAGTCGGCCTCCGGCCAAGCCGTAGTTTTTCCAGACCGAAGCATGGATGAAATTGGGCCGGCGAACGAGCAGGTTGATGATCTGATCCTTCGGGAGCGTTTTCCGCCGGCCTGCAGGCGATCAGTGCGCCGCCGTCAGCAACAGCACTTGTTCCAAGGTTGAGACGCCTTCCCGCGCTCGATCCAACGCCACCATGCGCAGCGTGCGCATGCCTTGGCCGATGGCGACCTTGCCCATTTCGCGGGCGCTCGAACGGGTGATGATCAGCCGGCGGATTTCATCCGTCACGGTCATGGCTTCGATGATCGCCATGCGTCCCGAGTAACCGGAATTCTTGCAACGGTCGCACCCCCGCCCGCGATGCAGCGGCACGCCTTCAAAGATGCTGGGGTCCATGCTGAGGTCCTGGAACATCTTGGCCGGATAAGTGACCGGCTCTTTGCAATGCGAGCAAATGCGCCGCATCAAGCGTTGCGCGCAGGCCAGAATAACCGACGAGGAGATGAGGAAGGGCGCGATGCCCATGTCGTCGAGGCGCGCGATGGCGCCCGGCGCGTCGTTGCAGTGCAGCGTGCTGAGGACCTGGTGCCCGGTCAGCGCGGCTTCGACGGCGATTTCCGCGGTTTCGGTGTCGCGGATTTCCCCGATCATGATGATGTCCGGGTCCTGCCGCAGGATTGAGCGCAGGGCGTTGGCGAAGCTCAGGCCGATTTCTTTCCTGACGGCGATCTGGTTGATGCCGTGGAGTTGAAACTCGACCGGGTCCTCGACGGTCACAATGTTCCATTCCGGCGCATTGAGTTCGTTGAGGGCCGAATACAGGGTGGTCGTTTTGCCGGAACCCGTCGGCCCCGTCACGAGAATCAGCCCGTGCGGCGCGTCCACCGCGGCCCTGACCTGGACGAATGTCTCCGCGTCCAGTCCGAGCTTGTCGAGGCTTGCCGAAAGGTTGCTCTTGTCCAGAATGCGCAGCACCACTTTCTCGCCGAACACGGTGGGCATGACCGAGACGCGCAAGTCAAAATCCCTGCCGCCGACCTTCACCCGCATGCGGCCGTCTTGCGGCAGCCGCCGCTCGGCAATGTCAAGGCTGCTCATGATTTTGAGGCGGGAGACCAGCGCCAGGTGCATCTGCTTGGGGGGCGCCGGCACTTCGATCAGTGAGCCGTCAATGCGGTAGCGCAGGCGAACCGTTTTCTCGAACGGCTCGACGTGAATGTCGCTCGCCCGGTCCTTGATGGCCTGCACCAGAATCAGATTGGCCAGCTTGATCACGGGACCCTCTTCACTGGACGCGGCCAGTTGATCGAGGTTGACTTCCTCAACCGCCTCCTTGGCAACCTCGAGGTTGTCCGCATCGGCATCCACGTCCGCCTTTTTCTGCGCGTCGAGGATGATGTCCTCCATGCTGCCGCTCTTGGCGGCGTCGAGGTTGTTGAGCCGGTCAATGATGGCCTTTTCCGAAGCGATTAAGGGCGCGATCTCCAGATGGGTAATCCGCTTCACGTCGTCGATGGCCAGCACGTTCAGCGGGTCGGCCATCGCGAGGAACAGCTTGTTTTCCAACCGCGAGACCGGGATGACTTTGTGATTGTGCGCCACCTCGCGCGGGACCAGTTCGGCGACTTCCAGGGGGATACTGACGCGCGACAGGTTGACGGGCGGCGTGTTCAAAACCCGTCCCATCGAGACGGTCAGGTCCTGCTCGCTGACGTAGGCCTTTTCGAGTACGAGCTTGATGAGCCGGGTGCCCTCTTTCTTCTGCTGTTCGAGCAACTCCTCGACCTGTGCCCGGGTCAGCAGCCCGTCTTCCACCAAGGCGTCAGCGATGCGTTCGCCAAATGTTTTGACAGGCGGGGGCATGCTTTACAGGCGAAACGCCTTGCGGAGGTTTTTGATCAGGTCAAGCGGCGGCGCCAGGTACCAGACCACCCGGTTCGACGTGGCTGCGGATAGCTCCTGCAACGCTTGCTGGTTAAACGGGTTCGCGGTCGCCACCAGCGTGGATTTGCTCATGCGGTCGAACGGCAGGACGCACCAGCGCTGGCAGGTTTCGGCCGGAAACGCCCGCGCCAAATCGAGGTCGACGTCGTATTTGTCCAGCGGCAGGAAAGCGGCGCGCGTTTTGTCAGTCAGCACTTTCAGGCTTTTCTCCACGGGCAGAATCTTTTTGTCCGCCAGCACCTGGATGAACGGCTCGACGATCCCGTTGGGCGGCGGCATCAAGTCGGGCGTGCGCCAATGGAGATCGAAATCAGCCGCCGCGATGATTTTGCCTTCGACGAACACCTTGCGCATGTCTTTGCGCCCGTCGTCGATTTCCGTCGGCACAACCTTGCGCGGAACCTTTGCCGCCGGACGCACTGACGGCACGGCCTTGGCGGGTCTTGCCGAAACCACGGGCTCGAGCACCCTTGCTTCGGCGGGGAAATTGCCAGCCTTTGACTCGATCTCCCCCAAGGCGGCTTGGACTTCGGCGTCGTCCGGGACGCGCTGCAGGATCGTTTCGTATTCCAGGATGGCCGAGGACAACTGGCCCAAGTGCACGTAAGCTTTGGCAATGCGCTTGGACGTGTTAATGACGTCACTTTCCCGGCCGAGCTTGGAATACGCCTCCTTCAGGATTTCCAGCGACTGGTAATCCTGCGGCTGCGATTGAGTGATGACTTCGAACATCTCAATCGTTTGCGCCAACTGGGCTTCTTCGCTTGGACTCAAAACGGTCGTCATGCTGACTGCATCTGTTTGCGCTCGCACTGCCTCGGCGGCCAATCCACCGCCAGGCAATGCTGCTCAAGCAAATTCCTCGCCAGTTTATGCCTTTCCCGCCCCAAGCGCAACTTCACTTTTGGCTGGCGCAGCTTCAAAGTCTCACCTGAGACTGGCGACCGGGATGCCGCCCTCATCCGGCAAAGCGGGTCTGCAGGCGTGCCCCGAGGTTCGTCGGGGCAGCCGTCCCTGGCTGCTCCCGCAGAGCGGGACGGCTTCCCGACCGCGTGTCCCTGAGAGTTCAGTGGTATTTCCAGGCTGCGCTCCGGCGGGGGTCGCCGCCAACCTCCGCCTTGCTTCACGACGGGCGGTCATTACCCTGTCCTCGACATGAGAATTTTGTCTGGCATACAGCCGTCCGGCGCGCTGCATCTCGGGAATTATTTCGGGATGATGAAGCCCGCCATCGAGTTGCAGGAGCAGGGCGAGGCGTTCTATTTCATCGCCGATCTCCACTCAATGACCTCGCTGTTCGATCCCGAGGAACGGCGCAAAAACATCCTCGAAGTGGCGCTCGACTTTCTCGCTTGCGGTCTCGACCCGAAGAAAACCGTTTTCTTCCGTCAGTCCGACGTGCCTGAGGTCACCGAGTTGACGTGGCTGTTGTCCACGGTGACGCCCATGGGCCTGCTCGAACGGGCGCACAGTTACAAGGACAAGATTGCCAAGGGCATTTCACCCAACCACGGCTTGTTCGCTTACCCGGTGCTCATGGCCGCCGACATTTTGATTTACGACTCGAACATCGTGCCGGTGGGCCAGGACCAGAAGCAGCACCTGGAAATGACCCGCGACATTGCCGCCAAATGGAATCAGGCCTACGGCGAGACGTTTGTCATCCCCGAAGCCCAAATCCGTGAGGAAGTGGCCGAAGTGCCCGGCACCGACGGCGAGAAGATGAGCAAGAGCTATGGCAACACCATCGAGATTTTCGGTGACGAGAAAGTGCTCCACAAGAAAGTCATGAGCATCAAGATGGACAGCCGCACGCCGCAAGAGCCGAAGCCTGACGCCGGCCAAAACCTCGCCATCCAACTCCTGAAACTCGTGGCCCCGCCCGAGGTGGCGAGGGATTTTGAAAACCGCTTGCGCGCCGGCGGCCTCGGCTATGCCGACTTGAAGAAGGCGCTGTTCGAGCACTACTGGAATTACTTCGCCGAGGCGCGAAAGAAACGCACCGAATTGATTGCGAACTTAGATTACGTTCACCAAGTTCTACGCGACGGCGCGGCCAAGGCGCGGGCGAAAGCGCGGGAAGTTTTGGATCGGGCAAAGAAGGCGGCGGGGCTGAACTGAGCTGGAGCACCCTCGCCAAGAGCGTGTACGGAAATTCCAATTATCCGTAGCAGCCGAGGTAACGAGGCTTTGTTCGAATGCGGAATGCGGAGTGCGGAGCGCGGAATGCGAAGGTAGCGCCTCCTTATGTCGGCTGCTACGATTTCCCGTACAGACGCTGAGGTCACCGACCGCCTTCGGTGACGACCGGGGCAGCCAATCCTGAGTTCCAAGGCACAAGGAGTTCAGCATTGTCTATCCACAAGGCGAAGTACGGCGTGCGGACACCGACTCGCTGCAAGAGCACGAGGAACGGTTGATCGAAAACCAAATCCACAGGTTCCGGTGGAGGTCCGCTAGCTAGGGAAAACTGCGCCTCCGACTTCAGCAAAGCTCCTCTTTCGTCGAGGCGAAATCGGATGATCTGTTTGGCGTCGAGAACGAAATAGCCGCTCCAACGGGCGGTCTTCTTCAATGCCAAATGCCTCCCTACCAACTCGCCGTAAGTTCGAGTGAGCGTGAAGTCGGTCTTGGGGACTAGCAGCCAGCGGAACTCAAATGGATTGGATGTCGCTTGTTCAATTCTTTGTCTGACTTCATTCACCGTTTCCGTCAGCGTCTTCTTCGGGGGGACTTTGGCGAGGATCAGCGTATCTGCCTTTGACTTGGTCTTCAGCTCAATGACGAAGTCATTGGTGCCGAAAAAAAAGGTGAAAAGATAACATGGGGTGGTCAGGTGCGGGAAAACCCAGTACACCTGACCCCCTATGAATAATTCGAACAAGAACAAGCTAAACAAGAAAAGAAACCCATTACAAGCCAACACTGCGGCCACGCCCAAAGCCAGGACGATCAAGCTTGGCGTTGACGTGCATTTGGACCGCTACGTGGTCGTGCGCATCATCGATGGCGGCACGCCGCAGCCCCCACAACGGTTCAGTCCGCAGGAGTTTCCGCTGTGGGTTGCCAAGCAAATCACGCTGGCCGAGAAAGTGTTCACGTGCTACGAGGCCGGCCCTTTCGGCTACACGCTGCATCGGAAGCTGGAGAAGATGGGAGCCACCAACTACGTCGTGCGGCCCCGCGACTGGGATGAGTATGGCAAGAAGGTCAAGACCGACAAGCGGGACGCCCTGCAATTGGCCTTGCACCTGGACCGCTACGTCAACGGCAACCACGAGGCGTTCTGCGT
>Ga0315289_10006151_pt1 | contig 17671 bp, 13 predicted proteins | sample YL17G11_40_MG_FD_203452 | JGI IMG/M metagenome (GOLD analysis project Ga0315289, IMG submission 203452) | Sediment microbial communities from Yellowstone Lake, YNP, Wyoming, USA - YL17G11_40 | ecosystem: Environmental > Aquatic > Freshwater > Lake > Sediment | place: USA: Wyoming | collected... | reverse complement strand
GATCTGCTCCGGCTTGTACCTCTTGTTTGGCATGACCGGTCTTCCTCCTCAGGTGGATTCTCTCTCATTTCCTCTGGTACAAAAAAACCCGGTCACGTCAGTGGCTTACTCGCCCGCGCCCTAGGCATAGACAAGAGCGAGCTATGGAAATACTCCTTTACCGCAAGGCTAGAGCGCTGGCTAAGAAAGGAAGGTTTTAAGAAGACCTCTGGGGACCTGATACCCGCTTTCTTTGATAACCTAATCGGCCGCGAATAGGAGCTTGGATTCGGCGACGGCTTCCCGCGGTGATCCGCTTCGCCTCCACGTCGGGTTGTGTTGATCAAATTCTCTGACAGAACGCAGCAGAAACGCAATCTTCCTGCGCTGCTCCACCCGTCCAATACCAAGCCAGCCACTCAGGTATGATCAGAGCCCGCAAGGCCCGTCATAAATGAGAAGTGGAGACCGTGGTGGCGACGGAGGCGGTGGGGAACATACGGTGCGCATCGGGGACAAGAAACGGAAATCCTGGCTGGGCTTGGCTCCTCGGCCAGGACCCGAACCTGGAACCCTTCGGTTAACAGCCGAACGCTCTACCATTGAGCTACCGAGGAGCAGGGCGACGCAAGAGCACTGCCTCACGTCGCGTGTAACGTTTATAACACAGGCCAGAAATTCGCGTCAACGCGGGAGGTCACCGTGACTCCAGGTTCCCGAACTCTCAGCTCACTGTCCCAGAAGTCCTCCCCAGAGAAGAAAAGCTGCTTTGTGCAGGAACGATCGACAGCACCCTCCGCTCGCTGCTCACCAACCAAGTTTCATCCCGCTCGAAAGGGAAGAGCAGGAATGCTAATATGAGCATCGCAGCCTCGAGTGGCGGTGGTTCAATGTCTGTCCACTACTTTCGCGTCCGCAAAGTCGGTGAGCGTCTGGAGACCGAAGGCTCGCCTTCCTGCTTCCTCGGCCACGAGCTTCCACCCACGAAAGCCAATAAACCCGAGGGCACCTTTGTCGAGTGGTCATGGGACGGCAGCCGATTGCGGGTCCGGAATGACCGGTATGGCTTCTGTCCGCTCTACTACTTTGCTCGAGAGGGGGAGATCGCCCTTTCGAATTCGATTCCTAAGCTCATCGAGTTAGGCGCGCCGACTGAACTCGATGACGCCGCGCTGGCCGTGTTTCTGCGACTCGGCTTCTTCCTCGGCGAGGACACCGCCTTTCGGGCCATCCGCGCCGTTCCTCCCGACACCAGTTTCGAGTGGAAAGAGGGCGCTCTCCAGGTGTCTGGCAAGCTAGCTCTCGGGAAGGCAGCCCACTGGACACGCAGCAATGCGGTCGATGCCTTCATGGCGACGGCCAGGGCCGCGATTCGCCGCCGGCTGCCGGCCACGGACGACTTTGTGGTTCCCCTCAGCGGGGGAATGGATTCTCGCCATATCCTGCTGGAGCTTTGCGAGGCGGGACACCGGCCGAAGTTGTGCGTCACCGTCCGACACTTTCCCCCGCGCAACAACTCTGACGCGGAGTGTGCAGCGGAACTCACCAAGGCCCTGAATGTTAAGCACGTTATCCTGAATCAGCCGGAATCGCGATTTCAGATAGAACTGAAGAAGAATCTTAAGACGGGCTTTTGCACCGACGAGCACACACATTTCATGGTGCTGGCCGATTACCTGAAGGGGCAGGCCCACACGGCTTACGACGGAACCGGCGGAGACGTCTATTCACACTGGGGGCCGTGGGTGAGAGCCCCGGTCCTCAAGCTCTTCGATTCAGGGCAGTATGGGGAGATAGCCGAGCGTTATCTCGGGCATGATGATTTTCCGGCCCGTATGCTGCCCCGCGAACAACGTCGCACGTTCAGCCGCGAGCTGGCCATCAGTCGTCTGGTTCCCGAACTGGAGAGGCACGGAAATGTTCCTAATCCGATATCGTCCTTCTTCTTCTGGAACAGAACCCGACGGGAGATTTCTCTTGTCCCTTGCTGTATTCTTGACGACGTTCCGGTCGTGTTCTGCCCGTTTCTCGACCACGAGTTCCTCGACTTCCAGGCATCCCTTTCACCCTATCTTGTGAAGGATGATCAATTCCACAGCGAGACGATCAATAAGGCCTTTCCGGCCGTCGCGCAGATTCCATACGAGAGCAAGACTCCCCCAGTTTCTGATCCTGCCTTTTTCCTCCGTTATGCGCGAGAACTGGGTCGGTTCCTTCTTGGACGATATCCTTCCCGGTTTGTCCGAGGTTCGTATCTTCTTCCACGCCTGCTTCGCTGTCTGCTCGATCAGAACTACGGCCAGGCAATGTCCTGGCTTGGCCCCCTTACCCTTTACCTTCTCCAACTGGAGGCCTTTACGGCTCAACCCAGACAGGCTCTGACTCAGCCAAGCACGGATGAAAAATGAACATCTTCGCTGCCAACGTTGACGAGCACTCAAAGCTGTGGCAAGAGTTCGTGGAACATCATGCCGAGGCCAGCAACTATCACCGCTGGGGCTGGAAACTTGTCATCGAGAACAGTTTTAATTGGCCTACCTATTACCTCATGGCAGAGGAGGGGGGCGAAATCAAAGGGATACTCCCTCTCGTCTGGCAGAGGAGCTGGATGTTCGGGAGTTTTCTCACCTCGCTGCCCTTTGTAAATGCTGGCGGAGTCCTCGCCGAAAGCAAAGCTGCCGAGACGGCACTGATTCACGAGGCCATTGCGCTCGCCCAACAATTGAGAGTCGACCACGTTGAACTCCGCCATCGCCAAGACCACCAGTTAGGCCTGCCCACGAAAACCAACAAAGTCGCCGTGGTGCTCCCGGCTGAACGTGATGAAGAGAAGATGCTGAGATCTTTGCGCCATGAAGTGCGCACCAAGATTCGCAAGGCCACGAAATGCGGCTTGGCCGCTGAGTTCTCTGGCGAGGCGGTGCTGGATGACTTTTATAACGTCTTCGCCGCCAACATGCGCGACCTGGGCACCCCGGTCTACGGTCAGGACTTCTTCCGGGAGATCCTCCGGGCCTTCCCCGATGACACGTTCATCATTGTGGTCCGGCATGAAGGCAAGGCAGCAGCCGTCTCACTCATGACCGCCTATCGGGACACGCTGGAGACGCTGTGGGGTTCGTCGCTGCGCGAGTATCGTTCCCTGGCCCCGAATATGTTCATGTACTGGAAAATGCTGCGGTTTGCCGCCGAACGAGGCTTTCGAATTTTCGATTTTGGCCGCTCCACCATTGGCTCGGGGCCCCACCGATTCAAGCTCCAGTGGAGTTCCCAAGAAGTCCCGCTCTACTGGAGTTACTGGCTGCCGCAGGGCAGAGAGTTGCCGGAACTCAACCCGCAGAACCCCAAGTACCGCGCGGCCATCTGGCTCTGGCAGCGTCTACCTCTGACGCTGACCAATTGGGTTGGGCCTAGGATTGTGCGATGCCTTCCGTGAAATCCCCCAAGGGAAAACATCGCCCCCAAGCCTGCGGGCATTCGAATGACGGTATGAATCAGGCGACGGGGAACCCTCTGTTGGTCGCCTCGGCTTAAGGAATGAAATAATGGAAAAGGTATTCCAGCGAGTTCTTGCCCCAGACGACTTCGCGAAATTCAACCGCGACCTGCCAAATCCACGCAAAGACCAGCAGTTCTCCCAGAACCCGGAAACGGCTCTCCTCGCTGAGGAATCGTTCCGCTACAGGAACCACACGCGCTTCCAGAAGGCAACGCGCGCCGATATAGCTGACCAGTCCTAAGACGAGGCCGGCGACGACATCGCTCAGGTAGTGCCCGCCCACATACATGCGAGGCAAAGCGACCAGGAGTACGACCGATGCTAGAAGCGTCCAGCCTAGACGCCGGCGCACCGACATGACCCCCAACGCCACACAGGAGTAAAGAGCCGTGGACGCGCTGGGGAAGGAGGTGTGGTTTGGGTTGTCATAGAGGTATCGAGGAAAGAGACGGGACAAAGTCGGATGTTGATTCGGAGAAGGCCAAACGACCAGCATGCTGGTCACAAGCACAAGCACGCTTGCCAGCACCGATCCGAGAAGTATGGTCAGTATTCGGCGCCGCTCGCCGGTGTGTCCTCCCCTGGCGGCCTGCATCCAAATGACAAAGAGAGATGCGGCGAACCAAAAGCCCCCCAGCACATGATGTCCAACCGCGCTTTGTATCCCACGGTCGAAGATCGGAAATCGCCCGAGGAGTCTGGCCAGGTTAGTCACGATCCAAATATCAATCGGAGTGGGTGACAGGTGCATTCTCTCGGACTCGGATTGCGCAATCGAAGCTACAAGAATTCTACCACTACCGGTGAAAACCTGCGTGTAACCTCGCTGATTCCCAGCCCTCTTCCCGACCGCGCGTCGTCGCATGCTATACTGAGACGGCCTCCGAGGAAGCTTCAGGCCCCGGTCTGGCAGCCTCCTCAGGCACCGAGACAGCCCAGGGAAAGAAGTTGTAAGGGGTGGTGCCGTGGTCCGCCAATCTGCCGGGAGACCGCCGGCGTGCTCCACTGTCTGCTGAGTGCTATGCCCGAAGGGAACACAGAGACTCTCCTGAACATATTGCTCCCTGATCCCGGGCCCGAGGAGAAGGGGACTCTGGCGCTCCTCGACCCAGCCGGGGCCTGGGAACTGGCGCTCTGCTGGCTCCTCATCGAGAGCCTATCCCTGCTGGAGTCATACCTCCACGGGTTTGAGGAGTTCGGCAGACGGGCAATGGTCGCGAGCCGATTCAGACGACATCTGTTTTCCCGCCGTCGCCTGTCCGTCCTGAGGGCGGCCGACGATGTTTTAGCCTATAACCTTTTGGGTCAAGCCCCAGCCAGCTACGACCCGGCCGCCCAGGTGGCGGAAGTCTGGGCCAGGCTGAGCCAAGGGCTGCTGACCGCTGAACTCTCCCCCAGCGCGCAAGCAGTGACCCTCAGCCTGAGAGGCGCAACACGGCACCAACCCCACCTGGAGGAGACAACCCGGGAGATCTCAAATCTCTTCGCGGGATTCCCGCAAGAGGTGAAGGCTTTTGGCTACCATGGGAGCATCGGGAGCAACGACCATATCCGTGGGCTTAGCGACTGTGATGCCATCGTCATCCTGCGCCCAGGGGTCGCCAGGGACGCGGAGCGACTGCGGCGCCTCCACCCGGTGTTCATCAAGGCCCGGCGGATGATGAAGCGTATCGACCGGTTTCAACACCATGGAATCTTCGTGCTGCCGGAGGAACTGTGGGGCTGTTATCCGGAAGATTACTTCCCCACCGTCCTCTACGAGACCACGGTCTTTGACATCGGCGGCGGCACGCCTGCATCCCTGAAGGTAGTCTCGTCGAGATGGCTGGAGTTGCTGAGGATTCTCCGCTTTTCCCGCTACCTCGAGGAGGTGGCTCCCAAGATGGGACGTCTTCATTACCACACTTTTCATCTCGTCCTGCAGATCGTGCAGCTTCTACCCTGTTTTGTGGTTGCCTGTAGCGAGCGGAGCATGAATAAGCGGGATGCCATACCCTGGTTATGCGAACGCTGCTCCCCCAGGTCCAAGGGATTCCTGGAGCGTACGGGGACAATGCGGGGCGACTGGCCATCCATCTGGTCGTCATCCCGTCTTGCTCTAGGGTTGTTCGACCGTCCGAATCCTCGGAAACTCCGGGAAAGAATCATAGAGTACTTCGGCGGCCGCGAGGTGCTCGCGACCTCCCTGGTCTCAGTCGCACATGATTGTCGAGCGATCGCGATGAACCACTTTCGGAGTCCCAGGAATGGTGCTTGAAGTCGACGGTTGGTCTTGCGCCGAAATCCCACGACCCATGAACGTGGAGGCTTACGAGAAGGCACGTGAGGAGTTTGTTCACTATTACGCATCGATCGAGGGTGTCCATGCGATATACCGGTTCGGCTCGGTTACCTACCCGGGCCTCTCAGATTTGGATTTCATAGTGGTCCTCGACGACGACTACCAGCACCGGCCGGGAACAAAATACACCATCGACGTGTTTTCGCCGGACTCCCTGTACGTTCTTTACCACCCGCAGTTCTTCATTCCCCGCAGCTTGTTTGCCTACGTCTCCCTTCTGGAGCCCGTTTTTGAAATGGAGCACGTCACGGGCTCCCTCTGCCCCCAGGGCCGACTCTCCCCGGAAGATCGCGCTCTCATGGACATTCTCTTCGTGTGCGAAAGCCTGGTGACGGACTTGCCCTTGATCCTTCTAGGATATCCGGCAGTGAGGAAAGTGAATCTGCGGATGGCACAGGCCAAGCTGAACCTCCTCGTCAAGAACGCGAGAATGTTCGGGCGTTTGGCAGGCCAAGAAGTTCCCGGGGTCAGCCAGTTTGAGAGAAAGATAACGGAGTTGCGGCGTGACTGGTTCTTACGGTCGCCGGAAGAGAACTGCATAAGAACGAAGGAGGCGATGGGAGAAGCGAAGGAAGTGATCTCGGACCTGGCGAGCGCCGTCGGCCGTTTCGCCCAGCAATTGGCCATATTTCTTCCGCTGACTCCTAACCGCTCCAGGTGGATCTACCGGCACGGTCATCTCCGCTTCTTCTTCAGCCCGGCTAACTCCGGCCTGCGGTCCGAGCCCTCGCGAGACGGCCGGCGCATCGACTTGTTTGTCCCCCTGGGCCTCCTGTTACCACTCATCTGGCTTTCGTCGGGCAAGGGGCCGCTGTCCCAGTACATCAGGAATCAGTTCGACTCCGAATCGCCTCGCTCCACCGCCTCCATGGACGGCGTAGTCAAGGTGGCTGTCGAGGCGGCCAATAACCACTGCCAATTCCTGAAGGCCAAAGGCATACCCACGGGGAACTTCAGGTTCTTTGGCTACCATGCGGATTACTCTCCGGGGGTCCGGACATTGTTGAGAATTGTGGCCCGGAAGTTCAGGTGGCGCGGCTAGCACATCTTGTGGCTGATCCAAACTAGCTTCAGAGCGAAGAGTTAGGAGCGCTCTCATGCCAAACGACAAGCCTGCTCTCCTGTGCGTTGCCAACTTCGCGGCGAACACCGGCTACGCATGGGACTTTATTGAACACCTGTATGCCCAGATTGCTGACCACCTGGCCACGCACGGCATTCCAACGCTTGTCGCCTATCCAACCATACCCTCGCCGCCCCGGACTCTGGAAGGAAGTGCGGCGCGCGCGGTCGAGCTCGATGCTTCCCTCCGCACGGCCGAATCGGTCCGCGCCACGACGGGCTTGATTCGGCGCGCGAACGTTCGCGTGGTCTACTTCAGCGACCAGGCGGCGGTGTCGCCCGCCTATCTGCGACTCCGGTGGGCAGGCGTCAGAAGAATCCTGGTCCACGACCATACTTCCGGGGAGCGGACGCGACCTCGCGGTCTCAAGAGGGCTGCAAAGTGGGTCCGGGCCCGTATTCCCGGAATTGCCGCAGACGTGGTGGTGGCGGTGAGCGAGTATGTTGCACGGCGCCAGATCGAAGTGACGATGTTTCCTCCCTCCAAGATAGTCAGAGTGTGGCATGGGATGCTGGTAGTGACTGTCGAGGAGGGGATTGAGCGCCGCGTCCGGGAAGAGTTTGCCGTCCCACACGAGCGCCCGCTGGTGATGTGTGGGTGCCGAGCGACACCTGAGAAAGGAGTTCAGCACCTACTCCGCGCGTTCGATCGATTGCTGCAAGGGACGAGTCGAGAGGGTCTTCGTCCGGCGCTGGTCTACATGGGCGACGGGCCTTACTTCGCAGAGCTACACTCCTTGCGGGATTCTTTGCGGTCAAAGGACGATATCATCCTGGCCGGCTATCGCGCGGATGCAGCACGGCTCCTCGGCGCCGCCGATTTGTGCGTTGTGCCTTCGGTCTGGCAGGAGGCTTTCGGCCTGGCCGTACTGGAGGCGATGGCACGGGGTAAGCCGGTCATCGCAACCAAGGTCGGCGGGATTCCCGAAATCGTTGAGGACGGCATCCACGGGCTGCTTGTTCCCCCGGCAGATGAAGCAGCGCTCGCTGAGGCAATCGGTGGACTTCTTAAAGACCGCAAACGCGCGGCCCAACTGGGGGAGGCTGCCCGCCGCCGCGTCGCGGAGCAGTTTGCTCCCGAACAACAGCTCACACGACTCACCGCTCTTGTAGAGGAAGGCTTTCGACCACCCTGCGAGGCCGTTCGCGACCGAGCCTGAAGAGCGTCAGGGAGCGGGGAGGAATCCCCGCATCCCAGTTAAGACCTCTTCCCCGCCCCCTTGCGAGGCGAGCTCTTTTTCCTCTTGAAGCGAAAACCTCCCCCGCCACTGCGGGGGAGGAAACCTAAGGGCCTATGTAGGCATCGGCGACAATGACATCGTCCCAGTAGCGGAACTCGTCCACCGGCTTGAAATTCAGGCGGTCTACCTGCCGGCCCACTTCTACCTTGCTAATCCCAGTCGTGTAGCTGAGTCTTACGTCGGAGGCCTGTGCAGATAAGGGCATGATCTGGGTCACATTTGTTGGCGACGTGCCGATCCACCACCGGATACCCCCGTCCTGGATGCCTCGTGCGTTCGTGCCTTCCGAGCCGGGCGTCGGGGAGTTCGATAGAACCTCGAACTCCATGTAGTACCATGTGCCATAATCAACATATGCGAGATTGTTGTAACCCTGGACGAACCCGCCAGCATCCTGCCCGTACTCATTGCTCACGCGGAGTACAGTCCTCTGCTGCCCGCTGACCACCACTCCGTCAGATGTGGCAACCACGGCCCAACAGTGGTCACCACAGGGGCCACCTCCCGGCCCCTTCAGGTAAAAGACCTTCCGCTGAATGCCATTTGACGTGCCGGTGGAAAGGGGTGTGGGGAAATAGACCCATCCGCGTACAAAGAAATGTTCGAGGCCGTTCGGAAACCCATTCCCACTGTTGAATATTTTTGACACGTTGGCATTCTGGTCTTGGTGGGCATTTCCGCAGGCCGTCTGCGACGTAGGCAACGCAGCACCAGACACCAGCCCAGTAACAGGTTCCGTCCAAGAGCTGCCAAGAGAAACGGGCGTACCCCCGTTCTGTCTGGTTTCGCTGCCTTGGGACGCGCCGACGTAGACGTTATATCCCGTGTATCCGGTCCCGGAGGGAGGCGAGGAGACGACAAGCAGGTTACCAGCACTCAGCGCGACAGCGCCGCTGCTATCGGAAGCGAAGGTCTCACCTGATGAATTCGTGTAGGTCACCTTGACGTAGTAAGTCCGCACCCCCAAGCCGCCGCCTGCAGTCTGAGATGTGCTGGGCCCCGGAGGAGCAATGGCTAAGTTCTGGGTGGGCATTGCCGCGCCGCTCACCAGCCCACTACCCGGCTCCTGCCAGTCAGTCCCGAGCACGCAACTCCCATCCGCGTTGGCGCTCACGCAACCAACCCCGCCAGCATTCTGGAAGGTCTCGGTGCCAGAGGCGTTCGCCGCGTAAACGTTGTAGCCCGTCGCGCTTAGAATCCCGTTGGTGTAAGCGGGCGGACCGGTGACCTTAACCACCGTATTCACGGCTTGCCCCTTCCCCTGTTCTGTACCCGGGGTGGTCTCTCCGGCCGGCGTAACGTAGGTGAGCTTTACATACACGGTAGACGCGGGGAGCGACCCACTGGTGACACTACTCAATGTCGGCTGGGGCGGTGCGCCGAAGCCGCAGATGCGGTAGTATATCTGGGCGGCTTTTGCGCCGCTGTGCACCGGGCTCGGGCTCCCCACAACCGTGCATGACGCCCACGCAGAGTCCCACGCCGAAAAATCGCCGGACTCGAACCCGTCCGAAAACAGAACCTGACCGTAGCGAAACGCATTGGCGCGAGTGTCGAATTGGGTGTCGGGATTTGTCACCGTTACGCTTATGGTGGTCCCCGCAGGCTGGGCCGGCGTGGTCACATCGATTTGCGTCGCACTGACCACATCCACTGACGGCGCCGGTAACGTACCGAAGGTGACGGTAGCGCCCCCGGCAAAGTTCGAGCCGAATATCGTCACCGGCGTTCCGCCGGTGGAAAGCCCAGAATCGACGGAGAGACCGGTAATGATCGGGCGGGTCACGCAAGTATAGCCACCGGCCAGTGTCGCGCTCTGGCTGTCAGGATTCGTGACGCGTACATCCACCGCACCGGCCGCATGGGCCGGTGTGGTGACCTGTATCTTCGTTGAACTCAGGACATTCACCCCGGTCGCGGCTACGGCGCCAAAAGTCACCGTAGTGCCCGGAACGCCCGGTTGGAAACCTGTCCCAGTTATGGTCACCGAGGTTCCACCGGCTATTGTGCCGGAATTAGGCGAGACACTCGTGATGGTCGGAGGCGGCGTCCCGTACGTGAAGCCGGCGACCAACGTCGCGAACTGGTCGTCGGGATTGGTTACCCGCACATCAACCACCCCAGCAGCGTGGGGCGGCGTAACCGCCCCAAGCTGCGTCGCGCTGGTAACCGTGACAGATGCCGCCGCCACCCCGCCAAAAGACACCGTTGCCCCCGCCAGGAAGTTCGTTCCCCACACGGTCACCAGCGTTCCACCTGCCTCCGGGCCACTGGTGGGCAGAAGGCTGATGGTGGTGGGAGCCGGCACCGGCTGATAAGTGAAGCCACCGGAAACCATCGCGCTCTGGGTGTCCGGGTTTCTGACGATTACATCCACAGTGCCTGGGGCGTGGGCCGGAGTGGTGGCTAGGAGCTGCGTGGCGCTGCTGAAAACAACTGCCGCTGGCGTTTGTCCAAAGGTCACCGTCGCCCCACTCTGGAAGTCCGTCCCGGTGATGGTGACAACGGTCCCACCGACGACGGGTCCGGAATTCGGCAAGACGCTGCTGATGGTCGGGGGGGGGCCGCCCCTGGGCGGGGCTGCTCCCTCGAACGTGAAAGCCCCCAGTAAGGTGTCTGATCTAGTATCGGGATTCGTAACCTTGACGTCGACGTTGCCAGGGTCATGCACGGGCGTTACCGCCTCGATGCTGGTTGAAGTCACCGAGTTGATCCTCGCCGCGGGTACATCCCCAAATACGACGCTGGCTCCCTTCTGGATGTCCGTCCCCGTGATGGCCACAGTCGTCCCACCCGTCGTCGGGCCGGAAGCGGGCGAAATGCCAGTGAGCTTCGGAGGAGTGATGGCCTTTTCCCAGCTGCTGCTATTGGCGGAGCCCGCACCACCCCCACAGGCGACGAGGAAACTCATCAAGGTGAGACATGCTGCCGCGACACCCGAGGTCTTGAGCATTCCAAGTCTCTTGTCAACTGGAATGTTCATTGACACCCTCCTAGCTTGCCCCGATCCAATAGTTCATCCTCTAGCAGCATACCAAACACCTGCCATAGGCCTGAGCCACGTCCTTGAGACCAGGCACGCACGTGGGTTCACATCTCCCGAAACCTTTTCTCCATCAAAGCGACAGGTGAACCTACCCGGAACCTCCCCGCTGGCATACCCCAAGCCAACATCAGTCGCCAATGGGAAAGCACCAACCACATACTGTCCGAAGACCCCGGGTAGATCCCTGTGACAGCAAAACAAAATGTTCTCGCGCTAACTATACCCAATTCTCCCGAAAACTCAACAGAAAATGAGGAGGCCCTTCCCGCCACGACCGGGATGGCATCGGGAGGGGGCTACCCATTTGTGGGAAGACAGAGTATGTTGTGGCGGGTCGTTGGGAGGATAATGAATGAACAAAGTCCTAAAGAGGATTGCCAAGCGACTGCCGACACGTTATCAGCAGGAACTGAAACGGCTTCGCTTCGGGCACCAGATTAGAAAGGGAACTTTCAAAACAGACGAAGAAGAGTTCGGCATGCTTGAGTCATGGGTTGGGAAGGGGGATTGGGTATTGGATATCGGCGCGAATGTGGGGCATTACACGAGCAGGCTGTCTGAGATTGTGGGCGCAACGGGCAGAGTGATTGCGTTTGAGCCAGTTCCTGAGACCTTTGAGCTCTTGGCAGCAAATGTAGCGCGATTTCCTTTGAAAAACGTTACCTTGATTAACATTGCAGTTTCTGATTCAGCAGATATCCTTGGAATTAGCATTCCTAAATTCGATACGGGATTAGACAATTACTATCAGGCAGGCGTGACTAATGAGGTGGCAGAGTTACGAGTTCTATGTGCGCCGATTGATTCTTTCGGTTTTCTTCAATGTTCCAAAAATGAAGCGTCTTCAAAGAATATCAAGCTGGCAAAAATCGATGTCGAGGGTCACGAATTAGCAGTATTAAAGGGCATGGAGAGGCTGCTAAACCGTGATCATCCTGTTCTAATCGTTGAAGGCGATTCCCCTGAAGTAGCTTCGTATTTAGGAGTATTTGGTTATTCAGGTAGAAAGATCGAAGGTTCGCCGAATACAATTTACTGTTGTTCGTGATTGGCAACCCTGCTTTCGAGGGAACCTTCCAGAGGCATTAGAATCGACGCGCTTCAATAACTCCCCGTGCATCGAGTTCGCACGGACCGTTGAGGCTGCAGCATCGGGACGACAACCGCCCAACTATTCATTGTAAGGACACTTTCCACTTCCCAAAGCACAATTGTACGCATCCGTGAGGTGACGACCAATCATGTCCCAACTGTACTGTTCTTCGACTAGTTTTCTTCCAGCGGCGGCAAGGCGCTGGCGCATTGGCAGGTCTTCCAGCAAATTCTGAACCGAATTGGCGAAGTCTTCGGGTGTGTCGGCCACCAGGATATCCTTGCCCGGGGAGACCTCAAGACCTTCGCAGCCTATGGAAGTGCTGACGACGGGCTTGCCCATGGCCATGGCGTCAAGAATCTTGAGCTTGGTGCCGCCCCCATCCAACATGGGACAGAGAAACACGGAGGCCCTGGCGACCCAAGGGCGCATGTCTTCGGGATTCGGGACAACGTGAATGCTTGGATCCGCGTCGCCGAGGTGCAGCATCCATTCGGGGGGACCTTGCCCGGCGAGGTAGAGGCGGGAGGACGGGCAGCGGCTTTTGATCAGGGGCCAGATCTTGGAAACGAGATAGCGGGTGGCGGATGCGTTGGGGTAAAACCTCATGGACGCGGCGAAGATGATGGACAACGGTTCTTCCCGGACATTCTGGGGCGAGAAGTAGGCGGTATCGGTGCCGTTTTCGACGATGTGGAAGTGTGCGTTTGGCGCCCGCTTCTTAATGGTGTTAGCGTCGAGCTCCGAAACCGCCAGGTTGACATCGGAATGGGGACATAAAGTCCCTTCCAGGCGGGCCAGCTTGCGAGCCTGCGAGCGAAGGTAGACCTTCTTAAGAGGATTAGGTTCGTTGTCGGCGCGGCGGTCCGTCATGGCGGATTCACAATTGTGATGGTTGAGCACCTTGCGCAGGCCGCGGGTGACAGGCTCAAACAAAGCAAGGTCGATAGAGTCAAAGTGGATCAGATCGGGGCGAAATCTCCGAATGGTCTGGAACCAGCGTTTGGCCAACTCGCGCGACCAGAATGACGAACAATTGTAGGGATTGAAACTCAAAGGGCTGGCCAGGAGCCGGAACCACCAGAGGGGGCTTTTCCAGCGAATCGGTAGTTGCCAGAATTCCACACTGGCGCCGAGTTTTGAGAACTCGGACGCGCACTCGGCAAGATCGCCAGGGGAGTAATTGCGCAGATTGAAGGCGACGAGGTGGACTTGGTGCGACTTGGCCGCCTGGCGGAGGAGGTGGTAACTCCTCTGGCTCCCCCCGCCCCGCGGAGGAAAGGGCACGAAATGGGAGAACCACAGGAGTTTCATTTGATCCCACATAGTGAGCGGTAAAGTCCGGCCACTTCAGCCGCGTTTCGCTGGGCGGTGAACTTCTCCGACACTGAGGCGATCGCCGCGGTAGCCAAGCGCTTCTTTCGGTCATCGTCCAGGAGAAGGTCGAGGCACGCTGCCGCTAGCGCCGGAGTCTCACCAGACTCGATGAGAACGCCGTTGACTCCATCTTGAACAACGTCCGTGATGCCGCCCACGGATCGCGCTACAACAGGAACTCCCAAGTAAAGTGCTTCCAACAGAACCATCGGTAATCCTTCGTGATCGGAGCACAGAACAAAGACGTCCAGGGCCCGCAGGACGTCGTAGATATCGCTTCGGTGGCCGAGAAACAGAACTTGCTTCTCAAGGCCAAGAGTATGGGCCAATTCCTCCAGCCGGGGTCGTTCCCGCCCCTCGCCAGCAATTACGAATCTGGCGTCTCCTATGCGACCGGACACCAGCTTGGCAGCCTGCAGGAAGTAATCCAACCGCTTGATGGGTTCCAAGCGCCCCGCGGTGCCGATCACCCTGTAATCACCGGGAATTCCCAACTTCTCCTTCGCTTCCTCGCAGCTCAAGTTCGACCTGACTTGGTCGATGTCGAGTCCATTCTGGACGACCACAACTTTTCGTGGGTCGATGTAACGCGTCAAATGCCCTCGAAGCTCCGAACTGACGCTGATGACGCGATCCGTTGCGTAACGGGCCACCAAGCCATCCACAACGCGTACTAGACTTTGCTTGCAGTGCCGAAGGCCCCCGAACGGTTCTGGCAGGCCGTGCTGGGAGCGAACGACGAAGGGGATCTGACAGCGCCATGCTAACAGAGCAGCCAAAAGGTTTTCCTTGTAACGATGGGAGTGCAAGAGATGAATCCCGCGACCTCGAAGGTAATTAGTTGCTTCTCGGAATATCTGGAGGAACCCTTTGCCGGCTTCCGGGATGACTTTCACGTCAATCCCAGATTCCCGCGCCTTCTCAGCCAGCCGGCCCTCATTGAGGAGGATCACCGACAGGCTAAGTTCGTCCCTTTGAGCCAGCCACCGCAGCAGGCTTGCGGTCTGCGCTTCCGCCCCCGCCCAAAGGTCTCCGGAAGCTATGTGACAAACTGCGATTCTGCCGGTGTGAGCCGCTGAGCCCACTCCCTGAGGAGATTTCTGTTTCAATCGCGTTGTGTAGGCTGCCACGTGATGAACTTCTCGCCAGCGCAGTAGCTTAGCCAAGCCATTAGAGTCCCTACGTTTCCCATGAGGAAAAACGCTGCCATCTTTACGAGTTTGAACTCCTGCAACGGACGAATGACAAGACCCAGTGTCCCCAAGCCGTAGAGTACCGCCTGCCCGACGAGGCACAGTTGATAGAGCTGGCCCGACGTCCAAAGAAACACGCTCGATGCCACAAGAACCAGGGCTGCAAAGGGCATCAGCCACCGGAAGAGCTTGTGGCTGAGAAGTTGCAGCGAGAAAAATCCGTAGCGCACAGGGTTGAGGAGTTCAAGGTGTTTGAAAAAGACATCCAGGCCGTGAGCTATGGTGCGAACCTTGCGCCAAAGCTCAGCCTTGTCTGAAGCCGTGTGACCGTACTGGCCATGACATTCGGAATCCACGACAACGCGAAACCCCTGCGCGACGGTATGCAGCGGCACAAAGAAATCACTTGATTGCTCCGGGTGCCAGACCCCGCAGACTTCCCGGCGCGCCGCAAAAAACGAGCCACTCACACTCACAACGGAACCGACCCGGGATTCCCAGCGTCGCAACAGGGCGTCCAATTGCACATAACTACCCTCGGCTTCAGCGCCCTTGTCTCCCGCCACCAATACATCTTCGCTGCTCACGCAGCCGACCTGTGGATCAGCGAAGTTGGACACGATCCTTACTAGTGCGTCAGGTGCCAGCCGCACCCCGGCATCTGAGAAGACCAGGATTTCGCCGGAAGCGGCGTCGCGGGCGACCATTTGGGCATAGTGTTTTCCGCGTCGCTCCTGTAGCTCAACTAACCTCACGCCGTCCCGGGCAAACCCACGAACAATTTCAGCTGTGCCGTCACTGGAACCATCTGAAGCGACGATGATTTCCCGCCTACCCTCCGGGTATTCAAGCTGGAGGCAATTTCTGACCTTGCCGGCGATTATTCTCGCCTCGTTGTGGGCAGCAACGATGAGTGACACCGTGGGCCAGATCGGCGCCCGCCGGTGTTCTCTTTTGTGGAACCGAGCAAGAAACCAAAGAAGCAGGGGGTATCCGAACAAGGTGTACGCCAAAAACGCCAAAGCGCCCCAGAAGAGGTAAACCATCGGTCTATGTAGCCCCCAGGCACCACTTATAAAGGCGTTCGTATTCGCTGATCATCTTGGTGAGCGAGAAGGTACTCTCCACTTTTCCTTGCGCGCGGCGACCCATGGCTTCTGCTTCGGCAGGATTCGCGAGGATCTCGCATATTCTCTGCGCGAGGCTTTCGGGATCAGCCGGCGGTACCAGGAAGCCCGTCCGCCCATCTTCGATGATCTCTTCTGGGCCTCCCGAGCGCGTCGCGACCACCGGTCTGCCAGCCGCCATAGCTTCAATCGTCGCCAAGGAGAAACCCTCGCTGACCGAAGAGAGAACGAACACATCCAACTCGCCCAGAATCGCCGGGACGTCTTCACGAAATCCTACGAAGACAAACCGATCCCGCAGATTCAGTTGATCAACCAGGTCGGAAAGCCGCCTCGAGATCTGCCGATCGATATCTCCGACGGCGACGAACCGAGTCTGCGGCATCGAATCGGCGACTCTCCGGGCAGCCTGGACAAAGTACTCGTAGCCCTTGGGTCCTCGCAAGTTGGCAACCATGCCGACCAAGCGGGTTCCTTCCGGACAACCCAACTCCGCGCGTAGCCCGCCACTCCGCGCGCCGGCAAACTTCCCCAGGTCGACCCCGTTGTATATGCGGACTATCTTTTCTCGGGGGAACCCGAGTTCATGAAAAAGTTGCCCCAGATACTCCGAGACCACAACGACGACAGCAGCCGTGCGCCGGACCCACCAGAGCTTGAGGGACTGTCGCAGTGTTCTGGCATGGGACAGCGGTGGCGCCCCGTGGTAGGTGACAATGGTCTTGCATCCGGTTAGCCGACCAACCACACAACTGTAGAAGTTCTGGTCCGGCAGGTGCGAATGGATCAAGTCCACGCCTTCCTGCCTGACCAACCGTCCCATCGTGCGGAGCAAACTCGGGTCGTACCATGCTTTTGATTCGGCAATGACGGTGGGGACGTTCAACTCCCGGAGCTTTCGGGGCAACCACGAACCCTCCGGAAGGAGCACCAGGGAGCGATAGCGATCCGGATCGAGGTTGGCGACGAAATTCAGGAGGACCGTCTCCGCCCCTCCAGGACCGGCGGTCTCGATTGTGTGCAAGATCGTGTACTTCTTCATGAGCACAATCGCAAAACAAGATCCCGTGCTTGCTTCACCTTGCTCAGCTGCCAACTGAGAAAGCGGAGACGAGCCGATTCCAGAAAAGAGAACTGGGCCTGAGGTTTAGCGCAAAAGAACGGCGCGCGGATCTCGAAGCGGCCCTGCTGCAAATTCCCGATAATTGCTCCTGTCGACAGAGCGGGCACATCCATCACGATCCCCACATCGTAGAAGCCGACCTTCCGATGGAAATCATGCCCCGCAACGGCCAGCAAACGAGGGTTGATTTCCCGCATTCTGGGGAAGCCCATCAGGGACTGGGGCGAGGGAAGGAACTTCCCGTCATATGCAACATTCCAAATCTCAGCGGCGTCAACTGCACGAACAACCTGGGGCGCGCATTCCCACCCGTCCCGCTTCGGGTGAGCAAGAATCGCAAATCCGCCACACTGATGGATGACATCAACCACGGCCACTGGCTCAATATCGCGAATGAGAGCCACCACTCCCACACCGACGATGTGCAGGCCACCTTCACACGCATATTCGATCCCCGGGATTACACAGAACCGAGAGGAAGAATGCTCAGCGCTTTGCGCAATGAGGATTTGGGCCTTGGTCTCGTCCAT
>Ga0315289_10006150_pt1 | contig 17671 bp, 14 predicted proteins | sample YL17G11_40_MG_FD_203452 | JGI IMG/M metagenome (GOLD analysis project Ga0315289, IMG submission 203452) | Sediment microbial communities from Yellowstone Lake, YNP, Wyoming, USA - YL17G11_40 | ecosystem: Environmental > Aquatic > Freshwater > Lake > Sediment | place: USA: Wyoming | collected... | reverse complement strand
GTCCTGATGGCGATCCGCAACGGGGATGATACGGACCTGGGTTGCCGAGAGCCAGGTCGGGAACTGGGGAACCTCCTCACCCGCCAGGGTCTCGAGCATGGCGCAGATGACCCTCTCCACCGAGCCCGTGGGGGAGCAGTGGAGGATGGGGGGGTGGATCTCCTTTCCATCCACATGGTACCGGATCCCGAACCGGCTGGAGGACTCGACATCGATCTGGACCGTCGGGTTCTCGATGGGCCGCCCCTGGGCATCGATGGCCGCGAGGTCGATCTTCGCCACCCAGTAGTGGACCCGCCCGGAGAGGATCTCGATGAGGCAGGGCTCGCCGATGATCCCGACGACCTTCTTCACCCACCCCTCGTGCTCCTGGTAGAAGTCCCGGGTGCACCGGAAGGCCGAGTAGTACCTCAGCGCGAGGTCGGTCCCGCTCTTCTGGCCCATGACGAGCTGCTCCTCGAAGCAGCGGAGGGCCTCATCCATGTCGGTGCAGAGGGTGTGCATGTCGGGCATGGTGAAGGCACGGAGGCGCTTCAACCCGATGACCTCCCCCTTCTGCTCGTGCCGGAAGGAGTAGGTGGAGAGCTCGTACATCTTCATGGGGAGGGTGTTCGGGGAGATGTGCATCCCGTTCATGATGGAGAACATGCCGAAGCATGCGGCGAACCGAAGCATCATCGAGCGGTTACCACTCTTGAACCGGTACTGCCGCTCACCGAACTTGGCGGCATGCTCGCAGATGGCCTTGTTGTCCAGGTCATACATCACCGGTGTCTCAACGGGCATGGCGCCGTAGGGGAGGACCAGGGAGAGGACGTAGTCGGCGATGAGGTCGCGGAGGAGCTTCCCTTTCGGCATCCACCTCAGGTGCCCGACATCACTCGCGGGCTCGTAGTCGACAAGCTCCTTGGAGCGCATCAGCTCCACGTGGGGGGGCTCTCCGCCCGCCGGGACGGGGACCCCGAGCTCCTTCTTCACCAGGCATCCGAAGGGAGAATCGTCCATGAACTCCTGGACATCCTTCCGCTTCCCATCGGGGGTGAGGACGAACCACTCGTGCTCCACCTCCTTCTTCTCCACCGCGGTCTCCCTCTCGCCGCCGGGGGTGATGGAACGGGAGAGCTCGGAGAGGGGGTGGCCCTTGCAGGTGAGGGTGAAGGCCTTGTACCACCCGAATGGGGCCCTCTTCACCTCGAGGCCCAGGTCGTTCAGGCCCAGGCGGAGGGCCTCGAGGGCCTCGACCGCGGCCCCGGGTGCCGCGAGGTCGCTCGCCAGGTGGGCGTAGGGGTAGACCATGACTCTCTTCACGTCAAGCTGCGATGCGGTCTTGGCGATATCAGCAACCGCCCGTTCCACCACGTCCTCCATGTCGTCCTCGTCGGCTGCTTCTACGGCGCAGAAGGCGACGATGGCCTCGTCCATGGAGTCCCTGAGGTTTTCAGTTTCCTCTGCCATGGAGGTGGGTTTCTTTGCCTCGTAATCGATGTGATCGGAGTGGATGAGGAGAAGGCGCATCTTCTGGCTCCTTTTTCACTGGAATGCTACCAGTGTTCGCGCTTCCGGCTTATATATCACTCCTTCGGGTTCCAGCGGAACCTGGAGAGTGACGGCGGGAGCCTGTCACTCCTTCGGGTTCTCGTGGTACCGGGAGAGGGTCGCCTGGTGCTGATGGAGGTACTTGGCACCTTTCTTGATATTGTAAGGCTCCTCGGCATGCTCGGTGGTGTAGAAGACGAGCTGCCCGATGGGCATCGCCGCATACACCCGGACGGGCCGCTGGTTCACGTTGCACATCTCCAGGGTGATGGTCCCCGAGAACCCCGCGTCGATCCAGCCACCTGTCTGGTGGAGCTCTACCCCCAGCCGGGCGATAGAGGACTTCCCCTCGATGGAGGCGACGATGTCGTCCGGGAGGGTGATCTCCTCAAGGGTCTCCGCGAGGATGAACCGGCCCGGCTCGATGACAAAGGACTCTGTATGGATCTCCCCCACCCTCGACCCGATGCTCTTCCGGTCATACGGGTCGATGACCTCATCTCCCTCCTCGTACCAGACGAAATGGTCACCGAGGCGGATGTCCAGGGAGTTGGGCTGGACGAACTTTGGATCATAGGGTTCCACACTGATATGCCCCGAGGCGATGGCATCACGGATCTGCCAGTCGACGAGGATCAACTGAGATCGACCTCCGACCTTATGGGGCTGATTACTGATTGACGCCGCATTCCACCTATATGTGCACGAGATACCTCTTAAGGTTCACACAACAGCAGGGAGAGCCCTCTTAAAATTATTATCCTGCTATTGGGCTCTTGGGGGAGGGAGGTTTCGTAAGAAACCGACCTCGAGCGACGAAGTTGCGAGGCTACGCCACCCCGCCGCGGGCATCCCCCGCCGTGTACCGGGGTTTGCGCATGAGGTTCCTGGAATGCTTTGAGTATCCTTGTCCCTTCTGACAGGGCTTATCCCCACGCTGGGGACGCCACAGCGGTGGGGGTGAGCAACGCGAACCCCCAGGAGCGTCCACGAAGGGCCAATCTCTTTGAGAACCGAAATCTCAGGCTTGTTTCTCAGTTCATCTTTTTATTGGGCTCTTGGGGGACTACCGCCCCCGCCGCGGGCATCCCCCGCCGTGTACCGGGATATGTGAGGAACGGTCTTTTCGATTTATAGGACCTTACTCCCCCGAAAGGTCCTATCCTCACTGAGGGGGCGCCGCAGCGGCGGGGGCAAGCCGAAGGTGAGAGCTACTACTCTTACCGCGATTCCTTCTCCTCCCTCATATGCCACTCCGCCCTTCTGAGGATCCCATGGATGGTGGAGACCTCCCTGGTGGTGAGCCGCGTCCTGCCCAGGATCCTCCTTGCCATGAGGAGGGTGTTCGCCCGCTTGAAACCGGGGTGGTCGATCCGGTCCAGGAACGTATCGAGGTGTTCGTAGAGGCACTCCATCTCCTCCCGTTCCGCGAGCCGGTATGTCCCGCGGGGGATATCCGCGAGCTCATAACAGACAATCCCCACGGCATGGGAGATGTTGAGGATGGGATAGCTCTGCGAGGCGGGGATGGTGCAGATGACATCGCATCTCCTGATCTCGTCGTTGGAGAGGCCCCGGTTCTCCCGGCCGAAGAGGATGGCGACTCTCCCGTTGACATTCCGGATCTGTTCCCGGATCTCCTTCGGAGTGTAGTAGGGCATCCGAATGGACCGGCAGACGGACTTGGAGATCGCGCCGGTAGCTGCGATGATGAGCTGATATTCGGAGTATACTTCCTCCAGGGTCAGGGTCAGTGCGCTCTCCAGCACATCTGAGGCATGCATGGCGCAAGCACGGGCAAGGTCCCCCCAGGGGCAGGGGTCGACGAGGACAAGGTCGGAGAAGCCGAAGTTCTTCATCACCCGGGCAGCGAAGCCCACGTTCCCTTCGTGGAGGGGCTCGACCAGGACGATTGCGATCTCGGACATCCTGATGCCGCCGGCGGGTTATTGTACGGCGTCCACGGTCTCTCTCAGCACGCCGATCCCGCGCTCGTACACCGCATTTCCCACGACGATGGTATCTGCGTACCGTGCCATCTCGGCGGCCCGTTTCCCTGTATCTATCCCGCCGCCGTAATAGAGGATGGCATCCTGGAGGGCTTCCGAGCAGGCCTTGACCACCGAGGGGTCGCCGTATATGCCGCTGTACTCAATGTAGATGATGGGGAAGTGGAAGTACCGCTCGGCGCAGGTGGCATAGGCCGCCACCTCGCGGGGGCCTATCCCGCAGTCTGCCCGGGTGACCTTCGCTACCGCGGAATCCGGGTTGAGGACGATGTAGGCCTCGGGGACGACCTTCTCCCACCGCACCTGCTGCTTCATCACCCAGTCATGGTGCTTCCCGACGATCCACTGCGTATCCCGGCTGTTCAGCACCGAGGGGACAAAGAGGAGATCGATCCCCTCGAACCGCACCGCATCGGGGCCCGCGGGCTCGACGATGAGGGGGAGGCCGTGGTCCTTGACGAGCGCGAGGAGGCTGGCAAGCTTCTCCTGGGTTACGTTCAGGGTGCCCGAGAGGATGAGGGCATCCGTGCCACTCGTCACGACCCCTTCCACGAGCTCGGGGCTGAAGGGCCGGTCGGGGTCGAGCTTTGTCACGTGGACCCAGGATCTCCAGGGAGACTGCATGCTTCTTTAGTAGGTTCTCATGGGGAGGGTTATCTCTTTCCTTTCTTTGCGAAATGGCTCGCGAACCTGCGGATGTCCCCGGCGGGGATACCGGTCTTCTTCGCAAGCTGATCCGGATCGGCGGCAGAGAGGCTGTCCCGGTCGAGTATCCCGGCGCGGTGGAGTTTCTCCAGGGTCGCCTCCCCGAGGCCCGGAAGGGCCATGAGCTCCTGCCCCCCCTTCTCGACCCTGGCCTTCTGGACCTTCTCCGGCACCCGTGCACCCATAGCCCCGCAGACCTGTGTCACATGCCGGTACACGGTCTCCAGGGAGAGGCCGGTTTTATCGGCAAGGAAGACGGGGTGGAGGAAGCAGAAGTCTTCGGGCCGCGCGAACCCGGCCTCCCGGTACCGCTTCAGGCTGGCTGCGGGTATCCCGGCATCGCGGAGCATCCGGGTGTCCATGGTGGACCGGGCTTCCGAGAGGAGGGATGCCGCTTCCTTTGGCCCGATGCCGGCCTTCTCCAGGGTCGCGGCATCGGCCCGGGAGAGGGAGGGGAGATCCTCGACCCCCAGATCTGCCAGGCGCTTCATCAGCTCTGCCCGGCTCCGCCCCTTCCTGGGGGGGAGGTGGGTTCTCAAGAACCTGCGGAGCTCGGATCTCCTGCGAAGGAGGGCGAGGGCATCTCCCGCGCCCGCAAGGAGACGCTGCGCATCCTCAACGGGAACCCCCAGGATACCGGCAAGGCTCTCAGGCTTTCGTTCGGCTACCTCGGATACCGTGTAGATATGGTGGTCCCGGAGACGCTTCATGATCTCCGAAGTCATCGATGGGATGAGGCCCAGGGACTCCTCGCTCGCCTTTATGTGGGAGCAGAGGGGGCAGCCGATGTCCCACGGGCGGGCGCCCTTCCTGATGAGCCGGATGTGCCTCAGGTTATGGTCCGGGCAGCAGTTCTCGATCCTGATAGCCTTTCCCCACTGGGCGGAAGGGAGGTTGATGTTGAAGGTGCACTCGGGATAGCGGCTGCACCCGACGAACTGGCTCTGGCCGCCCGTGCGTATCCGGAGGTCGCCGCCGCAGACCGGGCAGGGCCCGATGACCCTCTCCTCATCGGCCCGTTCCATGATCTCCCTCCCGATCTCCTCCCCGTGGACCTCCAGCGCGTCGAAGACCCGGTGGAGCATCTCCCTGGACTCGCCGATCACGAAGTCACGGGTCCGGTTGCTGACCTTGATCTCCTGCATATCGGCCTCGAGTGTCCGGGTCATCTCGGGCTTGGTGATGGCATCGGCATGGTCCTCGAGGGACTCGATGACCGCCCTCCCGACGGGGGTGGGCCGGAGCGGGTTCCCCTCGACGTAGCGCCGGCCCAGGAGCTTCGCGATGACCTCGTGCCGGGTGCTCTTTGTCCCGAGGCCGAGCTCCTCCATCCGCTGGATGAGCCGCGACTGGGTGTAGCGGGACGGTGGTTGGGTCTCCTTCTCCTCGAGGAGCACCTCGTTCACGGGCAGGCGGTCCCCCGCCGTAAGCGGAGGCAGGAGGTGGTCCTCGGTCTCCTGGTAGGTGTAGACCTTCCGCCAGCCGGGGGTAACGAGCCGCGCGCCGTTCGCCACGTAGGGTTCACCGCCGGCCTCGAGGGCGCACCGGACCGTCTTCCAGACAGCGTCCGGTGAGAGGGTCGCGAGGAACCGCCGGACGACGAGCTCGTAGACCCGCCACCGCTCCTCGCCGAGCAGCTCCCGGGTCGCGGACCCGGTGGGATGGATGGGGGGGTGGTCGGTGGAGACCTTCTTCCCCCGGGTCGGCTCCTTCCTCCGGTTCTCCCTCACCCACGCGGCATCCCGCCCGAAGGGGGATCCCAGGAGGACCGCGAGGATGGATTCCAGGGAGAGGCTCTTCGGGTACACGGTGTTGTCGGTCCTCGGGTACGAGATGAATCCGTTCATGTACAGGTCCTCGGCGATTCGCATCGCGTACGACGCCGAGAACCCGAGCCTCCCTGCAGCCACGAGGAACCCCGTCGTGTCGAAGGGGGCAGGGGGCCGGTCCACCTTCTCCCCCTCCTTCACATCGAGAACGACGAGGGGCGGGCGGGTCCTGTCACGGGCAGCCTTTGCCTCAGCTTCGTCAGTGAACCGTGCCGTCGCATGCCTGGCGGTGAACGCCTCGCCGGCCTTCTCGGAAGTCACCTGCAGGGTCCAGTACTTCTCGGGGACGAAGGCCTCGATCTCCTTCTCCCTGTCGACGATCATGGCAAGGGTAGGGGACTGGACCCTCCCCACCGAGAGGATGTTCTTCCCGCCGCGGCGTGCAGCGATGGAGATGAACCGGGTCAGGGACGCCCCCCAGACGAGGTCGATGACCTGACGGGCCTCGCCGGCCGCGGCGAGGGCGAGGTCGAGATCCTTTAAGTCAGAGAATGCCCCGTGGATCTCCTGGGGGGTGATGGCGGAGAACCTAACCCTCTTCACCGGCACCCTGGGGTTCACCTCCCTGATCAGGTCGACAGCCTCCTTGCCGATGAGCTCACCCTCGGTATCGAAGTCGGTGGCGATGACAACCACCCCGGCCTTCTTTGCCAGCCGCTGGAGGGTGGCGATGATCTTCTTCTCTGTGGGGACCTTCCGGGTGCCTGCGTCGATGAGGGACCGCGGGGTGTTCTCCACGCTCCGCCAGTCGTCGTAGCCCGGGACGAAGTCCACCTCCACCACATGCCCCTTCAGGCCCACGACAACCGTATCGCCGAAGGAGTAGGTGGAGATCCCGGTCTCCTTCCTTGTCGTCACCTTCCCCTTCCCTGCGAGGATATGGGCTATCCGTTCTGCCGAGATGTTCTTCTCGGCGACGATCAGGTTCATCCCGTCACCCCCTTCTCCCCGATGGCCTCCCGGATCATCCGGGCGAGCTCCTTCGGGTCAGCCCTTCCCCGGGTCCGCTTCATGGCCTGGCCCACCAGGTAGTTGAGGGCCTCGGGCTTCCCGTTCCGGAAGTCCTGGACCGCCGCAGGACAGGACTCGACCACCTCGCGGATGACCGGCCCGAAGGCATCCGTGGCAGCCTTTCCCAGGTTCAGGCGGGCAACGATCGCCGCGGGGGTCTCGGCGACCTCGCCCCTGGCACTCTGGTCGAGGATGGTCCTGAGCACTTCCACTCCGCCCTTGTCAGTGATCTCCTTCTTACTGAGGAGTTCAAGGAGCTCCACCAAGTGGCCGGCAGGAACCCGCGCGATCTCCAGGTCCCGGTAGTAGATCTCCCCGAGGAGGGTGTCTGCGACCCAGGTGGCGGCGAGGATCGGGTCCCCGCAGACGGCCACCTCCTCGAAGAAGTCCGCGAGCTTCAGCTCCCCGCAGAGGGTGCGGGCATGGGACGGGGAGACGCCGAACGCCTCTGCGAAGCGCACCCGCCGGGCTGCGGGGAGCTCGGGGAGCACGATGGCCTCGCACCACTCCCTGACCCGGAGGGGGCGGAGATCGGGTTCAGGGAAGTAGCGGTAGTCATGCTCCTCCTCCTTGGATCTCGCCGAGGTCGTGACCCCCCTCGCCTCCAGGAAGTGGCGTGTCTCGCGCTCGACCGAGAGGCCCCGCCGGATAACATTCCTCTGCCTCGTGATCTCGAACATGAGCGCCTTCTCAACCCCCTTGTAGGACGAGATGTTCTTCACCTCCACCCGGGATCCCCCCTCCATGGAGATATTGGCGTCTACCCGGAGGCCCCCCTCCCGATCGCCGTCAAAGACCCCGAGATACTCGAGGGTTGTGCGCATGGTGTTGATGAACCGTCTCGCTTCCTTGGGGGACCTGAGATCCGGGTCGGTCACGATCTCGATGAGGGGGATGCCGCTCCGGTTGTAATCCACGAGTGAATACCGGGGACGGTCCCCGCTCCCGACGTGGACGAGCCTGCCGGGGTCCTCTTCCATGTGGACACGGGTGATGCGGATCCTCTTCTCGGTCCCGTCATCAGCCTCGATCTCCAGGTACCCGTCAACAGCAAGGGGCCGGTCGTACATGGTGATCTGGAACCCCTTGGGGAGGTCGGGGTAGAAGTAGTTCTTCCGCGCGAACTCGGCCTCCTCGAGGACGGTGCAGTTGAGGGCCTTTGCAACCCTGAGGGCGTATTCGACGGCTCTCCGGTTGAGGGACGGGAGGGAGCCGGGAAGACCCAGGCAGATGGGGCAGGTGTGGGTGTTCGGGGGGTCGTTCCGGTAGTCTGTTGAACAGCCGCAGAAGAGCTTCGTCTTCGTGGTGAGCTGGCAGTGGATCTCGAGCCCGATGATGACCGTCAATCCCGCACCCCCTGCTCGTAGGCATAAGCCACATCAAGAACCTGCTCATCCTCGAAGGGTTTACCCATGATCTGGAGGCCGACGGGGAGCCCCCCCACCTTCCCGCACGGGACTGATAGAGCGGGTATGCCGGCCAGGTTCGCGGGAACCGTCAGGATATCGGAGAGATACATCGAGAGGGGATCGGTCTTCTCCCCGATCCGGAAGGCAACGGTGGGCATGGTGGGCCCCGCGATGACGTCCACGTCACGGAAGATACGTGCAAAGTCTCCACTGACATTCCTCCGTGCAGCCTGTGCCTTTGCATAGTACTTCCCGTAATAACCCGCCGAGAGGGCGAATGTCCCGAGGAGGATCCTCCGGCGCACCTCCTCGCCGAACCCCTTTGCCCGGACCTCCCTGAAGGCATCATGCCAGGGCTTCCGGATATCATCCGATGCACCGTAGCGGACACCGTCAAAACGGGCAAGGTTCGAGGAGGCCTCGCTCGTGCAGGTGACATAGTAGGCCGCAAGGGCATAGGCCATGGAGGGCATCGAGCAGGGGACCACGCAGGCTCCCATCTCCTCCATGACGCCAATCGCTTCCCGCACGCTCCCTGCAACAGCAGGGTCCACGCCGGCCCCGAAGAACTCGGCAGGGACCCCGATCCGGAGGCCTTTCACCTCACCGGTGAGCCGGGGTGTAAAAAGCCGGTCATGCATGGTGCTGTCCCTGGGGTCGTACCGGCTGATCACCTCCATAAGAAGGGAGACGTCGCTTACTGTCTTTGCCAGCGGCCCGATCTGCTCCAGCGAATTGGCATAGGCGACGAGCCCGTACCGGGATACGCGGCCATAGCTGGGTTTCAGCCCCACAATACCGCAGAAGGCAGCCGGGCACCGGATGGACCCGCCGGTGTCGGACCCGAGGGCCATCGGGACCATCCCGGCGGCGACCGCTGCTGCAGAACCGCCCGAGGACCCGCCGGGGACCCGGGAGGGATCGGCAGGGTTCTTCGTGGGACCGAAGGCGCTGTTCTCGGTGGAGGAGCCCATACCGAACTCGTCCATATTGGTCTTCCCGGCGATCACTGCCCCCTCGCTGAGGATGAGGTCCACGACATGGGCGTTGTACGGGGGGGTATATCCCTCGAGGATCTTAGAACCGCAGCTCGTGGGGATCCCGCAGGTGGAGATGTTGTCCTTCACGGCGACCATCATCCCGGCGAGCCTCCCAGTCCCGGCGGGCTTCCCCTCGCAGCGGGTGATGAATGCGTTGAACGGGTCATCACCGGCGATGGCGGCCTGTGCCTTCACTCCATCACCCTCGGTGCCCTGATGAACCCGTCCTCGGCGTCACGGGGGAGGGCGAGGACCTCGCCCTGGGGGAGGGAAGCGGTGATCTCGTCCTCGCGCATGATATTGAACTCACCCCTCCTCTCTCTTGCTTCCTCACGGACGGTGTCCAGGATGTTGAAATAATCGAGGATGGCGTTGAACTCCCGGGTGAACTCGCCGAGCCGTTCCCGGGAAAGGCGGATATCGGCAAGGTTTGCGATCTTCTCCACGTCGTCAGGTGAGACCATCTCTGCCCCCCGAAATCTGGATTATGTACCCTTGCACCGACCTTTTATAACCGTTTTTACGTGCAAGCCTGCGGATGGCGCCTGCGATCCCGCTCCCGTACTGCATCGCCTTCTTCGGGGCGAAGGCTGTCTCAGGCGGGATGAGGCGCGCTGCAACCTCCCTCAGGGGCATCTTCCCGGTGCCGGCCGTGATGAAATGGTCTGCCGGCAGGGACCGGGCAGCGCGCACCACCCGGATATCCAGGTAGGGGAGGGAGAAACAGGTGCTGTGGAGCCGTGCAACGGCCTGGTCGCGCAGGGCCTGGTCCCTGAGGGATGCGAAGTCCCGGGCGAGCATCGGGGCGAGGTCGTTGGCCGTGCGGTGCCGGGCGTACCCCCCGAAGAGCTCGTCGGCTCCCTGGCCGACGAGGATACGCCGGTGGCCGTTCTCCCCTGCCCATCGGGTCACAAAGAAGAGACCCGTTGCGATGGCTACATCCAGGGGGGTTGCCCTCGGTATCGCCGGGATCACCCGCGGGAGGGCCGCCTCCACCTCTTCGGGGGTGATCGTCACTCCTTCCCATGCGAGCCCGAGGGCACGTGCTGTCGCCGGACCCCTCTCCAGGTCACGGGACCCTGCCAGCCCCACGGTCACGCACGGGAGGCCTGCGAGAGCGGCGATGAGGGCGGAGTCCACCCCGCCCGAGAGGGCTACAGCTCCTTCGTCCGCCCTGAGGCTGACTGCGGTTCGTATGGCCTGTTCGAGGCTGAGGGCCGGTGGATCCGGGTTGACCTCCCCGACAACCTTCCCCTGGCAGGTGATCACACCGAAGGGCCCCGGGAGGCCGAGAGTGCCGAGGCGGTCGGTGGCCGTGCACCCGTTCCACGAGAGGGAGAACTCACCCCCGAAACCCGCGACCCTGCCGGGATCCCCGCCGATGATGGCCTCTATCTCGGGGCTGGTCAGTTTCCTCCCGCCGGTTTCCACCCAGCCTAGGAGCCGCATAAGGGGGAGAGCCGGAGAATGACCTGATCCACCTGCTCGGGAGCCGTGCCGATATACTTCCCGGGGTCGAGGAGGTTTTTCAGTTCCTTGCGGGTGAGGAACTGCTTCACCCGCGGGTCCCCTGCGAGGATGCTGGCAAGGTCCTCCTTCTTCCGGATGGCCTCCATGCTCGCCACCCGCACCGCCTCGTGAGCGTCCTGGCGGCCCATCCCCCTCTTCGTCAGCTCCACCATAACGGATTCGGCCATCGGGATGCCGTCCAGGATGGTGAGGTTCTTCCTGACGTTCTCTTCGTTGATGGTGAGCCCGTCGAGGACCCCGGTCATCACCCCGAGGATGTGGTCGGTGAGGATCGTCGCCTCGGGGAAGATGACCCGCTCGCAGGATGAGTTGGTGAGATCCCTCTCATCCCAGAGGGTGTTGTTCTGGAGAGCAGGCTCCACCGCGGCGCGGATGATCCGCGCAAGGCCTGACACCTGTTCAGAGCGGATGGGATTCCTCTTGTGGGGCATGGTGCTCGACCCCACCTGTTTTGATCCGAAGGGCTCCTCCAACTCCCCGATCTCTGTCCTCTGGAGGGTCCGGATGGTGATGCCGATCCGGTCGAGGGTCGTCGCGAGCCCTGCGAGGAACATGAAGTATTCTGCGTACCGGTCCCTGGGCACGATCTGGTTGGAGATATCAACCATGCGAAGGCCAAGACCCTCCATCATCCTCTCCTGGACCGCGAACCCGTCCTTTCCGAGGGCTGCCATGGTGCCCACCGCCCCGGTCAGCTTCCCCACCTCAACCCTCGGGCGGATCTCGCGGAGCCGCTCCAGGTGCCGCCCCACTTCCGACGCCCAGAGGGCGAAGCGCATCCCGTACGTGGTGGGGATCCCGATCTGGCCATGGGTCCGGGCTGCGCAGACCAGGGCCCGTGTCTCCCCTGCCCTCCGGAGGAGGACGGAGAGGAGGCGGACGAGCTTCGCCTCGAGGAGGGCGAGGCTCTCCTTCAGCTGGAGCCCGGTTGCGGTATCCAGAATGTCGTTCGATGTCGCACCGAAGTGGACCCACCGCCCGGCCTCACCGGAGACCTCGGAGAGGGCCTTCACCACCGCCATCATGTCATGGTGGATCTCGCTCTCGATCTCCTTTGCCCGTTCAAGGGACGCCCGTCTTGCCCCCTTTGCTATCGCCTCTGCATCCTCCCCGGGGATGAGCCCCCACGAGGCCTCTGCCCTCGCGAGGGCAACCTCAGCCTGGATGATACATGAAAAACGGTGCTCCTCGGTCCAGACTGCGCGCATCTCCGGGGTCCCGTAGCGCGAGTCGATGGGGTGGATCGCCATGAAGAGGTGTAATCCTGCAAGAGTAAAAAGGAGTTGGGGTTGATAGATAGGTATACATGGACGCCATCTCCGCCTACTTCCCGTACGGCGCCTATCGCCCCCACCAGCGGCAGATGCTCGATGCCGTCGCAGAAGCGGGGAGGAACGGCGGAATCGCGATGATAGACGCCCCCACGGGGAGTGGCAAGTCGAGCGTGGTCTCGGCGCTCCTTGCCGAGCGGAGGGGGAGGACTGTCGTGATCGCCGTGCGGACCGTGAGCCAGCTTGCCACCTTCGTGCGGGAGCTCGCCCTCGTCCGCAAGCGCCAACCTGACCTCCGGTTCGCCTACCTCATCGGCAAGGGCCAGATGTGCAGGCTCGGGGGCGGCGGGGATATCTACCGGCGGTGCGAGGGGTTGAAGGCCCTCTCCACCGCCCTCATGCGCGACCGCGCCGAGGCGGGATCCCTCATCCCGTCAAAGGACCGGCTGATCAGGCAGCAGATCAGGAAGGCCACGGCTGAACAGCCTCTCATCTGCCCTGCCTTCATCCACAGCCGCGCCTTCTCCGCCGAAGAAGGGGCCGGCCTCCGGATGATCCCGTCGGCCTACCTCCGCACCCGGGCGGAGCGGGTGAGCCGGGAGACGGTCTGGCCCGAGGACCTCCCGGCCGCCTCGGGGGACTGCTGCCCCTACGAGGTGATGCTCCACGCTGCGCGGGGGGCGGATGTCATCCTCCTGAACTTCCACCATGTCTTTGACGACAGCATCCGCGAGCAGCTCTACCTCCAGCTCGGCCTCGAGGCAACAGAAGTCCTCCTCCTCATCGACGAGGCCCATAACCTCGGGGACGCGGTCCAGTCCGTCCAGTCGGTCTCCCTCGGTGACAGGGATCTCGAGGGCGCAGAGTCGGAGCTCCTCCGGCTGAGGGGCAAGGTCCGGAGTGTCGAGGCCGTGGGGAGGGTATTCCCCCAGGTGAGGCGGTTCATGGAGCTCCTCCGAGCCTCCCGTGAGGGCGAGGACTGGTTCGACCCCGCCATCTTCGAGCGCATGGTGGTCCAGGGGTCCCTGTACGCGAACATGGAGGCCATCGTCGACGACATGCTCACGGTCTCCGAGGCGATCCGCGAGCGGAACATGAAGGCAGGGGAGTTCCGGGAGAGCGCCGTGGAACGGCTCACGACCTTCCTCTACCGGATCTTCCTCTCTGCCCACGACCCCGCCTACCTCACCGTGTACCGCCGGGACGACGAGGGGGTGATCCTGGAGGTCAGGAACATCGACCCCCAGGTGAAGATCCTGGAGCTTGCCCGGTCCCATGCCTGCACTATCCTTATCAGCGGGACCCTTTCCCCCGTGGAGTCCTTCCGGCGCCTCTACTTCGGGGACGAGAAGGTCTCGACCCTCACCCTCCCGAACGCGTTCCCGAGAGACCGCCGGATGATCGTCGGAGCCAGGGACGTCACGACTCTGTACAGCATGCGGGACCAGGCGGGAAACAGCCAGAGGATCGCCCGCTACATCGAGGAGTTCGCCCGTCTCCCGGGGAATCTTGCCGTCTACTTCCCCTCATACCAGTTCCTCTCCTCCTTCGCGGACCGGTGCGCGGGAGCCATCCGGGGCAAGGAGGTCATCGTCGAACCCAGGGACTCGGCCGACGCATCCGCCGCGCTCCGCGCCTTCCTCCGGCTGCCGGAACAGGGCAGGGCAGGGGTGATCTTCGCGGTCTGCGGCGGCAAGTGGAGCGAGGGGCTTGACTACCGCGGGGAGCTCCTGACCGGTGCCATGGTGGTGGGCCTCCCCCTCGCCCCCTACACCCGTGTCCGCGCCATGGTCATCGACTACTTCCGGAGGAAGTTTGGGGACGAGGGGGAGTTCCTCTCCTATACCCTTCCGGCCATGAACCGTGCGCTGCAGGCCCTGGGGAGGGTGATCCGGTCCCCCGAGGACCGGGGATTCCTCGTCCTCTGCGAGCAGAGGTTCCTGGAGCCCCAGATCCGGGGGGCTCTCCCGGCCTGGATCCGGGAGGAGATGGTGGAGACGGGGCTGGAAGGGTTCGGGGAGCTGGTGAAGAGATGGCGGTGACGACCGGGTCCCACCCGTTCGGGCTCTGGGTGGTGACGGTAAGCTGGCAGGGGAATGCCGTGTACCGTGTCCATTTCGGGAGGACAGGGCCGGCCGGGCCGGTCCATCCTCTCATCCGGCGGTATCTCATGGGCAAGGTGGTGGATCTCACGGGCATTGCGTCACCCGCTGACGAGGGGAGCGGGATGAGCACGGCCATCTACCGTGCCGTAAGGAAGATCGGGTACGGTGAGACGGCAACCTACGGGGAGATCGCGGAGATGGTGGGGACCTCCCCGCGGGCGGTCGGCCAGGCCATGGCGCGGAACCCGACTCCGCTTGTCATCCCCTGTCACCGGATCGTCTCGAAGCACGGCCTCGGCGGCTTTACCCCGCCGCTGGAGATCAAGCGGGACCTCCTCGCCATGGAGCGGTCCGTCTGCCATGGGGGAAAGGGAAGTGTTTAACACCGAAACGCTAGGATACTCCGGAGAGATCATGATGCCCCTTCTCTCCGCGGCGGGGAACGATGGCTTCCCCAGGCATCTCCCGCTTGCCGGGGCCGGGTTTCTCCCAGGAGAATGCAGATGAGGTCAGCCATCATCCTTGTCGGGGGCGAGGCCAGGCGGGCCGGGGGGCAGGAGAAGTACTTCTTCAGCTACAACGGGAAGACCTTCATCGAGCACATCCTCGGGGCCCTCCGCGAGGTGGTGGACGAGATCGTCCTTGCCGCGAAGGACCCTGCCCAGTGCGAGCGGTTCAGCCACCTCGACGGGGTGAGGTGCGTCTCGGATATCCGGAAGGAGATCGGCCCGATGGGCGGGCTCCATGCCGGTGTCATCGAGGTCAGGGGAGACCTCGTTGTCGTGGTGGCCTGCGACATGCCCTGCATCAACCCCCGGGTCATCGAGCACCTCTTCTCCTTCATGGACGACTACGACGCGGTCATCCCGTCGTGGAAACCGGGGATGATCGAACCGCTCCATGCAATCTACCGCAGGGAAGCCCTCCTTGCTTACCTGGAGCAGCCGGAGCATGACTCGCTCCACGAGATGGTGGGGTCCATGCGGGTGAGGTTCGTCGGAATCGACGAGCTGAGGGGGCTGGACCCCGAGCTGAAGACCTTCACCAACGTGAACAAGATCGAAGAGCTGGAGAGGATGAAGCGGGGGTGAAATGAGGCTGGGATCAATCCCGGATCAAGCATGGTCTTTTTTAAACCTGCTCTTCCCGCTCCAGCGCCCGGAGGTGCCCCGCCACGGTCCTCGAGATCACGGGCAGTGCCGCCCCGGGGAACCCGAGTGTTTCCATGACACGGCGAGCGACAGTGGACGGGTCCGGGTCTTTCCCCGCTGCTTCGGCGACCGCGGTCTGAAGGGCGCGGATGACCTCCCGCCCGTCTGCCATGGCCCTGTGGACCTCTCCGCCCCTCTTGGGGCCGTCCCACGAAGAGAGGAGGACCTTCACACCCGGAACCTTCTCGATCTTCTCAATAGACCTGATCGAAGCGAAGGGATCGTCATAGACCGGGATCTCACCCTTTACCGGGATCGCGTCGCCGGAGACGAGGACTCCCTCGTCCCCGAGAAAGAGGGAGATGGATCCAGGCGAGTGGCCGGGGGTATGGATGACGGTGAGGTACCGGTCCCCGCCGATACTGATCCGGTCGCCATCCTGGAGGAGCCTGTCCACCTGCACGGGTCCTCCCACCAGCGTGGAGAAGCCGGGGATCGGCCTCTCCCGTGCCTGCAGAGAGGGATCCTCGATCCACGCCATCTCGGCCGGGTGCGCGGCGATGAGACAGCCCGTTGCCCTCCGGATGGCAAGGGCACCGCCGAGGTGGTCCGGGTGGGCGTGGGTGAGGATCAGGAGCAAGATCTCGCCGGGATCTCTTCCGGCATCCTTTACCATGCCAAGGATGGGACCTACGGATCCTACAACACCGGCATCGACGAGGCAGATCCCCCTGTCCGTGACCATGAAGGTGTTCACGGATCGCTCCATAACCCGCCCTCCTCCGGCAGGGATCCGGAAGGGGATCTTGAGGGAATGCACGGAATCCGTGATCTTCATTGCACCTTCCTCTCCTCGAAGGGTTCGTGGGCGGTCACCCTTTCAGGTCCCGTCCGATGGAGAACGCCCTCCCGAGTAACTTACCGATCCCATAGTACTCCTGTTTCACCGAATCGTAGACGAAGGGCCGGACCCTCGCCATATCCGGCCTCCCGTCGGGGCCGAGAACAGCCTCGTCCACCTTCACGTCCAGGATCTCGCCCACGAACTGGGTGTGGACCCCGAGCTCAAAGCTGTGGAGGAGCCGGCACTCCAGGACGACGGGGAACTCATCCACGAACGGGGCATTCACGGTTGTCCCCTTCACCGGAGTCAGTCCCGATACCGCAAACTTGTCGGTATCCTTCCCCGAGACCATCCCGAAGAAGTCTGCCTCCACCACATGGTCTTCAGAGGGGATGTTCACGGTGAAGGCCTTGTTCTCCATGATATTCCCGTAGCTGTACCGCGGTTTCTGGAGGGATACACCGACGCACGGGGGACTCGAGCAGCAGATCCCTGCCCAGGCGGCTGTCATGACGTTTGGCTTCCCGTTCCGGTCATAGGTCCCGATGACGACCACCGGGTGGGTGTAGAGGAGCGTCCTTGCTCCGAGCGATCGCTTCATGAGAAACCCGTTGGCAGGCCCTGGGTATGAAGATGCGGGTGGCCCCACACACCCCCCCTGTGATCCAGCAGGAATCCTTTCCGGCAGGCATGGATCCCCGCGAAAAGGTGGGGGAGATACCTGCCCTGCGAATCCATCAGCTTATAAGTTCCTGCATCCCCATCCCTACTCTGGAAGAACGGGGTATCAGCGTGCCGGGCCGGTGAACCATGTTTGAAAAAGTGCTGTTCTCCACGGATTTTTCAGAGTATGCGGAGAGTGCGCTCCACTGCATCGCCGGTTTTCCCGGAGCCCGGGACGTCATCCTGCTCCATGTCATCGAAGAGGTCAGGTCTCCGAGGGGGGGTGGCGAGATAGGTGATGTACTGGACCAGACTGGCAAAAATCTCCTCAAGGAAGAGAGACGCCACCTTGAAAACCTCAGCCAGAACCTCAGGGTGACAACGGCGGTAAAGGTATCATCTGACATCGCCGGGGCAATCCTCGAGACCGCAGAGGAGAAGGGCGTCTCCCTGATCGTTCTCGGTGCACGGGGGAACAGCCTTGTGGAGGGGATCCTCCTTGGCAGCGTATCGATGGCAGTCCTCCGCCGCAGCAGGAAAAATGTCCTGATCATGCGCCATAAAATTG
>Ga0315289_10006149_pt1 | contig 17671 bp, 11 predicted proteins | sample YL17G11_40_MG_FD_203452 | JGI IMG/M metagenome (GOLD analysis project Ga0315289, IMG submission 203452) | Sediment microbial communities from Yellowstone Lake, YNP, Wyoming, USA - YL17G11_40 | ecosystem: Environmental > Aquatic > Freshwater > Lake > Sediment | place: USA: Wyoming | collected... | reverse complement strand
TTAAAGAGGAAATCGTTCATTATTTTTCTCTGGTGGATCAGGAAATAGGAAGACTCTGGAAGAAATTTGGGCAAGAAAACCATATCATGATCATCTCAGATCATGGATTTGGACCAGTCCATAAGTGCGTTGATCTCAATTGCTTGCTGCTCAATGAGGGATTCATCAAGATAAAAGATAATCCGATCTCCCAGCTAAAATATCTTGCCTGGAAAAAGGGTTTAACCTATCGACTCTTTTTGCCCCTGCTCAAGGGTATCCTAAAAGCAGGGATTACGCTACCGGTCAGGCCACCCTTTGAAGGAATCAAAGCAGTCCAAGAAGATGCGAAACAGTTGCTCTTTTCCTTCAATGATGTGGACTGGAGCAAAACCATGGCCTACAGTAAGTTCGGAATAGGCGCCATCCATATCAACATAAAGGGCAATGGCAGGAATGGGCCTGTTGAGCTTGGTGAAGGGTATGATAAGGTAAGGAGGGAGATTGTTGAACTCTTGAAACAGTTAAGAGACCCAGAGACTAACGAGAAAATCGAGGGAGATGTATTTTTAAAAGAGGAGATCTATCATGGTGAACACCTTGACTCTGCACCGGATATCGTGTTTTTAACGAAAGGCACATACTTAGCTGGTACATTTTTCGGCTTCACCTCCAATAAACCAGTAGTAGCAAATAGAGCCTGGTTCGGTAACCACCGGATGAATGGCATCTTCCTCGCCAAAGGAAATGGAATAGAAAAGGGAAAGGGGATAGATGGTGCAAAGATCATTGATATTGCTCCTACCGTATTATATCTCATGGGAGAAAAGATTCCTCTTTCGATGGATGGAAAAGTTTTGGACCAAGCATTTCTTCAAGAGTTTTTGGCGGCTCATCCAAAACAGTTCTATGAGGTTTCTCCGGAGGACGTACAGAAGGATGCATCATTCTCTCGAGAAGATGAAGAAGATCTGGTAAAGAGATTGAAGGGGCTGGGGTATCTCTAATAGAAAAGCGCATGAGTTGTTGATCCTCAATATTCCGGTTCTCAGGAAGTGGTCTGTCTCCTATGATCTCATAATCTGCGTTATCCGAAACTTTGCCTAGTCAAATAATGTGGTTCACAGCTCAATCACCATGGCATCAAGACGAAACAGCTTGTTCTTAAATCGAAACTTCTTTGACCCCCTACTGAGAACTTGGCACTTCCCTAATAGGTGAAAAAATATTCTCTGGTACAACTGAGATGGCCTGTGTTCGTTGGCATACGAAAAAGTTGAACGATTCGGCGCATTCCCTATCCCCGGGTGTTTCAGCTTCCCCATACAACTCACCAACCCTCCACATATCTCCCGTCAAGAGTGTGCCTGCCCAAGCTGGCAGAACAGCGTGGCCATAAATTGCTGCCTGCAGGTAAACTCCTTCGTCTTCCTCTCTGCCCCTATCTCAACTACTGCTTGGTAAAATTCTTCCTTCAAAATTTTATTTGTAGAATCTGTCCAAAAAATCTGCTATTCATACAGGAAAGCTTCATAGGTAGGATCGTTCTTTTTGTAAATTGATTTTACCTATTGAAGTTTACCCTCTCAAATCTTATTTTGGACAGATGTGTTGTCAAAGTTAATTTGAGGTGGGTTTGTTGCTCATAATTCATAATACATACGAAAAATGATAAGTGAGCGTGTTGTGAAAAAGTCCAAGCGGATCGTTTTAACTCCTGCCTCAAATATTCTTGCACATGCAGGAAGGTGCATAATCTTGGCTCGGGAATTAACAAGGAGAGGCCATCAAGTAATCCTGGCAGGCTCACCTAAATATCTCAATGATCCCGAAGTAGTAAGGGACAAAGATATCCGTTTTTATCAATTACCAGACCTCAGTGTCGAAGAGGCGATGGTTATGCTCCGCACGATGAGCAAAACCATCAGAAGGAGTTCAGTGGAGAAGCATATTGATGCTGAACTGGAAATGTTTAACGTTCTCAAACCAGACTTGGTAATAGTTGATTTCAGGCTTTCCATCTATATCTCAGCACGTGTCGCAAAGGTTCCTTTGATCTCCCTTCTTGAGGGGAGGTGGATAGAACAATATTCAGTCAGAAAGTGGAAGGCGATAAGGACATTGCCTCAATATCCATTCATTCGGCTATTATTGGGTGAAAAGACTGCTGACAGGATAATGCCCTTTTTCCAAAGGCTCATTCTAAAGTATAAGATATTGTCCTATCAGGCTGCTTTCAAGAAATATGGCTTAGAGAAGAAAAAGAGCATGGGAGATCTCCTTACAGGCGACTACAACCTGATACTTGATACTCAGCTTTGGACTCCGACTGAACATTTGCCAGGTAATTTTAGGCAAGTGGGCCCGATTTACTGGGCGCCAGAAAATACTATGCCTCATTGGGTCAAAGAACTGGATCGAAAAAGGCCGATCATCTACCTGACCCTGGGAAGTACAGGGCACGAGGATCTGTTTCAGAAACTTTTTAAGGTCTTTGGAGAAACTGAATATCAGATTCTCGTTTCTACAGGAGGCCAAATTGATATCTCTGACCATGAGATTCCCAAGGATTTCTATCTTGAGAGGTACTTGCCAGGTGAAGAGATTATGACTTTAGCAGATGTCGTTATCCACCACGGAGGAACAGGAACTGCATATCAAGCCATAAAAACATTCACACCGTGCATTGTGATAGCTACCCACTTTGAACAGGAATTCTTGGGTGAGGCTACTGAAGAGCTCGGAGTAGGGATATTTTTATCTATGATAGAGGTATTAAAAAATCCCTCTTTGATTTTAGAGTCAACCCAGAAGATATTTGCTCATCTTGAAACATATAAGATGAATATGATGAGGTTAAAAAAAGATCTTGAGACTTACGATCCAGTTCGAACGGCTGCTGATACTATAGAAGATTTCTTACAGATGGCTGCTTAAATAGCTATTTGTTTCCAGGAGTTGAGGTCAAAAGAGATGATTCCTATTTTTAAGCCTTCATATAATGAGGAAGAACTTGAGGTACTAAAAGAAACTCTCCAGAGCGGCTGGACTGGCATGGGTCCAAAAACGAGAGAGTTTGAGGAGAGATTTGCTGAGTACATTGGTGTAAGACATGCCGTTGCAGTAAATAGTTGCACTGCAGCTCTTCATCTCGCTTTAATGGTTATGGGGGTCAAAGGTTACGAAGTTATTGCCCCACCCATCACGTTCATTTCTACAATTCATGCTATTTTCTATAACGTTGCAACGCCGGTTTTTACAGATATCTACCCAGATACCTTGAATATTAATGTTGATGAGATCAAAAAAAATATTTCTCCCATGACGAGAGCGATTGTCGTCGTCCACTATGGTGGCCATCCCTGTGATATGGACCCAATCTTAAAGATTGCAAAAGAGCATAACATCAAGGTCATTGAGGATGCAGCTCACGGCTGTGGAGGTCAGTATAAAGGGAGAATGATTGGTTCGCTTGGTGATATAGCCTGCTTCAGCTTTCATGCTGTAAAAAACCTATCTACAGGAGATGGGGGAATGATAACAACCAATGATCCGGAAATTTTTGAGAGACTAAAAAGATTGAGGTGGTTAGGAATAAACCAGGATACATGGTCAAGAGCAAATAAAGGGAGGACCTATTCATGGCGTTACGATGTGGAAGAGATGGGCTTTAAATATACGATGAATGATATTGCTGCTTCTATCGGTCTGGTTCAGTTGAAAAAATTGGATGTAAACAACGAGAAACGGCGGGAAATTGCAACCCGTTACAATCGAGCCTTTTCCGACCTCAAATGGATCGAAACCCCCATTCAAAGGGATTATGCAAAAAGTGCACACCATAATTATGTCATAAAGACAAATAGGCGGGATCAATTGAATGAATGGCTTAAAGATAAAGGAGTTTCTTCAAGCGTCCATTACATTCCCTGCAATCAATTTGAAATGTACAAAGGGTATGGAAAAGCAACTCCAATCGCTGATCAGGTATGGAAAAGACTTCTCACGTTACCCTTATACCCTGACTTAACAGAGGTAGATTTCAACATCATTGTAGAGAGTGTACGGAGTTTTAAAACAGTTTAAATCACTGCTGTCCAAAATACCTTAGCCTCTGAAATTTCACCCATATAAAATAAGGCTTTTAGACAGGTAAAGTGAAAAAGGATAGGTCAAAGGCTGAATCGGAATCCAAAATCAAGAGGATAAGTGTCTGAGGTAGAGGAATGAAGGAATCTTTATTCAATACGTTGAGGAATTTTGCTGATGAGTCACTATTTGAGGGTGATGAGATTGTCAAAGTAGATCCGGGTAGAAGGATTTTGTTTGATGCCGTCGATTCAGCGAGACGTCCGGATGGGTTTGCTACCATGCTGGTTGATTTGCTTCCGGCTAAGGAATTTAAGGATGCATTCAGGAAGAGACACGGGGTTCCATTGACCTATCTCCATATGCTCATCAAGGCCTGTACTTTGATCATGAAGAAATATCCCTGGACCAACTATATGATAGAGAGGTATCGTGTTATTCACCCTTCTTCCATTGACGTCGGAATCTCAGTTGCAGGGGAGGAGGTTATTACTCCCGTCGTGATCATTAGGGAGGCTGACAAAAAGAGCCTCATAGAGATCGTTGAGGAATTCCGGAGAAAGACTGCCGAGGCGATACGTGATGAGGAAAAAAATCTGGAGAAGTTAAGAAAGATTGGAAGATTATTGCCCATCAACTTTCTCCGTCGCATGGTAATTCGATACCTTGCTCAGAGTTACCGTCTGAGAAGACAGGTTGTGGGGACTGTCCAGATTTCTATGATGAACACAAAGGAAACTGACCTCTTTATTCCAATGACCATGGGTACGGCGGTGCTGATGGGTGTTGGGGGGGTTGCAAACCGTCCCGTAGCTGTTGGTGATAAGGTCGAAGTTCGCCCCTCAGTCTATGTCACCCTCCTCATTGATCACCGCGTCTGGCATCCCCTTCACGCATCTGAACTTTCTAAAGAGTTGCGATGGATCATGGAGCATCCTGAAGAGCTGGAAAAAACTGAGTAAATTATATTATAAGGTTCACGGCGAAATGAGAAACATCTTGCAACGATTCGCCCTGACAGCTGCAATATTGTTGACGCTCGCCACGTGTTCGCAGCTGGAGGCAAATAGTTTTCTATCGTACACTTCGGCAATATTGACCGAAGCTGCCGCCACATCTGTTTCCCCAGAGACACCTCTGCCAACGAATTCATCGTCTACACCACAACCACCCTTCGTGATTGACACCAGGCCCGGCAGCATCAACCGCAACGTGGCCTATTGCAAGAGGAACGGCGTCGCGCTGAAGATGGATATCTACTTTCCCAAGCAAGCGAAAGACGTCGCGATGCCGATTGTGGTCTATGTTCACGGAGGCGGCTGGATTGCGGGGAGTAAAGGCCGCGGCCCAGGGATGTCAGACACGCCAGCGCTGCTGGAACGCGGTTTTGTTGTGGCAGCGGTGAACTACCGCCTTGCGCCGAAGTACAAGTTTCCAGTGCAGATTGAAGATGTCAAATGTGCGATCCGCTTTTTGCGTGCGCATGCCTTACCCTTACACATCGATCCCAAACGGATTGGGGCATGGGGTAGCAGCGCAGGCGGTCATCTCGTCGCACTCCTGGGTTTGACAGACGCGAGCGCAGGCTTTGACGTGGGCGAATACCTCGATCAATCCTCGCGGGTGCAAGCAGTCGTGGATATGTTCGGTCCTACCAATCTCATGACCTGGTCCCGCGGCACAAACGGGGTGTTCGCTAAGCGCGTCTTCGGGATAACTTCTAAAGATGATCCAATGCTCGCACGCGGCAGTCCAGTGACGTATGTGTCTAAGGATGCTCCACCGTTTCTGATTTTGCAGGGAGAGAAGGATGGACTTGTGCCGCCAAGCCAATCGCAGGAATTGTATGACCGATTGAAAGAGGCGGGTGCAAACGTGAACTTGGTGATGGTGAAGAATGCCGGACACGCCTTTACTCGGTCAGGCGGCAAAATCGATCCATCGCGGGCGGACCTGACAAAGATGATAGCGGATTTCTTTGACAAGAATCTGCGTTAGAAACCCAAAGCATGTCCAATACATTGGCAGTCTTTTTGATTTGACTCAGTCCCAACCTCGCACCTATCTCTCAGTGATAACAAAAACTGTCACTGAGAATCGTTATCTCACGTAATTGATCCGCTTGCCTTCTGCATTTTTACGTACCGTAACTTGGCTTTAATATAAGCTTCGACTGCTATTCTGCTCAAGGATGGATCGAAGTTTGCAAACGTGCATGCTCAAGCCCTTGAGCCAATCTAACAGCTTTTATAGGTTGTTTTTGTTATGCAAAGACAAAAGATTTCAGGCAATACCAATCAATCGAAAAAGAACTGGTTTGATTACGATGGAATGGTGAGAGGGCTGGGGAGTCTGTGCGATGATAACGAGATTGTCTTATCCCTCAATAGAGACGGGATAATCGAATGCATCAATGAAAAAGCGGCCCTCAGGAGGTTCAATGTTAAAGCAAGTAAGCTGATCGGGAAGTCCGTATGGGAGATATTGGAACCGGAAGTGGCCGAACGCAGGAAGTCCATTTTTAACCAGGTGCTTCAATCAAGAAAGCCCGTGCGTTTCATGGATGAGAGGAGAGGCTCATGGCTTGACAGCATGGTTTATCCTTTTTTTGATGTGCGGGGGAGGATTCAGCGATTGTTCATTCTGGGACGGGATATTACTCACCTCAAGGAGAAAGAAAAAAAGATCCAGATGATGAACCAAGAGCTGGAACAGTGGATAAGAGAACGCATTGGCGATTTGAGGAAGACAAATGAGCAGTTGGAGGAGGAGATCCAGGTAGCAGACCTGACAAGATATGGCAAGACGACGAAAGATATAGCTGCATTATTCAATACGTCAGCAAGGATCGTAGAGGTCCACCGGGAGCACATCAGGAAGAAGCTCGGCGTAAAGAATAGGCACACCAACCTCAGAACCTACCTGCTGACCCTGAATTAATACATATTTTCTATACGTATTAAATACGGAAAAAATATTCAAAAAATTACTTGACATTATTCTTTTTTATCTTTAATAATAGCATCCTTTCAATAAATTCCGTATCTAAGTTTTACAGCAAGGCCAAGAAATAAGTCGAGTATGGGGAGGGGATTCGTTGGTCAGCAGTAAGGCAATTAGAAATTCAGAGCGTCATCACAACAGGTTGTCTCGTCCATCCAACGAAGTAACCAGCAAACTACTACCAAAAACCCTATCCTTCAGAAATTGGTGGGTCAAAAAAGCCCATTTTTTGCAGTTAACTCTTGTTCAAAGGGGGTAACCAATGAAGAGCGAAAAGAAAAGCAGGATCATGACAGGAGGTTTCTTATTTCTTGTTTTTTTTCTTATCATATCTGTCCCTGCCTTCCTTGCATCACCTGCGCAGGTTTGGGCTGCTGATGGGGATACGCCTGAACTCTGCAATGGGATTGATGACGATGGAGACGGTGCTATAGACGAGGGATTTGACGTCAGCCCCGCCGGAATCTGTGAAGACCCTGATGCTTTTAATCTCACCGACTGCTGTTTTGTGGAGGATAACGGCTGTAAAACAGCGGGGAAGAAAGTCTGCAGTGAAGACGGAAAGGGGACGGTATGCAAGCCATTGGGTCCGCTTTCACAACCCGTTCCTGAAGTGCTTGGTACGCAGAGTTGTTTCGACGGGGTCGACAATGACTGCGATGGCTTAATAGACTTTGCTGATCCTAGTTGTCAGACTTCAAGTGAGGTTGGGCTCTGTAACGGTTTGGATGATGACCATGACGGCCAAATTGATGAGGATTTCCTCGGGTTGGGGGATCCTTGTACAGTTGGTGTAGGCTTCTGTCAACGTTCAGGCACCATCGTCTGCTCACGAGACATGCGGAGCGTCGTGTGCAGTGTCGTCCCAGGATCCCCATCAATCGAAAACACCCCGGGAACAGGGAATTGTCGTGACGGAGTAGATAATGACTGCGACGGGCTTGTTGATCTCGCTGACCCCGGCTGCAAAGCAGCCGAGGTATGTGACGGGCAGGACAATGACGGGGACAGGCTGGCTGATGAAGATTTTCCCAGTCTCGGAACTCCCTGCAGTGCCGGTTTGGGTGCTTGTGAAGCAAACGGGGTATTTGTATGTAGCGCCGATCAGCGGGGGACGGTCTGCGGCGCTATCCCGGATGAACCGAGCATGGAGGGGCCTGGGGGCATAACGTGTGAAGATGCCATTGATAATGATTGCGATGGACTTACCGATCAGGAAGACCCGAACTGTGCGTCAGCAAACCTTGCTGTATCCTGCGCGTTGATCCCTGTGAAGGGAAAGAGCGGCAAGCCAAAGCCAGGTGAACCAGGCACGTCATGTGAGGGTGATTACAGGGTTTCATTGAGCGTCAACCTCCCAGCTGCAACGGTTACCTCCGAGTTACTTGCACTGGATGCCGATGGGAAGCTGCTGGGATCTATTCCTGTGCGCCACAATGATTTAGTACATCTTGCCAGCCGCATTGATCCCGCGGATTTCAAGATCAACACCCAGGGAGCTTTCAAAGAAGTGTTTGCCCCGGTTCCCCTGCTCAGGATTACCGCGAATACCGGTCAGAGGGTTGTTCAGGCCTTTTCCTCGCCCATACCCTACCTTGATGTTGTTAAGCCCTCAGGGGAGGTCATTTCGGGTTCAGAGGTGTCCATCACAGAGGTCATGGTGGCCATTCCACGGGTTGATCCGAAAACGCTCTCTGTTACGGTCGATGGGATGGACATCCTTGGACCACTGGGCATCAATCCGGTTGAAGATTTTCCGGGAGGGCCCTATGGAGGCATGGTTAACATTAATGGGTATCCGGTGAACGTAACTGAACTGATGGTTGAAACGCAAAGTATCAACATACTCAGCTCTAATACGCTCACGATGAACTTAGAAAACCTCCGACCAGGCGGACACATGGTGAAGGTAGATGGCGAGCCGCTTACTGGGGCCCTGCCAGCTAATGTAAGCGAAGAGTGTCACCTCGACGATATCCTCGATACCGGGACGGTATCTATATTCGGGATTGAGATTACCGCGCCTCAAGAGGGGGAGGTTATTGATGCTGATGCTGAACCGATATCGATCAGAGGAGAGGTTCGGCATGGACAACCAATCTCCCGCTTGAAGGTTAACGGTGTGGAGGTTGATGTAAGTGGCCAGCTCTTCACGCCTGGAGACGGGGAGACTTCGGCAGATTTGTATGTGCTCCCCTTTAACGTAACCTTTCCGGTGGCAGATCTTGCATTTGGGCCGCAGGTCGGAACGCTTGACCGTGGACAAAACGAACCCACAGTGGGGGCAGAGGATCTTATGGGCCACCTGGTTTTTGCGACACGGCGGTTTGCTATCGGCCCGACCGTAGTCCCCCAGATATTACTTGCTGTGCAGCAGCCTCAGGGTGCAAGCACCAGATACCCTGAGTCCGTACCTATCGTGGTAAAAGGTCCCAACTTGGACCAAGATAAGATTGAACGTGCCTTCATTTTTGGGTTTTCCCCAGACGGGATCAATAAATTCTACCAGGGGGTTTGTGGTTCTTGTGCCACCCAAAAAATCGAACAGATGCTGAAGAATAAACTCCTCGAACAACAAATGACGGAACAGTTTAACTTATGGGAGATGATAGAAAAGGCTTTCGGGGATGAAGTGCCCCCAGAGTTAAAGGTGCTGGAGGGCATTCTTGATCAGAATAGCTGCAATCCCGGCATTACCATATCGGTTCCCAATGCAGAAAGCGTGAGGTTTGCAGAAGGGAACTTGAGTTGCAGTGCAGAACTGGGGGAGGGTGAGATCACCGTTAAATTTGGCATTCCTGATCCAACTATAGACTTGAATCTTGATGGGCTATGCGCGTACAAAATTCCAAACACTGATATATGCTTGCTTAAATATTTTGTCGATTCAGTAGCCACAGCCACCATTGCTGGGGCGGAGATACATGCTACTCTCAATGAGGATCTCGTTCTTCAGGGTGGAGATACTATTGCTGAATACGTAGATGGGAAAGCCATCGCAAATATAACAGCGGCCAACAATAAAATAGAGTGTATTGAATTACCTCTTCTCCTTATCCCAACCCCTGCTGGTTTCGGCCCTCTCGCGGCCTTTACGGTTTGGGCCCTTGATGAACTTGGATTTTTCAATTGGATTGTTGAAAATTTTGTCGCGTTTGATGTAGGTATTCAAGATATGCTCAAGATGTCAGGCGATGAAAACCTCGAAATTAATGGGATCAAGCCGGATGAAATACTCGCAAAAGCACAGAGTGGACTCGATATTGTAACAAAGATAACCGATTTTCAGATCAAACCAGAAGGAGTTTCAGGTACCCTCAGTGGAGACGTTGTGGTGACTCCTCCCCAGGATAACCAAAATAAACCCCAGGTCACATATATAAATGCTCCTGTACCTGAAAAGTATCCCGACTGCGCAAAGGATGCATATTTTGCTATTTCCTCTGACATGTTCAGTTTGATCTTCGCCGGAATGGCATTAAGGGGCGCATTGGATACAAAATGTGTTCCAGGTCTTACCGTCAAGGATCTCATGCCAGAGGAGTGCAATGGCCCGTGGGGAACCGTTACTCCTACTGATAACGAGAAGGGGCGTTGTAAGGGAGCAAAGCTATTAAGCGGTCAGACCTGTAGGGATTTGGGGCTATCCGGGGATCAGCTAATAGGCTGTGTTGAAGTAAAACTACTGATGGATAGCATCAATATTTCCTTAAGCACTCCTCTCCTCTTTTGTGGACGGGCAGTGCCCGATCTGGTAGACTCTAACAATCAAGTTGAGACACGTGCTCCGCAGCTTCTGATCAAAGATGACTCTACGACAGAAGATAAAATTGAGGCAGGGTTCTATCAGAATAAATTCGGGATAGTAGTGGTGTTCGACCGCGTTGAACCGTATGGTAAACTTAATGATGGCGATAGTAACGGTCCTTATAGTATCGATCCTAATTACGAGAACGATAACATAAGAACTATACCGAGTTGCGTAGAGGGGCCAGATAATATCAAAGACTGTAAATGGGCTGCTGTTTGTTTAAAGGGGGAGAGGGCTGTTGATTTGACCGCGGGCACGAGTGAACAAGGAAAACCTGAAATCAGCGCCGAGATCAAAGGATTTCGCGGCGACCCATTAGCAGAGCAGTGTGGTGGAGTCTTTGATATCGCTGATATCTTTCTTCTGAAAAATGCAGGTGCCAGCGAACCGGTGGAAATTGTCAAAGATCAATTGAATTCAGTAATGCCAACGGTGCGTCCTGATGGCCTTGAGCTCGGTGGCTACTTGAAATTCCTTGAAGAGCCGAAATTGTGCGCCATAGATGTGGGAAATCCGCCCGATTCAAATTGCTCTACCTGTCAGGAGTACATCGGTATTACGGGAACGGTCCAATCAAACGAGGCGGATACAGATTCCGATGGCATTCCCGATCCATGTGATAATTGTCCGGACACTCCCTCCCTAGACCAAACCGATTCTGATGGGGACCGTGTAGGGGATATCTGTGACAACTGCCCTAACGTTGAAAATCCAGCCCAGCTTGATAGGGACAACGATGGAATAGGCGATGCGTGCGACAACTGACGGATGGTATACGAAGAAATGTGACTGAAAAAGGAATATAACTAAACACATATTACATACGCTTTCTCCAATAGGTGGCCACTTCAGGAGTGGTTAAATGGGCAAAGATAAAGCGGAGTGCGAGTGAATCCAAAGGCTTTCTCCGCATAGGTATAGTGACCTCCAACCAAAAGGATAATGGCATGAAACCACATTAAAACATAAGCTAATGAGGTAAACCGAAATCGATTATAGGTGAAAATGAGAATTGTGATCCCTAAAATAACTGGGAATACCTCCAGAAACCATGTGAATAAATCATGAGGATTGATGAAAGATCAAATGAAAATGCCGGATAAACTCAGCAATAAGAAAAGATGAAGATTTTTATCCGAAGCAAAAGGCTTCAAACGCAGGTTTATTCTCCCTCGGCAATAGGATGCCTCGAATATTCGTATTTGAACCCCGTATTTCCCGTGTCTTCTTGCCCTCCAGAATGAAGTCAATCCACGGCTTTTTAAAAAGTCTTTCACTCTCCACAATCCCCTTGTAATCCCCTATGAACTTGATATATACAAAGTAAACACTGAGGATAATCGCCGATGAAGAACAAAAAGAAGCTTTTGCTCATAGAACCCAAGTGCGCCGCTTTTTCATTCGGAGATATGCCCTTTTTGAGAAGGGTATTGAATCGTCCAGGAGGGTTCATGAATGCCTCACTGGCAACCATCGCCGCCCTCACGCCCAAGGAGGAGTTCGACATCAAGATTGTTGACGATAAACTCGACGATATCGATTTCGACGCCCCGTGGGACATTGTGGGGGTAACCGCCATTACTCATATCCGGGCGCGGGAGATCATCGCCGAGTTCACCAGGAGGGGAGTACTCGTGGTCTGCGGCGGTTCCTCAGTCTCATTAGCTCCTGAGCGTTGGCGACCGTATGCCGACGTCCTCATCATTGGAGAGGCAGAGAGAATTTGGCCCCAATTCATCGCCGATTATTTGGCCGGCAGGCACCAGAGGGAATACTGCGAAACTGAGCGGTTCGACTTGTCCATCACGCCCGTTCCTGACTACTCGTACTTCAGTAAAGGTGTCAGGGGCCGGTATTCCATAGGGATCGTTCAGGCGAGCCGGGGCTGTCCCTTCAACTGCGAGTTCTGCGACGTTATCAATTATGTGGGGCGTACGATGCGCTACAAGCCGATAGATACGATCATGCGGGAGATCGAACAGATACACAGGCTCGACATGAACATTATTTGCCTCGCCGATGACAACTTCTCGGCCAACCGGGAGAAGGCCACTGAGATTCTCAAGGCAATACGCGACTGGAATCGGAGGCAGCGCCAGCCCGTCAACTTCTTCACCCAGCTCTCCATAGACGTAGCCCAGGACGATGATTTTCTCCGCCTCGCTGTCGAGGCCAACCTCCTTAATGTCCTTATCGGTATCGAGAGCCCCAACATCGAAAGCCTGAAGGAAACCCGGAAGTTCCACAATGTGCGAAGTGACATGATCGCCGACCTGAAGAAGATTCAACAGTTCGGTATCCATATGACCGGGGCAACCATTGTCGGCTTCGACCACGATGACCTCTCAATCTTCCGCCAGCACCTTGATTTTCACAAAAAGAGTGGGATTCCCAAAATCCAAGTTTATCCCCTCCAGGCTTCCGATGGTTCCGCCCTCAAGCAGCGCCTCATCAGAGAAGGAAGATATCGTGATCCGGACATGCATATCACCGGCGACCCCATGCTGGCCAACCCCCACAATACCTTCAGCCTCGTCCCCAAGCAGATGACAATCGATCAACTGAGAGATGGAACCTTATGGCTCCTCTGGCAGCTCTATCAAGCTGACAACCTGGTAGAACGCGTCAATACCTTTTTCGAAAACTTTAACAACTCCCCTTATCGCCACGATCTGCATATAACCAAACCCTCTCTCAACCGACGAGCAATCGTTGCTCTCTGGAGATTTCTCAGATACTACCTTTTTAAGGTCTCTCGAGAGGATCGGAAAACTATCAACCGTCTCCTCCGCATCGCCCGACGCTCCACCCATCCTCGGAGTTCCGTCATAGCCATGGCCTCCTATTTTACCATGCTGGATGTCCGGAATTTCCTCCGCTTCCAAGAACCACAGATAGAGAATCTTGCCTACCCTGGCGAGGGGGTGTGCGCCACTGAGAGACCAATCGAAAATAAATAAGAGATGTAGCAATTCCGGTAACACCTTACTGAATTTTTAGCTAAAGAGTGTACCGATTGCTGGGGGCAGGCCATATTTCCTTGATTAATTTTATTAATTTGATTAGCTGAATAGTGTATAAAAGTTCGTAATCAACACAAACAATAATGCTCCAGTAAGGAAAGGATAAATGAATGAAATTGAAGCTGATCATGCCGAGGGCAAAGAGACTTGCCAAAAAAAGCTCTCGTTGGCTGATGCCACCTTTTGGTTTAACCATGATTGCGGCGCTGACGCCGAAGACATTCAAGGTCTCTCTGGAGGATGAAAATGTAGAGGAACTCAACCTTGCAGAGGAGGTGGATCTGGTGGGGATTTCCTCCTTCACGACGAATGTGGAGCGGGGCTACGAAATCGCCGATATCTATCGAAACCGTGGGACACCCGTTGTCATGGGAGGATTTCATGTCTCCGCCATGCCTGAGGAAGCCCTTCAGCATGCCGATGCCGTACTAATTGGAGAGGCTGAGAAAATCTGGGGTACCTTATTAGACGATTTCCAGGCTGGTAAAATGAAGAGAGTATATAAAGCAGAAAGCTTCCACTCCTTAGAGGGCCTGCCTCGCCCCCGGTTGGATCTGCTTTCTCCTTCGTGGGGGTACTGGCGGCCCCCATGGTTGGGGATGGTGCAAAGCAGTCGGGGATGTCCGTACCAATGCGAGTTCTGCTCCACCTCTGTTTTTTGGGGGCACAAGTTCAGGTCACGGCCCACGGATGAAGTGGTCGAGGAGGTTCGGAGCCTCGGGATAAGATTCCTTTTCTTTGTCGACGATGATATCGCCGGAACACCGAGCAACACGAAAATACTCTTTGAAAAAATGATACCCCTAAAGATCCGGTGGGCATCCCAGGCAGGTATCGGGATCGCCAAGGACGACGAGCTGCTATCCTTGGCACAACGAAGTGGCTGCAGGTATCTGTTAGTCGGTTTTGAATCCGTCGAAGAAAGGAGCCTGGAAGCCATCCACAAAGGACAGAATAAGCCCTCACAATACAAGGAACTCATACGTAAAATTCACGATCATGGCATTGTCGTTCAAGCTTCCATGGTGGTGGGCTTAGACTACGACTTCAAGGAGGTCTTCCAGAAAATCGACTCTTTTTTCAAAGAGGCGGATGTCGACATCATTCGGTTGGGCATCCTGTGTCCTTTTCCGGGAACGAAAATCCGGGACCGTTTCGAGAAGGAGGGCAGGATAACCAGCAGTGATTGGTCCAACTATATGTTGGCGGGAGTAAATTACCTTCCTCAGAGGATGAGCCAGCAGGAACTTTATGATGGATACACGTGGCTCCTGAAAAAAAACACCTCCTACGGGGCGATCTTGAAAAGGACTTTCAAAGCCCTGATGTCGGGGCGAAACGCCGCCATCACCCTTGGACTGAATCTGGGCCAGCGCCGACGCTTCCGACAGATTCCGGCCATACCCGATACGATTCGACCTCCCCAGGAACGTGCGAATGAGCGCTATTGATACTGACCTACCCCCGATTATTGTACCACTCTGAAAGTTAGTTGCATCGATTTTTGACGGCCCCCCGAAAACTGGTCCGCGTCCATATCATTCGGAGACATTTTCGTTGACACAAAATTGCCTTTACCTTATACTTTCTTTCATAAAAAATGGGTGCCTGTAAAATAAATATCTTATCCAGCACGGCGACCCGAAGAGAAAGACCATCATGGCAGACGATAAAACGAAACAGTAGGAAGTGTCGCCGGATATGATGCAGCGATTCGCCCTGAGAGCTGGAATATTGTTGACGCTCGCTACGTGTTCGTGGCTGCGGCCAAACCCTCTTCTATCCAACACCTCGGCGATATTGACCGAAGCTGCTGCCACAACTGTTACAGCAGAGAAATCTCTGCCACTGAAGTCATCGTCTTCCCCACAACCACCCTTCGTGATTGACACCAGGCCCGGCAGCATCAACCGAGACGTGACCTATTGTACGAGGAACGGCGTTGCGCTGCAGATGGATATCTACTTTCCCAAGCAAACGGAAAACGTCGCGATTCCAATTGTGGTCTACCTGCACGGGGGCGGATGGACGTGGGGAGACAAAAGCCGGGGCCCAGGGATGGTAGACATTCCAGAGCTGCTGGCGCGCGGTTATGTCGTCGCGGCGGTGAACTATCGACTTGCGCCGAAGTACAAGTTTCCTGCGCAGATTGAAGATGTCAAGTGTGCAATGCGCTTTTTGCGTGCGCATGCCTTGTCCTTAAACATTGATCCCAATCGGGTTGGCGTGTGGGGCAGCAGTGCGGGCGGTCATCTCGTCGCGCTCCTGGGTTTGACAGACGCGAGCGCGGGTTTTGACGTGGGCGAATACCTCGATCAATCCTCGCGGGTGCAAGCTGTGGTGGATATGTTCGGTCCCACCGACCTCATTACCTTGCTTAGTGGCGCACGCCGAGTGTTCGTTCGGGTCGTTCAGCGCGTCTTCGGCACAACCTCAAAAGACGATCCAAAACTTGTTCGCGCCAGTCCATTGTCTTATGTGTCTAAAGACGCGCCGCCGTTTCTGATTCTACAGGGTGATGAGGACTACCTCGTGCCGGTAAGCCAATCGCAGGAATTGTATGACCGATTGAAAGCCGTGGGCGCAAACGCGCACTTGGTGATAATAAAGAATGCCGGACACGGTTTTCTTCCACACGGCACAATGAATCCATCACGGGCGGAGCTGACAAAAATGATAGCGGATTTCTTTGACAAGAATCTGCGTTAGAAACCACAACCTGCCGAATGAATCGGCAGGCTTTTTGATTTGACTCGCTCCCAACCTCATGAAACTACCTTATCAGCCCCTTGTCCTGCCTGTGCTGGAATAAATGTCAGCCTCGTTTTACTTGTCTAACCGCTTTTTCTATCCGTTCCTGCTCTGCGTCCATATCTTGCGGAGACATTTTCGTTGACACACAATTGCCTTTTCCATATACTTCCCGCACTAAAAAGTGAGTTCTTGTAAAACATAGTTTCTATGGTTATTAGCCGATGAACGCCACCCTCAATGCATTGCTCAAGCTGATTATCCGCATTTTCGTGCCCAGATACGCACGCCGTCTGAAGCAAGAGGGCCAGTTTGACTTTCGTAAAAAGATAGTCGCCCCAGAGGACGTGGATCCCTCTATCTATATCAATGTAGAAGACAACGGTTCCGACGTGACGGTGATCAGTTTTGCCGGCATGGCCCTGCTCTACGCGGGGATGCCCAAGTTCGAGTTCCGCAAAACCCTGCGACAGGGGGGACAATCGTATAACCTCATCTTTGTCCGCGACGTCCATCGCGCCTACTACTGCATGGCTCCGGATGGTTCGCCCTCCGGCCTCGCATTTTTCGAGGGTCTCGTCCGAGACGCCTTGTCGCGGCTCCACTCCAAATACAACGTCGCTGTCGGCGCCTCGGGTGGTGGTTCCGTCGCGTTCGCCCTGAGCCGGGACCTACCCATCCACCAGATCATCGCCTTCAATGCAACATTTCCCCTGGAAATCTACTCCTCTCGCGTCAATCGCCGCGCCGCCTTGTTCGACCTCAAGAAACTCATAACCGCGCCCCGCACATACGTTGAGGTCATCCTCATCACGTTCAGCGGCCGGTTCGTTTACAACCGGATTTGCCGGCTGCTCGGTGCGCAGAATGTCCCCGACATCACGCAGTGCTATCTGAGCAAGCGGCCTCGCCCCGCCCGCGCCACCATCTACTACAGCGCGAGGTGCCGGCCCGATGCGGAGCAGGCGCTCCTCCTCAAAGACATTCCCACAATTACTATTAAGCCGGTCGACTG
>Ga0315289_10006148_pt1 | contig 17672 bp, 22 predicted proteins | sample YL17G11_40_MG_FD_203452 | JGI IMG/M metagenome (GOLD analysis project Ga0315289, IMG submission 203452) | Sediment microbial communities from Yellowstone Lake, YNP, Wyoming, USA - YL17G11_40 | ecosystem: Environmental > Aquatic > Freshwater > Lake > Sediment | place: USA: Wyoming | collected... | reverse complement strand
TGCAGAAACTTGGGTTTGATGCCGTTGGCGTTGACATTTCGGAGGATATGCTGAGGAAGGCAAGGGAACTGGACCTTAAGGGGGATTATCGTCTTATCGACGACGGTGACTTCAGCCAGTTTGAGGCTGATGCCTACGACCTTGCGTTGTCTGTTTTTACGTTTGATAACATACCTACGATGGAGAAGAAGGTTCGGAATTTTGGAGGGCTTAGGCGCCTGCTGAAAGGTGAAGGAAGAGTGGTTAACGTGGTCTCGTCGCCTGAGATATACACGCATGAGTGGGCGTCGTTTTCCACTGAGGATTTTCCGGAGAACAAACGTGCAAAAAGCGGGGACAAGGTAAGAATAGTTCAAACGGATCTAGAGGATAAGAGGCCCGTGGAGGATGTCGTCTGGACGGATGAGTATTATCGGGAGACCTTCAAGAGGGCTGGACTTGAACTGGTCAAGACCTATAAACCGTTGGCAAAAGGGAATGAGCCATACGAGTGGGTCAATGAAACAAGGATGGCGCCCTGGGTTGTTTATGCACTGAAAAAGGGAGAATAGGCCTCCTTGCAGATTCAGAATCACAAACTGTCCGAAAAACAATCGACTACCCCGATTTCTGGTGGTGCTGAGTTCGGAACTCAGAGTCTGTTCCAAAGATGTAGCATCATAGATTCTGCGGAAAAGTGAGGTCCGAGCGAATTCGCGTGAGGGTTCAGTCGGCTCCTTTCGGATGCTTGTTCATCCAATCCATAGCGAATGCTTCTGCTTTTGATTCAGTTGGAAACTCGGGGGAAATTCTACTTCCTTCGTCATCATTTTTCATCTCAGGAAACAGTCGCACTGAGTAGTGTTCGCCGTACTGCTTCTTCTTAACAATTAGGCTCTGACCTGTTGTGGCGTTCATGTATCCTCGCTGGTTGTCTATTCTTCTCCAGCCTTCCACTATTCTCATAAATCTTTCCTCACGTGTTAATTTGAAGCTGACGTGTACGTCTGGTGGTGCACGGGCTCATTTCTTTCCGAGTCCCAGGTCGTTACATTAAGGGCGGTGCAGAGATGTTGTGGCCAAGAAGTAGAGCCATCTTGTTGTACAGGTCTAGAAACTGTAGGCCAGTCTCTGTTCTCTGGTACGTTACTTTCCCAGCTATTGCGTCTATCCGGATGAAGTTACTTGTCCTCATGACGTTCAAGTAGCCGTCTGATTGTGCGGTGTTCATGTTACAGCGCGACATGATGTTCGTTTTGCCGGTCGGTATGCGAATCTGTCTGAGAATCTCTGCGATGATTTCAAGCTTGTTGCGGTTTGTGTCGGTAACTTTTCTTATATTTATTATGTTGTACTACCTCTTAGAAAAAGCAGACCACTAAACAGTATCCCAGGAACTCCTCGGCACGCCTTCCCCACTGTATGTATACTCAACATGGCTTATAAAGATGCATGTAGCGCGTCAATCTTCTAGACTATTCGCTCTGGTTTGTCTCGTTCTCATTTTAGGCTACTGGCTGCGGCGGAGAATTTGCTTCTGACTTCTTCTAGGGCGCTTCCAACGATTTCGATATTGTCGATGTTCCCTTCTCCCAGTTGTCTCTTTGTGGCTTCTTTCAGTATGGACATTTTGTCTGGGTTCAAGCCTGCGAGTGTTGCTCCGACTGTTTCCACGGCGATTGCGTCTCTGCCGACTACTAGGGTGTTCATTCTGACTCTGTACTTGGAGGTATCCTTTGTAGCGTGAGGGTTGGCTCCTGCGCCCCTGTAGAGGTAAGTGCCGTCTATGACGGCCAAATCTATTCCTCCTATTGCTTCGTAGATGTCTGGCAGGAGATTGTCGAGTTTTTTGTGGAGTGGTGCTTTGCTCACGTCTGGCACGAGGCCGAAGAGATTCTTGAGTATGGTTCCCCTTTCAAAAGTGCGGAGGATGTGTGTGCTGACGAAGACGTTGGGTTTGAATAGTATGTGGGAAAGCTGCATCTCTTCGTCTGCGACTTTGACTTTTTTCGTGTCGGTGTCTTCTGAGAGGTTGAAAGGAACGACTCGGTTAGTGAAAAGTTCCTTCCAGACCTGTAGTCTCTCTGTGGCTGTCCCACGATAATTGTCTGATTCGGCAAGGTAGATTTTGGGGGCTTTGTTGAAGCTTCGGATTATCGCGTCAACCACGCCGACGCTTGAGTGATTCTCTGCCGTGTGGTCGAAAACGCCCACCTTGATAACGACGGAGCGTTCAGAAGTGTCTAGATCGCTGACTTTCCCTATGAGCTCAAGCGCTTTTTTGAAGACCTTGTAGACATCGCTCTTGAATTCAACTATGGCAACTTTTGTTCTCATATGAGGCCACGTCTTGTGGTCTTTTGATGGCCGAGGGTTATATGAATTTTCGTCTGGTGATTCCGTGAAGACGACGCCGAGACCCTAGAAAAACTGCTGGAGGGTCATGAATGTGAAGGGTGCTGGCAAATAATACGAGTGGGGAAGGCTTGTGCTAGGCGGGGTTCTTGGCAGAACGGCCTTGCTAGCTTCGGTGGGATTTGAAGAAGCCAATCGGTCTCGTATAACGCGCTAGCGCCGGTGCTTTTTTATCTTCTTTTCTGTTTCTTTCCGCCACGGGCTCTTCTCGTCTGATGACCCTTCTGCCTGTCAATCATCTTTCCGGCGGGTTCACTTCTCTTGCTCATGTCCTGTCACCTCTACCTCAACAATCAACACCAAGCGAATTCGAGTGGCGCTACCCTCTGATTGTGATCGAATAGATATATAAATCCGCAGCTCTTTGCGTGCCCTGAGGTAGTTTTTGGTCTTGGGTCATAATGTGGATGAAACTGAGGCGTGGCTAGGAGCGCGCGCAACATAGGAACCAACTGTTCAGAGTCTTTGATCAATACACAAAGACCAAGCTTCCGTCAATCATTGAACAACTGAAAACCAAGAATCCGGTCAGACGAGCTATCGATCTTGCGATCTTACAGGCTCTTGAGATCAAAGGAAATCACGAAGGATTGCTTTGTTCTGCTTATGTATCTGTCTCGAGGGCAATTGAGACGTTGGCAACACTCATGAAAGAAGACAATGTAGATGAGTAGTTCGTCAACTACTTGTTGCATCGGCAGCGCGCGTCGTATTAAAGAACGGATATGGGACGCATTGACCACCCCCAGATGCAGCCTTCTATTATCCAAGAAAGGCAGATTTGACGAAATCTAGCTTTTTCATCCAGGCATGTTAATAGGGAAGGTGTTCGAAAGGAAAGCCTGCCAGAATGTTTTCTTCCGTAAGTGGCTACTAGGTGAAGATAGGAGCTTGTCCTGAAAGCCCGTTTTATATAGGAAAGGTTTTTAGTTTAGTTGTCGTATGTGAGATGCAAAAGGTTAGAAGACACTGTGAGGATGAAATGAATGTCTGTGTTTGCAGCACCAGGCGCTTACGATCGTGCCATTACGGTTTTCTCGCCTGACGGTCGGCTTTTTCAAGTAGAATACGCCATGGAACTGGTCAATCGCGGAGCCACGATACTTGCAATACACTGCTCCGAAGGAGTTGTGGTGGGAGCAGAAGAGACGATTGACCCGCTTGAAGAATCCGAGTACTCATGGAAAATCTTCAAAATAGACGACCACGTCGGCGCAGCCATCGTGGGACTAAGCTCAGACGCACGTATACTGATAGACCAAGCACGCATCTACGCCCAGAGCAACAAGCTAACGTACGACGAACCAATAGACGTAGAAGTCGTGACCAAACGCATCTGCGACATCAAGCAGATGTACACTCAACACGCAGGAGTCCGCCCGTTCGGCGTGAGCATGATATTTGCCGGAGTCGACAAGACCGGCAGCCGCGTGTTCGGAACCCACCCAAGCGGCACGTACAGGGGCTACAAAGCCCGTACTGAAGGTGCAGGAAGAGAAACAGTCTTCAACATACTCAAAGACGAGTACAAAGACGAAATGAGCCTCAAAGACACCACCAAACTCGTTGTCAAATGCCTCGCCAAGGCACTGGAAGCCCGCCAACTGCCACCAAGAATCAAGATCTGCACCATGCCCGCTGACACGAAGAAGATGGAGTTCCTAACCGACGAAGAAACCGAAGCCACCTTGAAGGAGCTAGGCCTGGGCAAGTGAAAGGCTGATGAGCGATAAATACACCGTTGCACGCATGACCGTAAACAACGAACACTTCGAAATTCTCGTCAAACCCGAAAAAGCCCTACAGTACCGAATGGGCAAAACAACGAGCGTACGCGAAGTGCTCGCTGGAGAAATCGTATTCTCAGACGCTAACAAGGGCACCAAACCACCGCAGGAAAGCATACAGAAAGCCTTCGGCACAATCGATGCGTTGAAAGTAGCCGAGACCATACTCACCAAAGGCACACTACAGCTCACGACAGAGCAGCGCAGAAAAATGGTCGAAGACAAACGAAGGCAGATTATCGACTTCATATCACGCCAGAGCGTCGACCCCAGAACCAACCTACCCCACCCGCCAACAAGAATAGAAAATGCTATGGAGCAGGTCCGCTACCCGATCGACCCGTTCAAGCCCTTGGAAGAACAAGCCAAAGACATCGTCAAACTGCTCAGAACAATACTGCCACTGAAGATGGAACAGATCACCGTAGGCGTAACGATACCAGCAACATATTCGGTCCGTGCGTACGGCGCGATCAAAGGCTTCGGCACGATCAAGCGTGAAGAATGGCGCAACGATGGTTCATGGTACGGTGTACTCGAGATGCCCGCAGGCAGCTACGCCCCGTTCCTCGACAAGCTCGGCGAAGTAACCAAAGGACAGGGCGAAACCAAACTCAACCCCTAAGTTTTCTAACCCTGAAAGATGAGGTGAAAAATGTGCCAATACTTCTAGAAAAAAGACAGCTTGTAGTACCCGGCGACCTTATCGCAGAGGGCGACTACATCGCTGGAGACAACACGTACAAGGAAAAAGACAAGATCTACGCTTCAAGAGTCGGAATCGTAGAGTACGAAACCAAAAAAGTAGACGTAGTAGCCCTAAAAAGCTTCTACATTCCCAGAATGGGAGACATAGTCATCGGAACAATAACAGAAGTCGGGTTCAACGGCTGGATGGTCGACATAAACTCGCCCTACCCAGCACTGCTCCGAGCCTCAGACGTGCTCAGCAGACCGTTCAAACCCCAGAAAGATGACTTACCCCAGGTCCTCGACGCCGGAGATCTGGTGGTAGCAAAAGTAGTCTCCTACGACCGAACACACGATCCGCATTTGACAGTGGCCGAACCGGGGCTCGGAAAAATCACACGCGGCCAGATTCTGAAGGTAACGCCGACGAAAGTCCCCCGGATCATCGGCAGAAAAGGCTCAATGATAAGCACGATAAAACAGGAAACAGGCTGCAACATAATCCTCGGCGTAAACGGTGTCGTACTCATAACGGGAAAAACGCTTGAAGACGAACAACTTGCGATGATGGCCCTCCTCAAAATCGAGGCAGAATCCCACACAACCGGCCTAACAGATCGCATAACCCAGATGTTGAAAGAAGAAAAAAGTAAGAGAGGAGGAAAAACAGAATGAACGAAAAACCAGAAAAACTAATCGACAAAAAAGGCTTAAGACTCGACGGCCGAAAACCCGACGAGCTTAGACCCATAAAAATGGAAGTAGGCGTGATCTCAAACGCCAACGGTTCAGCGTACATAGAATGGGGCAAGAACAAGATCGTAGCCGCAGTGTACGGCCCACGAGAAGTCCACCCTAAACACCTGGCACTTCAAGACCGCAGCGTGGTCAAGTGCCGCTACCACATGGCAAGCTTCAGCGTCCAAGAACGCAAAAGCCCAGCGCCCTCCCGCAGAGAAATCGAGCTATCGAAAGTGATCAGACAATCCCTCGAACCTGCCATATTCACGGAATATTACCCACGCACGATGATAGACGTGTTCATCGAAGTCCTGCAGGCTGACGGCGGAACAAGATGCGCAAGCATCACCGCAGCCGCACTGGCCTTGGCAGACTCGGGCATACCAATGCGCGACCTAGTCGTCTCGTGCGCAGCCGGCAAAATCGAAAACACCGTCGTCCTCGACCTGTTCGACACGGAAGACAAAGCAGGCTCAGCCGACGTACCCGTCGCGCTCATGCCCAACCTGAACGCTGTAACGCTGCTGCAGATGGACGGCATCCTAACGCACGAGGAATTCGAGAAGGCCGTGAACATGGCATTGGAAGGATGCAAAACCGTGTACGCACTGCAGAAAGAGGCCCTGAAAACCAGGTACCTGAACGTCAAAGGAGAAGTGGAAACAGAAACCAAGGAAGAGGAGGCTGAAGAATAATGTCAGTAATCACCAAAGTCAAACAAAAACAGATTGAACAGCTGATCGAAAAGGGAAACCGTCTCGACGGCAGAGGCCTGCTCGAGTACCGCGAACTCAAAATCGAGCAAGGCTTGATCGAACGCGCTGAAGGCTCAGCCCGCGTGCTGCTCGGCAAAACCGAAGTCGTAGTCGGCATAAAAATCGAGATGGGCGAACCCTTCCCAGACACACCCAACGAAGGTGTCATGACCGTAAACGCGGAACTCGTGCCCTTTGCATCACCAAGCTACGAACCAGGCCCGCCAGACGAGAACAGCATCGAACTCGCGCGCATAGTAGACCGAGGCATCAGAGAATCAAAAATGATCGACACCGAAAAACTCGTCATCGAACCCGGAAAAAAAGTCTTCGTCGTGTTCGTCGACGTCTACGTCCTCAACTACGACGGCAACCTAATCGACGCCAGCGCACTCGCAGCAGTATCCGCGCTCGTGAACGCGAAAATGAGCAAGTACGAGGTCGAAGAGGGCGAAGTCAAAATCAAGAGCGGCTACGAACAACTCCCACTGAGAAAACACCCGATCACCGTGACATGCGCGAAAATAGGCAACAAGCTCGTGGTCGACCCGTGGGTCGAAGAAGAACAAGTCATGGACGCGAGAATCAGCTTCGCCATAGACGAAGACGACAACATATGCGCCATCCAGAAAGGCGGAAGCGGATACTTCGAACCAGCACAAGTGTTCGAAGCAGCAAACATAGCCAAAGAAAAGGCTAAAGAACTACGCAAGAAACTCAACTGGTAGGACCCCCAATGCCCAAGATGAAGAAAGTCGGACCCTCACGCGGCCTCGGACCCCGCTACGGCTCCACAGTACGAAAACGCTACGTCAAAGTAATGGCAGGCATGAAAGTACGCCACAAATGCCCAAGCTGCGGCTTCACAAGAGTCAAAAGAAAAAGCGTAGGCGTCTGGCTCTGCAAAAAATGCGGCTTCACCTTCACAGGCGGCGCATACACACCAACCACCAAACTCGGCGCAGTCGCAAAACGCTCAGCCCATGGAGCACCCGTAGAAGAAGCTGCAAAGACGACCGAAGCCCCAACTACGCAGGAACAAGAGCAGACCGAAGTAGAAACAGAAGAAGTCGAAGAAGCAGCAGAAGAAGAACCGGAAGAAGAGGCCGAAGAAACCGACGACGAAGCAGAAGACTAACCGTTCCGACTTTTCACAGGCTCAAACCTTTTGAGACACAAACCCCCAATATCCCTTTTTGAGAGTCAATCAATGAAAGCAAAGGCCACAGTACGCCTCAAATTCTCCACAGAACGACAAGCAGAAACCATACTGGAATCACTGAAACCCGAAGTCGAAAATCCAACAACTGAACGTTCTCACACTACTCTGCAGAAAGAAGGAGAATATCTGGTCCTTATGGTTGAAGCTAAAGACACCATTGCATTGCGGGCCACATTGAACGCTTACCTAAGATGGATAGACTCAATAGTGAACGTTCTCCAAGTCGTCAAGGCGCTGTAGCTCGCGTTTTCGGTCGGAGTAGCGCAGCGCACTCTTCAATTGCCTTGTCGTCATCAAGAGAGGCAATAATGTTAATTAACAGCGTGTCTTATTGCTGTGCAGTTGGAAGGATAGAAAGTGAGTGACGAAGTTTCAGGTCTGCCACCTCAAATTCAAGAGCGCCTGGTCAAAATGCAAAGACTCCAGCAGACGCTTCAGTCAATCCTAGCGCAGAAGCAGCAAGTACAAGTAGAATCATCAGAAACTGAACAAGCCTTGGGTGAACTGCAAAAAATGACGGACGATGCAGTCATCTACAAGGCAATGGGCACAATTCTAGTTAAGACTGAAAGAACAAAGATGATAACCGAGCTGACGGAACGGAAAGACCTGTTCAGCACACGCGTCACAGTCTTGGGAAAACAAGAAGAACGCTTACGAAACCAACTGAAAGACATAGAAACACAGCTTCGACGGGACCTAAACCCAGTTTCTCCACAGCCTTAGCAACCCGTTCTCCTTTCTGGGTGACAGCCCGTGGAAGAGCTAGGCCTAGAGGAACTGACCGACAAACAGATCGAAGAACTCTGCCTCAAAGCAGAAGAAGCAGCACGAAAACACATCTTATCCAAAGTCTCCTCAAAAAACATAGCAACACTCAACATAACCGCTGAAGCCGAAGGCGCCAAGCCAGTAAACCTGAAAGTCGAGGTCGACCTAGAACTCTCACCAGCAACCGAGAACATCAAAGTCAAGCAGGTCGCTGACGAGGCCGTCAAAGCCGCGTTCGCCTCAGCCAAGAAATACTTGAGGGAACTAGCGTGTCATACAAAGAAATAACCTCGCTCCTCCAAACAGCCAACGTCAAGCAGGTTACCCTGCTCTGTCATCACAACGCTGACCCCGACGCCATCTGCTCCGCCTACGCGTTCTCAAGCCTGCTGAAACAATCATTACCCAGCTTGGAAGTCGAGATAGGCGCCGCGAACGGCATAAGCCGCCTCTCAAAGCACATCACAAAACACCTGCCCGTAGACGTGAAAACACAACCCAACATCGACAAAGCCCAAGCCATAATCCTGCTCGACACCAACACGATACAGCAGCTTGACAACCTCGCAACAGCCGTCAAGAACACAAACGCCCCCGTAATAGTTATCGACCACCACGCAAGCCACCCCGAAACCGAACAACTAGCCAAAATCTGCGTAACCAACGAATCCGCATCATCAACATGTGAAATCGTCCTCGACTTCTACAAACAAGCAAACCTCAAACCCGGCCCCAACGAAGCCAAAGCCCTCTTCCTAGGCATAGCCTTCGACACACGCCACTTCGTCCTCGCAAGCTCAACCACACTCAAAAACATCGCTGAACTCATCGACGCCGGAGTCAACGCACAAGAAAACCTCGCACAACTCTCCCTGCCCATGGACTTCTCCGAACGCGTAGCCAGACTCAAAGCCTGCAGAAGAACACGCCTCTTCAAACTCGACAAATGGATAATCGCGCTTTCGCACGTGAGCGCCTACCAAGCCTCAGCCGCACGCGCCCTCGTCGAGCTCGGCGCCCACGTAGGCGCCGTAGCCGGAGAGAAGAACACAACCATCGAGATCAGCCTCCGTAGCAGTCTTGAATTCTACAACCAGACACAAGTCCACCTGGGCAGAGACATCGCCAAATCCTTGGGCGAATACCTGCACGGCATGGGCGGCGGACACTCCACAGCCGCCGGCGTGAACGGCCAGGGCGACGTTGAAATCGGCCTGAAACGGTGCCTGTGGCTTTTCAAGGAAAAGCTAGCCACAAACAAGTAGCTACTCTTAAATGAGCCGAACGCCCGCATGAAATAGGGCAGGCACTGCAAACATGCCGATAATAGAAACACGCAACCTTACGTACACTTATCCAGGAGCCACAAAACCTTCCATCAGCGGTGCCTCCATCAAAATAGAACAAGGCGAATTCACACTCATAACAGGCCCTAGCGGATGCGGCAAAACCACCCTGTGCCGATGCTTCAACGGCCTCATCCCCCACTTCTACCAAGGCGAAATGACCGGGGACATAACTGTCGCAGACAAAAAAATCACAGAACACCCCATATACGAGCTCGCAAAGCACGTGGGTCTCGTCTTCCAGAACCCCGAAAACCAACTGTTCGCGCTTTCAGTTGAAAAGGACGTGGCCTTCGGACTCGAAAACTTAGGTGTCCCACGCGGAGAAATGCGCGAAAAAGTCGACTGGGCACTCAAGCTCACGGGAATGTACGACTTGCGCGAAAGACCACCGCACGAGCTCTCAGGCGGACAGCAACAACGCGTTGCCATCGCCTCAGTCCTCGCCATGCAGCCGAAGATAATAGTCCTCGACGAACCAACCTCATTCCTAGACCCGCTGAGTGCCAAAAAGATTTTCGAAGTCATCCACGAACTCAACCGGAACCTCGACATCACCGTGGTCCTCGTCGAGCACCGGCTCGACCTCACAGCCAAGTACACAGACCACATCATAATCATGCAAGACGGCAAAATCATGCTCGACGGCGACCCACACCAGGTTCTCCAGTCAGAAGAAGCCCGACTCGTCGGTGTAGGGATACCCAAGGCCACTCGCCTCTACCAGATGCTCAAGCACGAAGGCATACGACTCGGCGACACGGTTCCGCTTTCCTCTGAGGACATGGCAAAACTGCTGAAGGAGGCTCTCCGAACCCCATGATCGAAGTCAAAGGCGTCTACTTCAGCTACCAGAGCGGCGTCGAAGCCCTCAAAGGCGTGTCCCTAACGATCAAAGACGGCGAATTTGTGGCCATCATGGGCCAGAACGGCGCAGGAAAAACCACGCTCGTGAAGCACTTCAACGGCCTCCTCAAACCAACAAAGGGCCAGGTCCTCGTAGACGGCGTCGACACAACCAAAGTCAGCATCGCGAAGCTATCGAAAGACGTGGGCTTCGTCTTCCAAAACCCCGACAGCCAACTGTTCAGCGAAACAGTCGAAGACGAAATCGCTTTTGCGCTCAAAAACTTCGGGTACGAACCAGAAGTCATCGAAAAACGCATAACTTGGGCCCTCAACCTCCTCAACCTCACTCAGTACAGGAAAACCTCGCCGTTCATGCTCAGCGGAGGAGAAAGAAAACGCGTCGCACTCGCCAGCATACTCGCATGGGACCCCAAAACGCTCATACTCGATGAACCGACAATCGGCCAAGACTACGAACAGAAAGAAAAACTCCGACAATTCGTCATGCAGATGCGTACCCAGCAGAAAACCATCATCGCCGTCACGCACGACGTCGAGTTCGTGGCCGAATGCAACCCGCGCGTGATGCTCATGCGCGAAGGAAAAGTAATAGCCGACGGCGAAGCGACAAAAATCCTAACCGACCCCGAAACACTCACCCAAGCCTCCATCGTGCCCCCGCAGATCGCCCAAATCTTCCTTGAACTACCAAGCCTAAACCTCCCAAAAAACATCATCGACGTCTACGAAGCAGAAAGAACCCTGAAAAGAGCCCTGGAGAAACAGGAGAAATGAGCGTCTTCAGCGGCCTCAAGTTTCGCAAAGTCTACTCGCCCATCCACAACCTAGACCCCCGCATCAAATTCATCTACGTCTGCGCAATCTTCGTCATCGCCATCCTCTACTCCGAACTCATCCCCCTTATCGTCCTGTTCCTCATCCAAGTCCCCTTCGTTCTCCTCGCCCGTGTCCAACGCGAATGGATACGCTCGATGCGCGGAGCCGCCTACCTCGCAGCGCTCATCTTCTTCACCAACTTCCTCTTCAAGTTCCTCGCCGCAGGCTACAAGGTCCTACCCTACGACGTTGAAACCACGGTGGGATTGACCTTGCGCTTCGTCGTACTCGTAGAATCCTTCTCCGTCTTCTTCCTAACAACCTCACCAGATCACCTAGGCTTGGCTCTGGAACAGACCCGCGTCCCCTACGAATTCGTCTTTGCCTTCACAACAGCGGTCCGCTTTGTCCCCGTCCTGGCAGAGGAGGCGCAGACGATAATGGACGCTCAAAAAGCCCGAGGCCTAGAATTGGAAAAAGGCAATTTTCTCAAACGGATAAGAAACTACATCCCCATCCTCATCCCGCTCATCGTCAGCGCCATCCGCCGAAGCCTAGAACTGGCAGAAGCAATGGAATCCCGCGCTTGGGGAGCGACCAAAAAACGCACAAACCTGTACGTGCTCAAGATGCACAAAGGCGACTTTGCACTGATCGCCATAACAATCGGCATCCTCGCAGCCGCAGTCTACGTTCGTCTGTACGTGCACATCCCCATGCTCTACGATATTCTCACGTCCTAGCCTCATACCGCAAGACTTTTAACAACAACAATTCTGTAAAGGGTCACTCGGGAGACAGAATCAGTTGAAATGGCTAATGGCGGCAGCAGAAGAAATAGTCGCGTGCATCAAAATGTCGATTGAAGAACTCGACATGAAATCCGTCGAAAAGCTCATCAAAACCCTGGTCGAGTCAAAAGAGAAGAAAATCTTCACCGTCGGCATGGGACGAAGCGGCTTCGTCGCCAGAGCCTTCGCACTCAGACTCATGAATCTAGGCTTCAACGTCTACTTCTTGGGCGAAACCATAACCCCCGCCGCGGAAAAAGGAGACCTCCTCATAGCCATCAGCGGAACAGGAACCACAAAAATGGTCCTAACCGCCAGCACCGCCGCCAAAGACATCGGAGCCAAAGTGATCGCAATCACAAGCTTCCCAGAATCCCTACTGGGCAAGCTCGCCGACCTGGTTGTAGACGTCAAAGGACGCACCAAAGCAGGGACGCCTAAAGAAAAAGACTACCTCACAAGGCAAATCATGGGTGTAGGCGAACCCCTAACTCCGCTTGGAAGCATATTCGAAATCAACAGCATGGTTTTCCTCGACAGCCTCGTCGTCGAACTCATGCACCGCCTCGGAAGCACGGAAGCAGACATGAAACGCAGACACGCAACTCTAGAATAGAAACGCGCATCCCAATTCATAACAACAGCGCACGCAAAAAGACCAGCCCCTCGTCAGTCGACTGTGATCGGTTAGAATCGTTTCGGTTTTGCTCTGTTGTAAACTTCGATCACGTAGTTGTCTTGGTCACAGAACGACACAGCATAGTATCCTGGTTCAAATTGAGGATGCTCTTCACAGGGGAAAAGGGCTTTGAACCCGTTCTTCTTCATTATTCTCTCGACAACATCAACAGTTGCCTTGTCTTGAACATGAATCGCCAAATGGTCCGCCACAACGAACTCTTCTCCAGTCGGAGCCCCACGCTTAACCCTTAGCTTCTTTGACTCACCCACCCAGATCTGAAAACTCTCATTAGAGAATCCCATCCCATCTTCACTGTCCATTATCGTCCTAAAGCCAAGCCCTCCTAACAAAGCCTCGTAAAACTTTTTCGAACGCCTCAAACTGGAAACTTCGATTCCAACGTGACCAACTACTGCTTGAGTCTGTCTGTTCGAAACCATAACGTCACGCCACGATAACAACTGATGTTTCTTTCACCTAAATAGCTTTAGTGTGAATGAAGCTTGCGCTCATAGTGTGTCCTATAGCAACAAGCAGATAGCGCGTGCAGCGATCGGAACAAACTATGGAATAACAAAATTCACCAAGGAAATGCTCTTCGACGAAAAAATGGGCGGAACCATACATATGGCACTGGGAAACTCGTACCCAGAAACAGGAGGACAGAACAAGTCAGCCATCCACTGGGACATCCTGAAAGACATGAAGAAAGGCGGCGAAATCTGCGCAGACGGCAAACTGTTCTATAAGAACGGCAAATTCTTGACCGGATAGTGCCCACGGCGTCCACACTTGCACGTGCACTTCATGTTTTGACCGTTTTCCCTCTATAATCTCGCGAGAGCTTTTCTGCAAGCTTTCCATCTCTCAGAACGAAGGCTCCTCGGTACCCGCAGTTTCTGCACTCCCAGATGGACCAAAGTTGCGGCAGACCTGAAGCCCAAAAAATGTTGGTTGAGCCGCATTTCGGACAGAAACTAACTTCAGGCTTCTTGCTTCCTAGCTTATTGGCTCTTCCCCTACCGTCGGCTGGAATCTCCTGCCTTTTCTCAGACCTTTCATCAGGTTCAGGTCTATCATTTCCACCAACGAGCATCAGAGTCCCTCAAATCGTAGTTGCCGTGAACAAAAAGCCGATCATTCCACAAACAGATTTTAATTTTGCGCTATCGCTCAATCGGTGGTTTTTGGGTTGCTCTTCGAAGTTGTTAATGTGCTAAGGATTGGACATGCACATGCCTTATTAAGACTTGTGACATCATATATTCTTGCAAACCACGACACAGACTAAACCACGAAGGACAGTGTCAACAATGAAGGAAACAGCCTCCAGAACAGCCCAAACCGAAGAAAAGCCAGTAGCAACCATCACAATCAAACCAGAAACCAAGAAAACAGTCTCATTCAAAGAAGCCTACCCAATACAGGAACCATATGTCTACGCAGCCATAATCAAAGACACGGAAACCCAAAAAACCCGATACGAAATCATCGAACCAACCCTCCATGGAGACGAAGAAAAACAGCTCAAAGAAATCAAGACACTGCTCATGGACGAGATCGACGTAGACCTCAAAGAAATAGAAACTAAAGAAAAAGCCCAAACCTACCTTCAGGAACAGACAAAGAAAATCATCAGAAAATACCGCATCAAAGTCCCATCAGAAGCCATCGACAAACTCACCTATTACGTGGTCCGCGACTTCCTCGGTTACGGCAAGATCGACCCGCTCATGAAAGACCATCTCATCGAAGACATCAGCGCAGACGGTGTGAACATCCCGATGTACGTTTGGCACAGAGTCTACGAATCACTCCCCACAAACATCATATTCAAGGACGAAACGGAACTCGACTCCTTCATCATCCGCATGGCCTACCTGTCTGGAAAAAACATCTCGGTCGCTTCACCGATCCTTGACGCTTCACTGCCCGACGGTAGCCGCATCCAACTAACCTACGGAAGCGAAGTCACACGCAGAGGGTCCACCTTCACGATCAGACGCTTCAGATTAGACCCCCTCACGATCTCAGACCTCATCGCCCTGAAAACCGTTAGCTCAGAAATGGCCGCATATCTCTGGTACGTCATAGAAAACCGATCCTCAGTACTCGTAGCAGGCGGCGTCGCCTCAGGAAAAACAACCATGCTCAACTGCCTGAGCATGTTCATCAAACCCGAAATGAAAATAGTAAGCGTCGAAGACACTCAGGAACTGAACCTTCCACACGAAAATTGGATCCCCTCGGTCGTCAGACTCGGCTTCGGACACGAAGACAAACGAACCGGAACAATAACTCTCTTTGACTTGTTGAAGGCCGCAGTCAGACAAAGACCAGACTACATCATCGTGGGCGAAGTGAGAGGCGAAGAAGCCTACACGCTTTTCCAGGCAATGGCCACGGGCCACCTAGGAATGTGCACACTCCACGCAGAATCAGTCGAAGCGGTAATCAACAGGCTCGAATCCGAGCCAATGAACATACCCAAACCCCTCATCGCCATGACCAACGTCATCATGGTCATGTCCAGAACAGAAATCGACGGGAAACCCGCAAGAAGAACCGGCACAACCGCCGAAATCGCAGGGTTCACACCAGAAACAGGCATAACAACAGAAGAGGTGTTCCACTGGAACCCACGTTTCGACCAGTTCTCCTACAAGGGCCACAGCAGCATACTCGAACGCCAAATCAAGAAGATGGGCATAAACGAAGAAGACGTCAGACGCGAACTCAACAGAAGACAAACCGTACTAGACTGGATGACAAGCAGGGGCATACGACGCTACACAGAAGTCGCAGACATAATCCGAGAATACTACGCCAACCCAGACCGCATCTTCCAAAAAGCCAGAGTGGGGCTCAAATGACAAAAATGAAACCCGCAGAGCAAATCAGAAAAATCCTGTCACACATGAAAAGAAAATTCAACCTGCGCTCCCTCAGACAAGAACAAGCCAAACCCAAAAAAGCGAAACAGGAGCACATGACATTCGAGAACCCCCAATCCTGGGCATACCAACTCGTCGGCAACAAAACAGGACAACTTCTCCCACTGTTCAAGGGCTTAGACCTGAGCCTGCAAAGATCCGGATTGAAAATGAACTTCAAAGCCTACGTTAGCCTCACCGTCTTCACCACCGCCTTGGCCTCAATCGCCACCCTCACGTGCGTGCCGCTGCTGGCACTCTTCATCCTCAACATTCCTCTGTTGCCCGCCGTCCTATTCGGTGTCGGCGGAAGCCTATTCGCCATCGCGTCCATAACAATCGGATTCGTCGTCTACCCACTCTACAGGGCAGATACTGTGAAAAGAAACCTGGAAGACGAGCTTCCCTTCACAACCGGCTACATGGCAATCCTCACAAGCGCCGGCGTCTCACCCGAAAAAGTATTCTACTCACTCTCAAACATGACCGTTCCCCTGGCAGTCTCAGCCGAATCAAAAGACATAGTCCGCGACGTAAGCCTCTTCGGATCCGACATAATCTCCGCCCTCGAAGACATATCCAAGCGCACCCCTTCAGAGAAGTTCCGCGAAATGATAGAGGGCTTCATCTCCACAATCCATTCAGGCGGCAACATGCCGGCATACCTGCGCGAAAAAAGCCGACAATACATGAGACTCAAGAAACTGAGCCTGAAAAAATACTCCGACACTCTATCAATGCTGTCGGAAGCATACGTCGCCCTGCTCCTGACTGGACCGCTGTTTCTAGTGATCATGCTTTCCGTCATGGCCATGCTGGGCGGCGGAGGCCTCGGCCTTCTGAGCCCTGACCTGCTGCTGAATCTGCTTACCTATCTGGCGATCCCCTTGGGCGCCATAGTGTTCCTAATCATTCTAGACGCAGCATCACCAAAATGGTAGAGGAAAATGCCCAAAATAGACCCGAAAACAAAGAAAATCGTGTGGACCGCATCCGCAACAGTAGCGGTCGCCATGATCCTCTTCGCAATGCTAGCCTCTTCAGGCTCACTGCTTTTTGACGACATCATCTTCTTCGCCGTGATCGCAGGCGTCACTCCTCCAGCGATCATCAGCTACATCGACTACAAGTGGAGAAGAACAATAGACGAACACCTGCCCGACCTCTTCAGAAGCATAGTCCAAGCACAAGAAACAGGGATGACACTGGTCCAGGCACTTCAAGAGGCGGCAAAAAGAGACTACGGCTCGCTGACTGCGGAACTGAAAAAAATGAATGCCCAAATCTCTTGGGGAATGCCCTTCGAACATGCACTGCTCAACATGGGAAAAAGAGTCAACACCGTGCTCGTCCAAAGAACAGTGCCCATGATAATCGAAGCGAGCCGGTCAGGAGGACGCGTTGAAAAAGTCTTCGACCCGATGGGTAAATTCATTCAGACCACCCTGATGCTTGACAAGGAAAGACGCACCCAAACAAGACCCTACATCGCTATTATCTACGTAGCCTTCTTCGTCTTCCTCTTCACTATTACACTCCTCTTCAGGTCATTCTTCGCAAACATGAACGGCCTATCACAACTCGCAACTACAGCCATCCCAGCCAGCGAGATGGAGCGCATATTCTTCAGAATGACCTCCATTCAAGCCTTCTTCGGCGGACTCGTCGCGGGAAAAATGGGAGACGGAACAATAACCGCTGGACTCAAACACAGTCTATTCCTCATGCTCGCCGGCTACATCGCATTGAAGCTTTTCCTCTGAGGTGGCAAGATGCAGAGAAGATTTTTGAACGACAAGCGCGGCGTCACGCCCGTCCTGAGCACACTCTTGCTCACCGTCGTTGCCGTTGCGGTTATGACCATCGCCACCACC
>Ga0315289_10006147_pt1 | contig 17673 bp, 12 predicted proteins | sample YL17G11_40_MG_FD_203452 | JGI IMG/M metagenome (GOLD analysis project Ga0315289, IMG submission 203452) | Sediment microbial communities from Yellowstone Lake, YNP, Wyoming, USA - YL17G11_40 | ecosystem: Environmental > Aquatic > Freshwater > Lake > Sediment | place: USA: Wyoming | collected... | reverse complement strand
TTAATTTTATAGGGCGGGGGTTTAAATTCTAAAAAACCTTTGCGCAACCCTTTGCCCCCCCCCCCCCCCCCAAAAAAAAAAAAAATCGAACACAAAATTTCGAAAAAAAAACAAAAAGGCGGCGAGGAAGGCCGTCGCGAAGAGGCTCGACGAGGCCCAGCTCCACCTCGATAGGGCCTACGAGGCCGCCGCGAAGAGGGCCCCGCGCGAGGGGTACCGCGCGGCCAAGTCCGAGATGTGAAGATGGGAAAAAGAGGTTAAAAGTGGAAGAGTTTTGTTTCCTTTTTTTTGTTTTTTTTTGTTTTCCGTCGCAGTCGTTTTTTTCCGTCGTTCGAGTTGTTTCTTTGTTTTCTTTTCTGTTGCTTTCCTCGCACCGCACCTTTTTGCTTCTTTGACGTTGAGCGCGTTCCCGCTTTTGAATAAATGGAAATGCAAAAAAAGGATATCAAGAAGGGATTAAGATGAAACAGACAGCGTTTTTTTGTTTAACAGAAAAGCGAGCGAGAAAACGAAAAAACGTCAGTTCCCTCCCTTTCTTTCTCCTTCTCTCTTCTACTCGTCAGCGGCGACAACGGCAACCCCGCCCTTGGATCCGGCCTTGCGCGCCCTCGACGCGCGCATCAGCGCCGAGGCCTTGGCTGCTGCGGCGCGCTTGAGGTCGGGCCGCAGCGACGCCGCGGCCTTGCCCGCCGCCGAAGCCACGCGCCGCGCTGAGGTCTTCTTGGAGACGGAGGTCGAGGTCGCCTTGGAGGGCTTCGAGGCGTTCTTGGGGCGGGACGTGCGGATGGCCACGCCGGCGCCGCCGGGGGCCGCGGTGACGTCGACGGTCTTCTCGTTGGCGAGGCCTGGGGGTTTTCGGGAAAAGGGGGTGGGAAAGAACGAGGGAAAAAAGGTGAGTCGAAGGGGAAGAGAGGAAAAGGAAAGCGGCGGCCGTCTCTGCTGCGATCGCGTTCCCGCCCCCCCCGTCGTCCCAAATCAAAACAAAGCGCGCTCGATTCCGATAGCTTCCAGGTGACAGATCTTGCGTCTTAGCCCTCTGGAGCGCAGAGCGCCTTCGCCAGCGGGCTCTTGGGGACCGGGAGAGGCCTGGAGAGCCTCGTTCCAAGGAAGAGACGGGGCGGCGCCTGATCCCCAGCTCGGACAACGACGACCGGCAGCCGGCGGCCCAATCGAACCCATTCCGAATCAACAGTCAGTCCCTCTGGGGGCCGGCGCCGACTTTCTTCGTTTTTTTCGTGCTGTTCTGAGAGAGGCCACGCGACGCGCTCTCTCGTATTGAAGGAAGAGATTCCGGCCAAGAGGGAAGAAAAGCCAGGAGAGCGCGTTCGCTTCCTCTCGTTTTCGTCGCCGAGCTCCTTACCAGAGTGCTTGAACGAGTGCAGCGACATGAGGTTTCCGCGCTCGCGCGAGAAGCGCGGGCGGTCGCCCGTGCGGCCGCGGACGGCGAAGGCGTTGGTCTTCTTCACGATCTGCCACACGAGGGCGGACGAGGAGTTGGGGAGGGTCATGGTTGGTATAGAGTTTTGGCTGCGAAGAAAAAGGCGAGGGGGGGGGAAAATTGATCGAGCGTGTGAGATCGAAGACGAAGGCGACGAGGGGGAAACAAGAGAAAACCCAATTATTTACTCCAGCCAAAAAACTCGAGGGGCTGGGCCTCTCGCTCTTTCTGATCTCTCTCTGCCTCTCTCTGCTTTCCTCTCTCAGGATGGGCTCCTCTGCCTCCGCGCCTCGACAGGCGGCAGATGGACCCTCGAAGCCTCTGCAAGCCGCTCCGAAGATTATTTTTGAAACAGCAGCAGCGCTTGGCTCCGCGGCGTCCTCTTCCGAATCGTCCGACGACGACAGCGCCGCCGCTGGGGTCGCCACCGCGGCCTCTCCTGCCTCTCCTTCTTCGCCAATTGAGCCCCCGCCGCTCGACCACCCCACTCCCGATGCCCTGGCGCGGATGTGCTCCGCCGTGGCCACGCTCATCGAGGGCGTCGGGGAGGACAGCGGGAGGGAGGGCCTGTTTGACACGCCCAAAGTGAGTCGAGAATTGTTGCGAGAGAGAGGGAGAGAAAGGGATCGCCTTGATTTTCCCGTCGCCACTGACACCCTTTTTCTCACGGGCGTTCCTCTCTCCTCGATTCTCTAAATTACAACAGCGCGTCGCCAAGGCATGGATTGATGCCACCTCAGGGTACAGGCAGACGGTCGCGAGGTGAGGGTCGCAAGTGGGAAGATAATCGGCGTTGAGGAATTGATGTCGCACCGCCGCTGCCTCTCACCTCTTTCCCTTTCCTCCAACCTCGACCTCTCATCAACCTCTTTTCCTCTCTCTCCCGAAACCTTCACCATCCCCCCCCCCCCCCCCAAAAAAAAAAAACAGCACCGTCGGCGGCGCCCTCTTCACCGAGCCCTCCCTCGCCCCTCCAGACGACGCTCCGCTCTCCTCCGGCGGCGTTGTCCTCGTCCGAGACGTCGAGTTCGCGAGCACGAGCTCCAAAGATCTCCTCCCCTTTTACGGCAAGCTGCACATCGCGTACGTGCCCCGTGGCGGCGTCGTCTTGGGACTCTCGAAGGTAGCGCGCCTCTCCAAGCTCTTCTCCCGAAGGCTGACGACGCAGGGCGAGCTCACTGCGGATCTGCTGCGGGCCCTGGACGCCGAGGTGAGGCCGGCCGGGGCGTGCGTGCTGGTGGAAGCGACGCACCTGGCGCACGGCCCCGCCGCCCGCAGGAGCGTGACGACGGCGCGCTCGGGCGTCTTCCTCCTCCGGAGCGGGAGCGGGAGCGGGAGCGGCGGGGGACCCTCCTCTGCCCCCCTCCCCGCCGAGGAGGGCGCAGACGAGGGCCCCGACCTCGAGGAGTTCCTGGACCTGCTGAGGCTGAGCGGCGTCGACCCCCTCGCGGGCGGGTGGGAGAGCGGGGAGGGCGGGAATGGCGACGGGGACCTCCCCCTCCCGGCGACGGAGTGGCAGCAGCAGCAGCAGCAGCAGCAGCGGGAGCAGCAGCGAAGTAAAACGGGGCGCCTCTCTTCGAGGCCGGCCTCCCCGGGAGAAGTGGTCGCTGGCGGCAACGGCGGCGGCGGCGGCGCCGGCGGCAGCAGTAGCAGTAGCAGCAGCAGCAGCAGGGGAGGAGAAGAAGAGATGGCGGGAGGAGCAACAGCAGCAAGAACAACAGTTGCCGACTCTTCTCATTCTCCTTCCTCTTCTTCCGCTGCTTCTTCCCCGCCGGCGAGGCCGGTCACCCCGGGAGTGGAGGGCAGCGGCGAAGGAGGAGAAGTGGTAGATGCTACCGCTCCTCCGGCAAAAGAGGCGGCAGCATCAGCAGCAGCAGCAGCAGCGACCGCCAAAGGAACGACGACGCCCTTTCTCCCTCCTCCGTCCTCTTCCGCTCAGGCCCCTTCCACCCCCGAGGGGGCAGCCGCAGCAGCCACAGCAGCAGCGACAGCAGCGGCGACATCAGCGCCCGCAGCGGCGACATCAGCGCCAGCAGCGGCGACCAAAAGGGCTGCTGCCAAATGGGGCAGGGTGCCCCACTCGTGCTCCTCGAGCGTCGCCGGCGAGGACGGCAGCGAGGAGAGCGACTCCGGAGTCTGGGGCGGCGCGGGGGAGCGCGGCGGCCTTTTCCCCGCCACCTCATCCGCCGCATCCGCCGCCACCGCCGCAGTATGCACCCCGCGCGCTCTCGAACAGGGCGCCGGCTCCTCCTCCTTCGTCCACGGCGGGGAGATCGCCGCGGCCAACAGGAGCAGGAGGGGCGGCAGCGCCGACGGCGGCGGCAGCGACGACGGCGGCGACGCCGCGGCGGCCGCCGCGTCGCTGCTCCACCTCCCCGTCTCGCCCGCCGCCGCGGCCCGGAGGTCCCCGCCGCTGGCCCCGGGAACGCGCCAGGCGATGGAAGACGCCGTCAGGGCGCTGCTGGCCGAGGTCGTCGGAGGAGGAGGGGTCGGCGGCGGCGGCGGCGGCGGCCGAGGAGGGAGGAGAGGGGGCGCCGGGGAGGCACTGGTCGCCGTCCCCGCCTCGGCCGCCTCTGCCGCTGCCGCCGCCGCGGCCGAGGCGCGGCTCGCCGCGCTCGAGGGCGCCCCGCGGCGGTACGTCGAGTTCCTCCTCGCGTCTACAGCCGGCTACGGCGCCGCGCCCGTGCCCCCGACCCCCTCGCCGGGCACCTTCGCGACGAGGCTGCCGCTCGCCGCGAGGGCGGCCCCCTGCGGCTGCTGCCGCGAGGGGGTGACCCAAGTCGCCGCCGCCGCCCCGCCCGCGCCCCGCCCCCTCCCCTTCGCCACGCCCGACCGCCCGACCTTCGACCCCTGCTCGCCGGATTTCGAGGCCTCCCTCCGCTTCACGAGCCAGTGCGAGCACCACATGCTCCCGTTCCACGGCGTCGCGCGCCTTGCCGTCGTCGGCGCCGCGCGGAGCCGGCGGCGGCCGGGGGGGCCCCTGGTGCTCCCGAGCCTGGCGCAGGTCGAGGCGATGGTCGCGGCGTTCTCGCACCGGCTGCAGGTGCAGGAGAGGCTGACGCAGCAGCTGGCGGACGGGCTCGTGGCGGCATGCTCCGAGGAGGAAGGCGAGGGAGGAGAGGAAGGGGAGGCAGTGCCCTCCGCCGCGGCGTCGTCGCCGTCGTCGTCGCGGCGGGAGAGGCCGGGCGTCGGCCCCGCCGGCGTGCTCGTGCTCTGCGAGGCGGCGCACCTCTGCATGGTCTCGCGCGGGGTCGAGAAGCACGCGTCGTCGACGGTGACGCTGGCGGGCAGGGGCGTGCTGGCAGCTGGGGCGGGCGCGAGGAGGGCGCTGGTGCGGAGGCTCGCGGCGCTGGAGGCGTCGTGAGGCGAAGGAGGTCGGAAAAAGAGAGAGAGGAGGGAGTGGAGGTGCAAAAAAAAGAAAAAAAGAGAGGGGAAAAAAAAATCTCGAGCTCTCTCTCTCTCTTCACTCCAACTGAAAAGCAACAGCAACAGACCAAAAAAAAAGGTGATTGACCCATTCGTGTCCTCGTTCGGACAGGAGCGCCTGCCTTCGCGTGCCCCCTTGCCGCGCGCTTCACGCGAGAGGGGGGACCTCCCGCATCCCGTGACAAGGGCGGCCGTGCGAATGGGGCCTCAAAGCGCTGCAGCGCGGGGGTGTTGTTGCTTTCTCAAGCTCAACTCATCTCCTCTCGCTCTCTCTCTCTTCGCCTCTCCACCGGGCGAGCGAGCCTTCGACTGTCTCCCTCTCTCGTTCGGAGCGCCAAGCTCCGCAGTCGCGCATTCCAACGTTTGCGGCCTCGAGCTTCGCTCGGTCGTGGCCGAGAGGCATCGGCGCACGCCGGGAGGGAAGGGGAACCCGGCGTCCACTGGCGGCGGCTCGGAATTGGCAGAGAGAGATTGAGGCGCAGCGAAGGAAAGGCAAAGGTCTTTTTGCCGCTCTTGCGGGTCTTTTGCCGCTCTTGTTGATGTCGCTCGTTCCTCTCTTTGGCCCCGATCCGCGCTCGTGCCCTCGTCCGGCGCGCCCCTTTCGCTGAGGAGCGGGAGGCACCTCAAACGGCGCCTCGTCGGAACCAATTGAGAAACTCTCGCCTCGCTCGAACGGCGAGCGAAGCGCCCCAATTTCGACAACTCACCCCTTGTCTCCGTCGTCTTCTCCCGATAAAACCATCAAACCCGAAAAACATTTCAGACACTTTTACCTCCCTTCCACCACCACCTCCCCGTAGCCACTCTCTCTCCAAAAACAAAAAAAACAAAATGGCCGACTCCGCCGCCGCCGCCCTCACCGACGAGAAGCGCACCCTCTCGAAGAAGCTCGGGGAGTCCCTCAAAAAGTCGTTCACGCCGCGCTCGTCGCGGGCCTCGACCCCGGCCGACCTCTCTGCCGCCACGACGCCCAAGGCGGGAGCCTCGGCGTCGTCGTCGGCCTCGGCGCTCGCCCCCTCGGTCCCCGCCGGGTCTGCCTCCCCCCGCGACGCCAAGGCCGCGGCGCGCGCCGCCAAGGACGCCGTCTCGAAGAAGGCGAGCGCCGCCGCCGCCGACGCCAAGGCGGCCGCGTCCAAGGCAGGGAAGAACGTGCAGAAGGCCGCCAAGGACACCCGCGCTGCGCTCGAGGTGAGAGGATGCTGAAAGAGCGCCCCCGTTGAGGAGTGAGGAGAAAAAGAAGAGTTCACTTTTTTTGCTTACCACGAAGAACTCCCTTCTTCGGAACGCAAAAAAAAAAAAAACGAAAATAAATAAATAAAAAACCCACAGAAGGACAACAACAAGGGCTTCAAGGTCATCGGCGCGACCCTCGTCGCCGCCGCCGCGGCCGTCGCCGGCTTCTTCCTCTACAAGGAGCACGAGAAGACCGAGAAGAAGCCCGCGCCGGTCCCGGCCAAGAAGGGCCTCTTTGGAAAGTAAAAGAGGGTTTTGACGATTCCTTCTTTATTTTCCCACCTTGTTTCACCTTCCCCTCCCGAATTCTTCTTCCTCGTAGGAAAAAATAAAAGAGAAAAGAAAGCACCATTTGATGGGAGAATGGGGAAAGGAAGAGATGGGAGAGAATGGCAGAGAGAGATGAAAGAGAGAGATGAAAGAGATAGAGAGAGAGAGGGAGAGGCACTTACTTGCCGTCTTTGATTTCGTTTTTTCCACAATCTTTTTTGTGAATAACTCCCCAACCCCCCCCTCGAACCGACTTCTCTATTTTAAGATGATATCGACGAAAGAAAAGAATTAGAAAAGGAGCATCTGAAGATTGACAGAGGGAAGAGGGAGAGAGCGAAAGAGAAAGCGAAAGCGAAAGAGAGAGAGAGGGCGAAAAAATGGATGAGGTTGTCCGGGTCGAATTTCTCCACAACGTTCCTGTCCCAGCTTGCATCGCCTGAGGAGCGTCTCCCTTTCACACGCTTCGTGCCGGCGCGCCTCCGGGGCTCTCTCTCTTCCTCTCTCTTTTCCCTTCGGAACTGGCACAAGAGAGATGACATCCTCCGCGGCTTGCGCCCGAATCAACGGCGCAGCGGCAGGGACGGCCCCCAAGCAGGCGAGGCGCCGATGCGAGCACCAGCGGAGCGGCGCTGCCGGCAAACGCTGCTCGGCTTCTTCTTGCCCGCCGCTTCCGACCTCGCCCCGGACGCCGCCCCTCCTCCTCTCCCTCTCCCGCCCCTCTCCCTCCCCCTCCCCCTCCTCCTCCTCCTCCTCCTTCGCCACCCGCGCCTTTTTCGACGGCAGCCGCGACAACGGCGAAGCAGCCACCGCCTCGGACGGCGACGGCGGCGGCTCCAGGGCGCTGCTGGCCTACTCGCAGGCCGTGACTGCTGACGACGTCGAGTTCTTCATGCGGGCCGCGCCGGCCGGCGTCGTGGGCGCGATGACCGAGACCGTCTCGGGGCTGCTGGGCTCGTTGGCGTGCTCCGCCATCGCGGCCAGCTCGCGCGCCGGCTCGGGCGCCTCGGCCTCCTCCTCCTCGGGCCCGTTCCCGGCCTCGGCGTCGGCGGCGATCGCGTCGTCCTCGTCGGCGTCGCTGTCGTCAAACTCCTCCTCGGCGGCGTTCGACGTCCGGGTACGCGCCCGCGACGGCGACCTGGGCCAGCTGCTCTACTCGACGCTGATGACGGGCTACCTGATGCGCAACGCCGCGAGCAGGCTGCGGCTGCGGTCGAGGCTGTCAGTTGGGGGGAGCAAGGAGGGGACGGGGGGAGGGGTAGGGGCCGCGCGAGCGCTGCCCGCGGTGCTGCCTCCCCCGTCGTCGTCGGCGGCGGCAGCGGCGGCGCCGCTGGTGCCGCCTCCGCCTCCGCCTCCGCCTCCGCCGTCGCCGTCGCCGTCGCCGTCGCCTTCCCTCCTTCCTTCAGAGGGAGCACCAGCCGTCGGGGACCCCACCGCCCTTCCGCCAGGGGCCCGCGCCGCGGCCCTCGCCGCGCTCGAGGGGACGCCGCGCATCGCGCCGGGCTCGCAGACCAGCAGGGTCGAGGGCGACGTCCTCAAGTGGGACCAGAGCCACGGGCTCGTCTCCGTCCCCGCCGCGGACTACATCCGCGCGCTGGAGGCCGAGCTGGCGGGCGCGAGGGCCGCCGCCGCTGCTGCGGCGGCGGCGGTGGGAGAGAAGGAGGGCGAGCCCGAGGCCGTCGCCGCCCTCTCGGCGCTCCCGCCGCTGCCGGCCCCGGCCGCCTCGTCGCCGCTGTCCAACCCCTTGCTCGCCTTCCTCCGCTCCGCCGACGAGGCGTCCCTGACCTCGCTCACCGCCGAGGCCAGCGCAGGATTGCTCGAGGCCGCCAACGCCTTCGTGCAGAGGGTCATGACGGGGGGAGAGAGCTCGAGGCCGAGCACCTCCTCCCGGGTCTTTGGCGCGGGCGGCTTTGGCGTCGTCGTCGGCGGCGGAAACGGAAACGGCAACGGCAATTCGGAGAGCGTCGTCCGAGAATACAGAGCGTCGGAGCTGCGCCACCTCCTGCTCTTCGTGATGGTGGTGGGCTTCATGCTGCGGACGCTCGAGGCGAGGCTCGACATCGAGTTCAGCATGCTGCTTCCCCCCGCGGAAGTGGAGGGAGGAAGAGAAGATGAATAGTTTTTTCTATGTTCACTTTTGTTCATTTCTTGTGCCTTGATAAAACTTTGCCTTCTATCAGTAGTTTTCAAGGCGCTTCCCGCTGTCCCCCTTGTGCTATTTCTTTGTGTGTGTAGCAGTAACGATAAAAATCGAGTTGAAGAGACAGAGGCTCTAAGTGAGAAGAAAAAAGAAAAAGAGAGGAAAAGAGAGAAAATTTCAATAGCAGAAAGGACGTTTTTTTGTTTTTTCATTTTTTTCAATTGAAAGGCTCTCCCCGCCCCCCCTCCCCCCCAAAAAGCTCAAACCTCGATCTGGATCGGCCCGTCGCCGTCCTCCTCCTCGCTCTCGTCGTCGTCGCCGGCCTCGCTGTCGTCTCCTGCCCCCTCTCCGCCTCCCCCCACGGCCTCGACCTCGACCACCTCGCCCGTCCCCTTGTCCCAGCTCGCGAGCGGCCGCAGCGAGAACCGCGCCTGCTTCTGCCCGAAGGCCCGCAGCAGCTGCGCCTGCCCGGGCGTCAGCTTGTCGCCCCTGCGGCAGACGACCGTGTCGGTCAGCAGCGTGACGACGCCCCGGTCGAGCTTGGTGGGCAGGCCCGCGGCGCGGAGCGAGGGCTCGAGCGTGTGCGCGAGCGGGAGGCCCGAGGCCGGGTGCACGAGCGGCCCCGCGGGGAGCTCGAAGAGCTCGCGCGCCCTGGAGCCCGCGCGGGCAAAGTCGTCGGCCTCGGCCGAGGCGAAGAGGGCCAGGACCTCCGCGTGGGGCAGGTCGGTGAAGAAGAGGCCGACGTCGCCCTTGAGGTGCTCGGCGAGGGCGGCGAGGCCCCTGTGGTACCCCCCGCCGGCGTGCTCGCCCCCGCCGGCCGGCGCCGCGCCCCGGCCGGTCTCGCGGCCGCCCCCCCCGTCGCCGCCGTCCTCGTCTTCGTCCTCCTCTTCCTCGCCGTCGCCGCCGCCGTCCCCAGACTGCGCCAGCGCCACGCGCAGCACCCTCGTCGCCCCCATGCAGAACCGCGACCTCTTGCTCCTGACGGACTCCCTGAGGCTCTTGAACTTGTCGTTGCGCATGTTGCGCGCCCTGAAGACGTAGGCGCGGCCGAACTCGTCGACGGCCGAGCGCGTCTGGGCGACGACGCCCTCCTTCCAGGTGCGGTCCTTCTTGCGGGCCTGGGTCAGCGAGACGACGCGGTCCCTCTTGGACTTGGGCATTATTTATTCGTTCGTGCTGTTTTGGCCGGCCTGTTTTTGCGGGGGGTTCGGGAGAGCGGAGAGGGGGGCAAGAGGGTGAGGAAAAAAACAGAGGAAAAAGCAAGCCGCCGTCGCCGCCGCATGTCTCTCCTCTCGAAAGCATTCTCTCCCGCTCTTTGCTGCTTCCCTCGACGCGTCTTCTGTCCATCTGTGCGCTTCAGGGACTGCAGGCGATCGCTCCCTGGGGCACCAGTTTCTCGCAGAGAATCGAAGAGAGCGCGGGGGGGCGAGCCGTCCGACCGCATCGATTTTTCAGTCAGTCGTCGTTCGGCGGCTCGAATTGACTTTTCAGGTCTTCAAGCCGCTTTCTTCTTTCCGTCGACGAGGCGCCGATGCTCTCGAAGGAGAGGATCGGCGTGAAGACGAGGAGAGGGCGAAGGAGACTTACCTCGTGTGTGCTCGAGTTGAAGGGAGACGAGCTCGAGGAAAGGGACTAGCTCGAGATGGTTGGAACGAGAGCAGGAGAGCGCGAGAGAGAGGAAAACAAAAGTGAGAGCGAGATTTCGCTGAGGGAGAGCGCGTCGAAACTCGCCGCCCGCGCTTCAGAATCGCCTTCCTTCCTGGAGTCCAAGGGAAAAAGAGCTCTGCTCCTCCTCCCTTTCTCCAAGCGCATTGCTCTCTCTTCGACCCGCAGAGCAAGCCCCACTCGCGCCGCGCGGGGAACGAGGTCCCTCCTCATGCAGCGCAACAGGCGCACCTACACCCGAGGGGGAGGAGGAGGAGCAAGAGGGACGCAAGAGATGGCTTCTTCTCCTTCTTCCTCGACGCTGCTCGCAGAAGAATCGTCGGCATCGACGAATGCTGCACTTCTCCCCAACCTCTCCCGCCTCCTGGCCTCGGCCTCTCCCGTCGTCGCCCTGCGGTCTCCGGACAGGTCATTCGAGCTCTCAGACGTCTGGTACGAGCAAGAGAAAGGGAGAGCGGCGGAAACGAGAACAAAGGAGAGGCCGGAAATTCGGCAAGGGACGAACAAAAAGCACGGACGAGTTTCGAGAACTCTCCGCCGAGACGTCTCTCACCCTTGTTCCTCCACCTGGAACCCTTTCTTCCACTCCCCCACTCGAACCAAAACAACAGGACCGCCTTCGACCTCTGGTCTGCGTTTGGCCTCGAGGTCCCTCTTTCTCTCGGCGGCGAAGGAGAGGTAAGAGAGGGGTTGGAAGAGGGGAGGAAAAGGCAGCTCTGACTCTCGCCTGCTTTGTTGCTTTGCTTCGCTCTCGCTCCGTCGTCGGCGCGCCGCTCGCGCGAACCGAGGAGGTGGGCGAGCAAAAGTCTTTCCTTTTTCGCGGCCCTCATCCCCTTCATTTCTCCCCTCTTTCACCCAACCGACCGCGCCCAGGTCTGCATGACATACGTCCCTTCGCTCTCGGCCATCCAGATCTTCACCCTAGACGAGGACAGGTGGGGCATTTTGTGTGTTTTTTGGTTCGGAGTTTTTTTTCTCCGTCGTCGCCGTCGGTGCATGCTCTCGTTCTATCTCTCTCGCTCTTCGCTCTGCTTTCTGATAAGAATCCGATGGCGGATCGGCACCGGCGATATCTGGACCTCCCTTGTCTCGTTCCCCCTTCCTCGACGCCGGAGCGTCGATATCTCGACGTCCCCTACGCGACGAGGCGGAGGAGAGGGCGAGAGGGGGGCTTCGAGGCGACAAAGTGCGGGGCGATAGGACGCGTCGACTTCCTCTCTCTCTTTCTCTCTCTCTCTCTCTTGCTCTTGCTCTCTCTCTCTCGCGCGCCCGTACCCACCCTACTCTCGAGAGAGAAGGCGACGGAGACCGAAAATCGAGAGAACGCTTGCTCACCGAGTCTTTCCTCCTCTCCAAACCTCTTTCCTCCATCTCCCTTTTTCCTCCCAGGCCACCGGCGCTCCCTCACGACGACAGCGCCGAGGAAGAAGAGCACGAGCACGAGACAGAAGAGGAAACGGCAGCAGCTCCTTCCTCCTCTTGTCGCCCTCGCCCAGGGAAGGAGCGGGCGGAGGCCGACGGCGGCACCCTGCAGAGGGCCGACGCCGCCGCCGCCGCGGCAGTCGCGGCCCTCTCGCTGGGGCGCCCCAGCAGCAGCGACAAAAGCAGCAGCAGCAGCAGCAGCAGCAGCAGCAACGAGAACGACCACGGCGACGAAGACAGCGAGGAGGGGGGCCCCCCGCGCCCGGCCTCTGACCCTCCGTCGTCGACCTGCTCCGCCGTCTCCACCTGCTCCTCCTCGGCCTCGGACAGCGAGGAGGCCGAGGAAGGACGACGACGAGGAGCAGGAGGCCAGCAGCAGCCGCTCCTCTCTCCAAGCTCCGCGCCGCCGCTGCAGCAGCAGCAGGGCGGGAAGAGGGCGGCAGCAGCAGCTGCAGCGGCCCTCGAAAAGCAGACGAGCGGCGGCGGCGGCGTCTCCGTCCTCGCCAAGGCCGCCGCGGCGGCGCGCCCCTCCGCCGCGGCCGCCGCGGCCGCCGTCGCCCGGGCCGTCGCCTCGTCGTCCGAGCCCCGGGGCCCGCCCGCGTTCGAGTTCTTCGAGCGGGCGCCGCCGCACGCCAGGCCGCCGCTCTCCGACGCCGCCAGGGCGCTGGCGGAGACGGGGACAACGGCGGGGAGCAGCCGCGGGCGCGCCGCCGCCGGCAGCTCTGGCGGAGGCAGCCCGGAGAGCTCCCCCCGAGAGCAGCCGCAGCAGCAGCCGCCGCCGCCGCAGCAGCAGCAGCCGCAGCCGCGACCCTTCCCGGGACTGCTGTCGCTGCGCTCGTCCGGGGTCCACCCGGCGTCGTGGTTCGCCGTTGCGTGGTACCCGCTCTACGCGCTGCCGAGCCCGGGCGGGGGCGCCGTGGCGGCGGCGCCGGCGGCGGCGACGGCCGCCTCGGCCGCCGCCGCCTCGCCCTTCGCGCGAGGGGACCTGCGGGCCGCCTTCCTAACCTTCCACTCGCTGTGCCCGGCGGCGGCCGCCCCCTGCCCGCCGCAGCCGCTGCCGCCGTCGCTCGGGGCCGCGGCGGACGCCCTAGTCGCGGAGCGGGAGGCCTCTGCCGCGGCGGCGGCGGCGGCGGCGGCGGCGGCTGCCGAGGTTCCTTATGCGCCCGCTCCCGCCGCGCCCTCCGCCGCCGCCGGCGCCGCGGCTCTGCGGCCGTGGGGCCTGGCGAGGCACTGCGCGGCGGGAGCGGCCTGGGGCCCGAGCTGCCCGTGCGGGGGCCCTTGCTCCCCCGCCTCGTCTCCGCCGCCGCCGTCCTCGCGGGGACGGGGAGAAAGCGCCGTGCGGCGCCGCTTCGACGCCTCTGCTCTGGCGGCGGAGAGTCTCTACCGCGCGATGGAGGACGCGGCGAGGCAGTGGGTCTCTCGGCGGGGCTCGGAGGGGAGGCACTCCGACTTGGCCTTTTTCTCGAGGGGGAGGTGAAGAGCCCCATTTTTTTCTTCCAGTTTTTACAAGACCTTTTTCCCCCTTTTTTTTTCCAGGGGACGCAGCACTTATTCAGCACGATCAAACCCGAAAGCACACCAAAAGACAACGCACTTTGAATAAAAACAAAACCCCCTCCCTTTGGCGCGCAGCACCAGTTTTACTCTTTCGCTCCACCCTTTGAACCCGGAGGGAGGAAAAAGAACGAAAAACCCAAACCCGAGCAAACCATCGACCAACAAAGCAACACCCGTTTTGATCGTTTCATTCCAGCCCCCCCCCCTGCATCAGCGAACTCATCATAACAACCAAGCAGAGAGGAGTGTTTGAGAGAGAGAGAGAGAGAGAGCAGAGAGGGAAGAGTTTTTACCTTTGATTGTAAAAAAAAAATTGAAAACAGAAGAAAATCAAAGAGATAGTCAAAAAGTTTCCGAGGTCGATCGATCTCCCGCCCCATTTGTCCGGCTCGTTTCTAGTTCTCCCTGCCCGTCTTTGTCGTTTTATTCCACATAGCCGAGCAGGAGGCTTACATAAGGAGTCTCTAGAAGCTGCTACCGCTGAATCACAAGTAGAACGCACAAGAGGTGTCAAAGAGAGAGAGGGTCGCCGTCGATCTGTTCGCTCGCTTCGTTTTGTTTGACCTCCTCTTTCTTCTTTCTTGCTCCTTCCGAGGCCGCAGAGTGCCGTCCGAACCTCCCCTTCCAAATAAACAAAACGAAATGTTCGCCGGCAATGTCGCCGAGCCCTCCCGGGGAGGCTGCCGCGTCTGCGGCCAGGTGGGGCACCTCGCGAAGCAGTGCCGCAACCGCCTCGCCGTGACGAGCGCCGGCGCCGTCGTCCGCGTCGTCGAGGGCGGGGGAGGTGCGAACGCCGCCGCAGGCGCCGCCGGCCAGAGCGCCTCCGCCGCAGCAGCTGGAGGCCACGGCCTCGACGTCGTGGCCAGGGCGGCGATGGCAGCGGCCGTGGCCGCGGCGGCCGCGGCCGACGAGAGCGACCTCAGCCTCGGGAGCTCCAGCAGCAGCGACAGCGACGGCAGCGACAGCGATTCGTCTACTTCCTCTTCTTCTTCTGACGACGAAAGGCGGAGAAGGAGGAAGAGAGAACAGAAGAGAAAGGCGAAACAGGACAAGCGACAGAAGGAGAAGAAAGAAAAGAAGAAGGAAAAAAAGGAGAAGAAGAAGGAGAAGAAGAAGGAGAAGAAGGAGAAGAAGGAGAAGAAGCGGAGGAGGAAAGAGAAAGACGATGCCGAAAGGTCAAAGGTCGCGGTCGAGGTCGAGGGAGCGGAGTTGAAGTGAGTTTTTTTTTGTTTTTCGTGTTATGCAACATTGAAATGGAATGATTTGATTCACGTTCGCGGGACTGAGGTAACGGCGGGAAGAGAGAGAAGAGAGAGGGCTTCAGCAAAGACACGTTTTCCTAGGTTACAATCAAAACGTTTTCATTCATTTTCTCATTATTTCCTCGTCTTCCCCACCCCCTCCTCCGAACGCCCACTCCAGCCCCACGGGAGGCCACCTCGGAGGGTCGTAAAACGTCCTCCCGGGGTTGAGCGGGTTGCACCGCAGCAGCCTCCACGCCGTGAGCACCGTCCCTTTGCCGACGCCGAAGCGGCGGTAGGAGATCTGCGCGAACTCGGAACACGACGGCAGGAAGCGGCAGGATTTGGGCATCAGCGGAGATAGGGAGTTGCGGTAGAAGCGCAGCAGGGCGAGGGCCGCGCCGAGGGCCGGGCCGTCTTCCGGGAGGGCGCTTCCCGGGTCGGATGAGGAGGGAGGTTTCGAGGTCGAGGTTTTTTCGCCGCCGTCGCCGTCGTCACCGTCGTCGTCGTCGTCAAAGCCCGGCTTGGCAGCAGAGGCGGCGACGATGAGCGGCCCCGCTTCCTTCGTCCTTCGCTTGCTTCCCTCCAGCGCCGCTGACCTCTTGCGTAGGCATTGTGCGCAGGCGGACGGAGCCGTGGGAGCGGAGCGAGCACGTGAGCTCCTCAGCGGCGCCGCGGCGGTGATTGATGGTCGAAGCAGCATTGGCTAGCTCTAAAAAAAAAAAAGTGAAAAGTTCGTAAAAAATCACAAAATAACAAAAGAGGCTTTACCCGCACCTCTTCTGTGCCCCCTCCTCCGCCCAATCTCTCGGGGTGAGATGAGGAGGGCAGCCTCGGGCGCACTGCTCGCCTTGTCAAGGAGGCATCGAAGTTTAGATGCGGCCTCGGGGGCGAGCGAGGGATGGCTTTTCTCGAAGCATTTCAGTCCATCGACCACACATGTCTCCTCTTTGTCTTTCCCCGGGATGAGCTCTGGCCGTTCCTTCGCCAGCAGCAACAGCAACAGCAGCAGCAGCAATGCGAGCGAATCAACCATATCATTCCTCACCTCCTGGCTGCGCAAGACGCTCGGGATCGGCTCTCAGGAGGCCCCGGCGGGCGCGCAATCATCGTCATCGTCGTCGTCGTCGGTCGCGAGCCGGCCGCCAACGACGAGAAAGAAGTGGAATTCGCGCTCCTCGTCTTCTCCTCCCTCTCCTGCTCCAATCAGCGACGCCCAAAAGGGATACGAGCTCCGGCATCTCCGAAAGCAAAAGAAGGAAGAGCTGCGGGCGGCGGCGGAGCCGCCGACCTCGCTCGCGGCGCTGAGGAGGCGCGTGATGAAGGAGGAGGCAGGATTGAATGCCGTTCCTAGCACCGCCGCCGCCGTCGCTCCGGACGTCGCTGCGGGCGCTCCCGCTCCTTCATCCTCCTCCTCCTCCTCCTCCTCCGCAGCCGGACCTCCAGGCCGGCCAGAGCTCGGCGCCATCCCGATCACCTACAAGAAGCTCCAGGCGGCAGCGAAAGCGGCCGATGGAGGCGCCGCTTCCCCGTCCTCCTCCTCCTCCTCCTCCTCAAAGTCGTCGTTGGCAAGGAAGGGGAGCAACGCGACGAGGGCGGGAAAGGCGCCGCTGTCCTCTCCCTCCGCTCCGCCCTCCCCGGTCGCCGCTGCCGTGCGGGAGCGCCTCGCCCACTTCGAGGCCTCGGCGGCGATGCGGGACCGCGCGCTGGCTCTCTACGTGAACGGAGCGCTCTTCTCCGAGGCCGCCGCGACTTTTTCGGCGACGGCTGCCGCGGGCTTTCTGCGGGCCGAGGCGCGCGCCGCCGAGAGGGGGGCGCGCATGGGGGCGAGGAAGGCAAGGAAAGGAGCAGCAGCAGCAGCAGCATCGGCAGCGGGCGAGGCAGCAGAATCAGCGGCGAAGGCGGCGAAGAAGGCCCGACCGGCGGCGGCGGCGGTGGAGGCCGAGGAGAGGGGGGACGACACGGTCTCCGCCGCCGCGGCCGCGCTCGCCGCGCTCGCGCCGGGCCCCGCCTCCGACGCCGCGCTCTTCCCCCTCTTCGCGGACCACGTCTTCAGCCGCTACGCCCGCCGCATCTCGGAGTACCGCGACGTCGTCCTCCGGCTCGACATGACGTCCCCGCACCTGTGGTTCCCCGCCGCGCGCAGGCTCGCCCCCCGCAGGGTCACCTACCACGCGGGCCCGACCAACAGCGGCAAGACGCACTCGGCGCTCGAGGCGCTCGCCGCCGCGTGCTCCGGGGTCTACTGCGGGCCGCTGCGGCTGCTGGCGATGGAGGTGGCCGACGACCTTAACGCGAGGGGCGTGCGCTGCGACCTCGTCACGGGGCAGGAGGCGAGGACGGTGCCCGGCGCGAGGCACGTCGCCTGCACTGTCGAGATGGCCGAGGTGCGCGAGCGGGCGAGGGCCTCGCCCCTGTTCCCCCCGCCCCTGCACCCTCGTCACGCCGCCTCCGCCTCCGCCTCCGACGCCGACCCGTTCTTCTTCGACGTGGCCGTCCTCGACGAGATTCAGCTGATCGGCGACCCCTCCCGCGGGTGGGCGTGGACGCGCGCGCTGCACGGCCTGCCGGCGCGCGAGGTCCACGTCTGCGGCGACGGCTCGGCCGCCGCGCTCGTCGAGGCGCTGTGCCGGAGGAGCGGCGACGAGTTCGAGCTCGTGAGGCACGCTCGATTTCGTCCCCTGAGGGTCGACGAGGCGGGGCTGCCCCGGGGGCTGGCGGACGTGGTGGCGGGAGACTGCGTCGTGGCGTTCTCGAGGGCGGTGAGGAGCTTTGAGTTTTCTTTTTCCTCGGTTTCTTTTTTTTTCTTCTTCTTCTTCCCGACAAAAAAAAACAGGAAAGATGAGCTCACTTTATTCTCCTCCACCTTTTTTCCTCCTTTTTCTCCGAATCCGAATCCGAATCCAAATTTAGGACGTCCACGCCGCGAGGGCCGCCGTCGAGTCCGCGACCGGCCTCCGCGCCGCGTGCGTCTACGGCGCCCTGCCTCCAGAGACCCGCCGCGCGCAGGCGCGGGCGTTCAACGACCCTCATTCCGGCGTCGACGTCCTGGTCGCGTCCGACGCCGTCGGCATGGGACTCAACCTCAACATCCGGCGCGTGGTGTTCACGACGCTGGCGAAGCGAGGGGGAGGAGGGAAAGGGGGGAGGGAGCAGGGGTGGATGGGAGGACGGAGCTCGGTGGCAGCATCAGCTGCTCCTCCTTCTTCTTCTTCTTCTTCTTCTTCTTCTTCTTCCCCTTTGTCCGCCCCCCTCCTCCCCCCGCCCTTCCTCCCTTCGCC